>JAEEGH010007021.1_pt1 | contig 27267 bp, 28 predicted proteins | sample 9134181 | NCBI WGS metagenome assembly JAEEGH01 (sample SAMN16246544, study PRJNA631951) | gut metagenome | biome: gut microbiome; feature: rumen; material: DP-attached | host: Bos | place: Iran: Karaj | collected 2018-10 | reverse complement strand
TCGGGATCTCCTTCTCGCCGTTCTCATATGCTAAATACTCTTCCGTGCTCACGCCGATCTGCTGTGCCACTTCTTCGGCTGTTAAGTCAAGGATGTCTCTAAGCTCTCTGATTCTGTCAGAAATCTGCTTAATGTATTCGTTCATATTGGCCTCCAGATGATAATTAATCAGCGATTGATTATTGTACAACATTATTATCGCGCGTGCGAGTTATATTATATTACGCTACTCTAAACCCGTTTGTGAATCAACGAATTGTCCATCTTATGTTGCCCCTGAGAGCCTGTTTTTAGTTGGTTTGGGGGCAAAATCAATAGGATATTGCCCCTCGGAGACTGTTTTAGCCGGTTTTGGAGGCAAAGTCGGGCAGTTTTGCTGCGTGGCAGGAGTATGCCCGTCCGGATTTGCCCCTGAAAAGCCCTTTTTAGAGATCCGACACCAAATTCTTTATAGATTTGCCCCTGGCCGGCGAAAACCGCATCTTCAGGGGCAAAGTGGTTTATGAGCGGTTCACCGCTAAAGTTGCTATTGACTAACACCGCGTTTCCTTGTTAGTATCAACCTCGATTGAGGGAGTAGCAGACGCTTTCCGCGTCGTTTAAGTCAACATACTGGTTATAACCTGGCTTAATCTTCCATTGCGAGACTCAAGGCATTAAGGGCCTTGGGTTATTTTTTTGCTTGGGGCAGGAAGGAAGATAGATGGTCCAACTCATTATTAACAGCTTACTTCTGGGTATCGGTCTTGCGATGGACGCATTCTCGGTCTCTATAGCCAACGGCATTGTTGAGTCCGGCATGAGAAAGCGCAGGATGTTCCTTATAGCCGGAGTCTACGCGGTATTTCAGCTCCTGATGCCGATGTTAGGCTGGCTCCTGGTTACTACCCTTGAAGAGATCTTCACTAAATTCAGTGTTCTTATCCCGTGGATCGCATTGATATTGCTCCTTTTTATCGGCGGCAAGATGATCGTCGAGGCAATCCTTGAAAAGAAGAACGGCAGGAAAACTGATGAAGAGCAGGTAACGAAACTTACCTTTAAGACACTTATCGTTCAGGGCATAGCTACTTCTATTGATGCTCTGTCTGTAGGCTTTACCATATCGGAATATTCGGTCCTGCGGGCATTTGCCTCATCTTTTATAATCGGCGTTGTCACTCTTGTGATATGCTTATTAGGGTTGATCTTCGGCAAGAAGATCGGCAATAAGTTCTCCAGTATTGCTACAATAATCGGAGGCGTGATACTTATCCTTATCGGGATCGAAGTGTTTGTCAGAGGCATTTTCGGAATCTAACGGAGGCTGGATATATGGCAAAGGTTGCAGTTTTCATAGCAGACGGCAGTGAAGAGGTAGAGGCTATTACGCCCGTTGACCTCTTGAGAAGAGCAAAGGTGGATGTCGATGTGGTATCGGTCATGCCGGCACTTGAGATAACAGCTTCAAGAGAAGTGAAGGTCACGGCTGACAAGCTCATCGGTGATATCAATTTTGACGAATACGATCTCCTGGTACTTCCGGGCGGCGTCAAAGGAACCAACAATCTCAACGCCTGTGAGGAGCTCAAGAAGCAGCTTGTAAGATTTAATGATCAGGGCAAGGGTATCGCAGCTATCTGTGCCGCTCCTACTGTTTTCGCAGGCTTGGGACTTCTTGACGGTAAGGCTTCCACATGCAATCCCGGTTTCTGGGAAGAGCTCCGCGCTAACGGCGCAAAAGTCATCGAAGATTCCAAGGTCGTTGTTAACGGCAACATAATCACGAGCCAGGCAATGGGCACATCAGTCGATTTCGGCCTCGAGCTCGTAGGATACCTCTGCGGCGAGGATGCAAAGGAAGCATTGCGCAAAAACATAAGATTCGGCGCAATCTGACTTTGCCGCACGGCGTTTGAAGTTGAATATTTGAGGCTAATCATTTACAATAAGGCGCGCACGGAGACGTATCGAAGTGGTCATAACGGGGCGCACTCGAAATGCGTTTGCTGGGCAACTGGCACGAGAGTTCGAATCTCTCCGTCTCCGCCATAGTTTTTGAAGTTACCCCCATTAGTTGGACAAGTGTCCCATTAATGGGGGTATATACATGTTATAATTCTTTCAATACACAATCATTCGTTTTATTACCAGAGGATATTGGCAAGTAGAGATAAAGAAAGCGTAGCAGATGAAATTAATGAACTGGAGCCAAAACCGGCATAGTATATTCTGGAGACGATAATGCAGAAACGGATACTCTTTCGAGTATCCGTTTTGCGTTGTAGTTTAGAATTCTTTTTTCATCACGATCCTGGCACTGCAAAGATATGAGCTAAAAGCAATCAGCAGACACACTGCAACTATTGCGATAAGAGCTAAAACGGATGAAAAACCGTCCAGAGCTATTTCCGGATCCAATTGGAGATCTGCATTGTCGAACAGCCTTTTAGCCGTGATGATAATACCTGCGACTAAGCCGAATATAATATATGTAGCTATTCTGCTTCTTTCCGCACCGAGCTTCAGCTGCAGCGGGATCATAATAGCCGGCAAAACGAAAAAAACCGGTATAAGAACCAATTGCGCAGGAAGCTGTTCCATTATGGCTGATACATCATTGCGGTATAAGTATATGCCGCAGTAGATTATTGCTCCGATACACCACGCAATTAAAGCTGAAATAAGGCAAAACAGGTATTTTTCTCTGACGTATGCCTTTCGGCTAAACGGCATAGTCATCATAAAAGCGTATCCGTTATCCATTTCATCATAGGCTATTGTACTGACCGCCAGCATCAGCGCGATCATCGTGAGATAACCGATAATGAAAGGTCCCTCCATACTCAATGACATGATCAGAGATATGAACAGGATAATCAAAAGGGCATATTTTCTGGTAAGTGTAATCCTCAGATCCTTAACTAAAAGACCAAGCATGTTATTTTCCTCCAGTCATCATTAAAATCAAATCGTCTATCTTACCGTTCTCGATGATGATATCCGGATAGTTATCAACATAGAATTGCTTCTCATTCGTGAAGCAGACATACCCGAAGTTTTCTTTCTTGGTGCTGAGAATATAGCTTTTATCAAGCTTCTCATAATCATCTTCATTTACCTTAAGGATGGCATAATTGCTTAAGACGGTATCGGTGTCTTCATGAAGGATGATTTTTCCGTCGTTTATAAGATAGATGTCATCGCACAGACTCTCGATATCTGAGGAGATGTGTGAGGTAAGAAGAATAGAACAATTCTCATTATCAGAAAGATACTGACGAAGCATATCGAGGATCTCGTTACGTGCTTCAACGTCGAGTCCTGCTGTGGGTTCATCCATGATGAGCAGGTCAGCCTTGTGGCTGATGGCGGTAAGTACGCGGAGTTTTGCGTGCATGCCGGTGGAATAATCCTTCAATTTTTTATCGAGGGCGAGCCCTTGCGCAGCACAGCTCTTTCTGAAAAAATCCTCATCAAACGTCGGATACATTTTCTTTAAAATGCATATAACGTCCTTTAGATCAAGATAACGGCTAAATCCGGAATCGGACAATGCAACACCTATCCCGGCTTTATCCGCGCCGCTTAAAGCAGTTGACTCTATACCGTTTATAGTTACATGTCCTTCGTCAGGCCTTATAAGACCAAGTATTGCTTTGATTATCGTGGTCTTACCGGCTCCGTTTTTTCCGATAATGCCTGTAACGGTACCATTCGGTATTTCCATAGAGACATTAAGGCGGAAGCCGCCGTAATTCTTTGCAAGGTTATCTATTATGACCATCATTATTCCTCCAATAAGATCCTCACGATCTCCATGATCTCGTCTTTGGTCAAACCTATCGAGCCGGCCTTCTGAACGGCAGCTGCGAAGTCATCTTCGACAGTCTTTTTCCTGGCCTCCAGGGCAAGCTGCTTGTCAGTCGCAGCAACGTAAGTGCCTTTCCCGTGTACAGTAACGACAAAGCCTTCTTCTTCTAACTTGTCATAAGCTTTTTTTACTGTAAGAGCGCTTATCCGCAGTTCAGCAGACAAGGATCTTACAGACGGGAGGATCTCGTTCTCTGCAAGACTGCCGCTTATGATCTCATTTTTGATCTGATCCATAAGCTGCTCGTAAATAGGTACCATTGAGGAGTTGTTAAGAATGATGCGCATATTGTTAACCTCCGCAAACAGTGTATAACAGTGTATAACTGTTGTCAACTGTTATATGCATATTCCTGTTTGATTGGCTCAAACTTGAACACAAAAGATTTTTGTGGAAGCAAGAAGGAAAACCAACTTGTTCAAAGCCGCTAAAACTAGATTCGGCTGCAATTTTTACGCGTATTATTCCAGATTTTATTGAAAACGACGAAGTTTTTAAGCATTCACTCAAAATCGATGATGGCAAAGGTGTTATAATTTTTTCTATGATTCGATGCTCACAATGAGCATTTCCGCAGTGATTGTTTCAAAAGAATAGATTTATGAGGAAAAAGACTGTTTATATTATTATCGGTTCTGTTTTAGCTTTGGGAGCCGTTTTCTGCCTGATAAAGCTTGCTGCCATGCTTTACGCGCCCCAGGCCAGTCTTACGGCCACAATTAATTCTGAAGAAGAAACAACCGGTTTAACTGTAGCTGCAGATGCTGCTGCTGCTGCCTATGTCTGCCCTATCGATTTTGAGAAACTGCAGAGTTACAACTCTGACATCTATGCATGGGTATATGTAGAAAACACCAACATAAACTATCCTGTTGTGCAGTCACCTGATGATGACAGTTATTATCTTACACACAACAGTGATGGTGAGTATTCATCGGCAGGATCAATATTCACTGAACACGAATTTAATTCCAAAGACTTTAATGACCCTGTAACAGTCCTTTACGGACACCACATGAAGTCAGGCGTTATGTTCGGATATCTGCAGAGTTATTTCACGAATGATGAATTCTGGGATGCAGAACCGGTAATTGCGGTTTATTTGCCTGACAGAGCACTTGTATATGCAGTATTTGCCGCTGTTCCCTATGAAAGTGACCATATGTTATTTAACCGCGATTTCAATGACGAGGAAGTATTTACCGTTTTTTTTGACGATATACTGGCAACAACAAGTAATGAAGCACGGTTTCACGAAGAGTATGCTCCGGAGAAAGGTGACAAGGTAATTGCGTTGTCTACCTGCCTCAATGGAAACAGTAATAAGCGTTTTGTTGTCTTCGGGAAGCTGGTTTATGACTCGTCTGCACAGTGATTTGTGCAATTTGCGACTCTAATTATCACTTTTTTAGTTACAAAACGATTACATATCTTAAAGCTTTATTTTTCTTAATTGATATTATGAAGTTGTAACATTTTTTTGAGACAGGAGGAGATCAGTTAATGAAAAGGTTTTTAGCTATGGCCGCTGCTATTGCGGTTGTTATGGGTTTAGGTGTAACTGCTATGGCCGAAGAAATGGACGGCCCTTCAGCAAGCACTAGTATCCAGGGTGAATCTCAGGATGATTCCATCATCGTTGAAGTATTTGATACAACCCTTACTAGTGAGCAGCAGGATAAACTCTCAGCTTTCGAGACAGATGATACTAATACTGAAGTTTGCGATGTAAGAGCTTACTTAAAGTCAACAGGCGAAGAAGTTACTCAGTTCCCTGATGGACTTAAGGTTGCATTTACATTCGACGGATCTGATAAGAACGAGAGAGTATTAGTCTGGAATGGAGCAGGTTGGGATGATGCTGCATTCTCTGGTAATGTAGTTACTTTCTCTCACCTTTGCCCTGTAGCTTTCTTAGTTAAGAAAACTGCTACAAATACTAGTGGTAGTACAGGCAAAACTTCTGCACAGACCGGTTATGACGGATTGGTCTACATTGTTTCTGCAGTAGCCCTCGCAGCAGGCGCTGTTTTCTTCTTCAGCACAGCAAAAAAATATCAGACTGCAAAAGAAGAGAATTAATCTGAGACAAAAAGTCATTTCAAATCTTAAGGGGTATCCAAGCGGATATCCCTTTTCTTATGTCAGAATAATGTAAAGTCTGTGCGACATTATCTCCCTTAAAAGTACGTCAAGTGTGGTGTACATGTAAATTGCTGTGTGACATAATCGAATCACAGATCAAAATGATCTGGCGTTCTTGAATCCGGCCGGTGAACGATCTTTTCGAGAGGAGACCTAATTATGAGTTTAGGCAATAACATTCAATATTTACGTAAGATCAACAGGCTGAATCAGGAACAGTTTGCAGAGAAGATGGATGTCAGCAGACAGACCGTTTCCAGATGGGAATCAAATGAGGTAACTCCCGAACTGAATAAACTTGTTGACATGTGTTCGATTTTCTCATGTGATCTGGATACGCTTGTCAGAGGAGACATGACAACCAATGACGAGATCTATTCCGGAGTCAGTATCCGCAGGATGCCTGCTTTCAGAATAGCGAAATATGTGATGATATCCCAGAATCCGGAATCTGATGTAATGAATTACATGAAGGAATGGGGTAAGAGGAGCGGACTTCTTGCATCTGACCCTGAGGCAAAGATGCTGGGATGGGATTTTCCGTTTGTTTCCCAGGAGCAGCAGATGAGATTCGGGCTTCACGGATATGTGGCTGCATATATTCTCCCGGAAGGATTTCAGACTAATTGCCCCGGTGTGGAATATTGTAATAACAGCGAAGCAGAATATGCTGTCATAACTGTCAAGGAACCGCATGTTCAGCCTTTTGAGAGAATTCCTTTGGGATACAAGATCATCATGGATTACCTGAAAGATAACAATAGCAGTATCAGACAGACTGAAGACGTTATCGGATGCTTTGAACATGAATATGAAAAAGACGGTGTCTGGTATATGGATATTTATATCTGTACTGAGGGTTGATCGGAGAGACTATATGAGCATATTTGACGACGTAAACAACTGGCAGAAGACAGAAGGCGCGGAGCTGTTTTCTTCGATCATAAGCGTGCCTGATCCGGTAATACTTGATTACGGTTGCGGTGCCGGAACTTATTCTTTTGCAGCTGCATATGCCTTTGATCAGAAATGCAAAGTGTACGCGGTCGATATAAACAAGCAGTGCCTGGATTACATCGATGAGAAGGCAAAGAATGAGAAGATCAGCTGCGTTATTCCGGTTATGGGTAGAGAAGACTACCGTCATGATTTTGACGACAATACTTTTGATCTGGTCCTTTATGCTGATATATTCCATGGTGAAGGAAAGCCTTATGACGGACTTCACCGTTTTGTGATGATCGAAGAGGCAAAAAGGACATTGAAGGAAGGCGGCATCCTCGCTGTGCTGCCTTTTCACCTGTCTAATTTCAGGGATAAGAATAAAAAGAAATGCAAGTACACCTATAAGAAGCTGATCGGTGAGATCTGTGAATATGGTTTCACATACATCGAGAAGGACTTGCAGGGGCTTCATTTCGAGAAAGCGTACAGCTCTTACTATCAGCAAAAAGGCGGCATTACATTTGAGAGCCTTGAAAGAGGGAAGATGCTGATCTTTTCTAAATAGTATTTGTAATTTGTTTGATGCCGTTTTGATTTTCTGATGTCGTAGGCTCTAAGTACATAATAGGAAACAATTGGGAAATAACAAAGCCATATTCTTGTGGGGAGGTGTGGTTATGCGAGTTTCAAAAAGGATCTTATCGTGTGCATTGGCAACGGTAATGCTGGTATCATTCTGTCTTTCATCGGCTTCTTGTAAGATGAAATCTTCTGCGGCAAAGAAAGTATCAGATACGGAACCATGGTATACAGCTGCGAGAGTAGAGCTGGATCCGGGGTTTGAACAGGACCGTTATAACGTGGTATGGCCTGAGGGACCTTACATGTGTCATGACAAATATGTAATGCGTTATTTCGTGTTGGAGAAGGATGTATTCGAAGGAATGGATATTGATATCGCACGCGATCTTATGGGCATATTTGATCAAAGCGGCAACCTGCTAAGTATGATCGATCTTTATGACTTCATGGATGAAGAGAAATCTGAGATTCCTGTTGCATATCAGGTAATCGGATTCGCTGAATGCGAGAAGGGCATTCGTTTATATTATTCTGATCCGTATTTTGTAAGTGCATATTATTGTGATATCGATACTGAGACAGGGCGCAAGGTTTGTGACAGGCAGAAGATCGATATCAGTGCAGCCCAGGATACAGATAAAACCGGTTCCAAAGACTATTTTTCTTTCCGGGGAGTACGGCTGATCGAAGGCTATGAAGTAATTGATTTCAACAATTCGGATTTTACGCGAACAAAGCTTGCCGTTGCCAAAGACTCGGAAATCTTATATTGCGTTGACTTTGAGAAAGAGTTCGGCCCGGGTGAGGCAGCCAAGGTTTGGAATGTTACCGGAATCGGTAATGGTAAAGTCGTGTTTGAATGTTTTGGAAAATCTCATTTCTGGGGAGAGCTTGAACTGTCAACAGGGAAAGTTTCCAAGATGACTGATGACAGTGCGTTTTCTGCAGACATATCATTCGCTTCTGCCTTTGATGGAAAGTGCTATTTTATTAAAGCTACAGGTATATATGAATTTGATCCGGCAAATGGAGAAGAGATATTAAAGATCAATTTTGACAACTGCGATGTTAACCGTTATGAAAGTCAGTCGTCATCGATTATCAGTATTGATGAGAACAAAGCGGTCATCGCATGTGCACCCACGATTACGTCAAGGTTTTTGCTTCCTTCTCCAACGGTAATCTATACGCTGGAGAAGGCCGATAAGAATCCGAATGCCGGAAAGACAGTGATTACTGTAGCCTGTCTGAACGATTATCTTTCCGAGCCCGAAGCTGAGGCCTTGAAATTATTCAATGAGCAAAACGAAGAATACTATGCTCAGCTTATCCTTTATGGACAGAATGAATATCTTTCTGCTGATGATACTAATGACATCGATAATTCTGACAAGCAGAGATACAGCGCAATGGCTATGGTAAGCGGCAGTCTGATCCTGGATATCCGTTCGGGAATGGCCCCTGATATTATTCTCGGTGCTTCACAGGCTGTCGATCTGTTGGATGATTCGTATCTTACGGATCTGACGCCGTATTTGGAGAGCAAGAACTATGACGCTTCAGCTTATTATTCGAACATAATCGAAGCGGCTAAGATTGAAGGGAAAACATACTATATTCCGACTGCATTTACGGTCACGGGTATCGCCACGGACGGTTCGGGATTCGCAAGCGGCCAGAACGGTTTTACATACGAACAGTACGTTTCATTCGTGAAGGAAAAACTTAACGGAGCAGAGCCGGTAACACAAAAATCCAGCCGCATGCATTTCCTTAATCTTTGTGTTCAGAGCAATTATGCCGGCTGGATTGCAAACGGGAAGATCGATTTTAACCAGGAAGGCTTCCGTGAGCTGGCAGACTTCTTCAGAGACAATATCCCAGAGGGAAGAATTGAACAAGAGCAATTCTGGGATTATCAGAACTACGGGCAGGCATCATCCGGTGCCGCGTTCATTGAAGATCTTTATAATCTGTCAATGCTTGCTTACGCTAATTTCTACGGTGATAAGATCAAGTTTATGGGCCTTCCTTCGGCTGATGGAAGAGGACCTTCCGCAAGAGTTTATGATTCTTTCTCGATTACGGCAGGAACGCCTGTAGAAGACGGCGCATATGCTTTCCTCGATATCCTGCTTAGTGAAGATGTTCAGAAACACTTTATCGGGTCAATACCGGTTAACCGTGCTGCGGCTGTCTACATATGTGAATTAATGAAGGCGGACAACTTGATCGGATATAAGAGAACAACAAGTTTTTCTCCGGACTTTTTAGAAGTCTCCTATCAGGAAAATCTCCGGCAGCAATCGCTTTTTGATCCGGAAACCAAACTTGATGAGATATTCCTTAATATGCTCGAAAATGTAGATTCGATCATGATCCCTGATAATTCCGTGTTGATGATAGTGTCTGAAGAGATGCCGCCGTATTTCATTGATCAGAAAAATATCGATGATGTCATTTCCACGATCAACAGCAGAACGCAGGTAGTATTCTCCGAGAGATAGCTTTTATGCTGATAAGGCACCGCGCGATGTATTTTATCCTGTGTGCGATATAATAAAAACGTTACGGAAAATCTCCGTGAGAAGAACGCTGGGAAGAAATACGGGCGAAGCTATGACATTTGATACTGCTAATACGGGAAAGTATATTTTTGACGGCAGGCAGAATCTTACTGCTGACGAGTATTTGGCACTTGAGAAGGAGTACTATGCCAGGCTTAAGAGCAATCCTTCGAGTGCATATAAAAATATGTCATTAACCAATATCGCAGATATTGCAAATCAGGTGGCGACGTATATAATTATCGGTCTGGCAGTCATCCTTCCGCTTTTGTCATGGCTTTTATTCTTCAAGGATCTCCCGGGTTACTTTAAGCTGTTTGCGACTATCAGTGTTACTCTGACCGGAATCGGAATAATGCTTTTTGTGAAGCTGGTTTTAAGACTTACCGTAAGACAGAGGGTATATTCGGAAGCGGTTGACGCTGAGTGTATCGGGTATGCCAGATACTTTGAATCAGACAGCGGCGAGAACGCATTCCCCGATAGCGGCACACCTATGGTTTCGCCTGTTTTTACATACAGGTATGGGGGCGTCGTTTATACAGGCTGCTATGACGGCTTTGAGATTTCAAAAGACTGCTCTGTTGCACTTGGTCCTGTAAAGATCAACATCTCTCCTGAGCATCCGGAAGCTATTTATAATCAGCGTGCTCAGCAAAAGGACCTGTTCATACTGTTTGCAGTAACGTTTGTTGTGATCGGAATTATATTGATGGTTTTAGGAAACAGTTTTTAAGGAGTGATCATGGGCAATTGGAACGAATTCGAGTTTAACGAACCGTACGAGGGAGATGCTGTTGCTGAGATCAACGGTATAGCCCTGCCTCAACAGTACATTGACTTTATGCTTCAGCACAATGGCGGAGAGGGCGATATAGGTGAGACCTGGTTTGTCTTGTATCCTTTGGAAGAATTGGAAGAGATAAATCAGGATTACGAAGTGTCAGAGTATCTGCCGGGAAAGATTATAATCGGATCCAATGGCGGCGGTGAATTCTATGGAATAGATTCTGACGGAAGATACTTTAATGTTCCGGAAACGATGGAAGAGGATTGCATCACTTATTTCGGAACGGATCTTGATATGTTGCCGGATAAGATAAATGAGTTCTGGATAGAACAGTAAATAACCGGGAGAAAACATGATCATCATCTTCGATTTTTTCGAGACTCTTCTTAACAGCCGGAGCATTGATTTTAACCTCGGCCTTAGGCAGTTTTGGGAAAGCTATTATAAGGACAAATGCCCGTTCGAAGACATGAAGGCCTACGGAGAGGAATTGTTTCAGGTGCTTTTATCTAAGCATGCTGAGGGGATCGAATATCCCTTTGTAAAAGAAGAACTGCCTCTGTTTGCGAAGAAGTTCGGCGGTGACAAATTGTCAATGAGCTTTGTTGAGGAGGCTGATTTCCTGATGCTCTGCAACGGCTTTGAATTGGATCCTGATATCCGGGAATTTATTCAGCAGTGCAGCGAAAACAATATCCCTATGTATGTGTTATCCAACAGCGGTTTCCGCGGCGAGGCGCTGATGGAGGTCCTTAACAGATTCGGGATAGGGGAATACTTTAATGAGCTCTGGTCCAGTGCGGATTTTGGAAGAATAAAGCCTTGCAAAGACTTCTTTGAGCTTGCGGTCAAGAAGGCATTGGAAGACAATCCTTCCGAAGCGCGGAAGAATATTATCTATATCGGCGATATGTATGAGACCGATGTTATCGGCGCTTATAATGTCGGGATCAGATCTCTTTGGCTTAACAAAAATAACGGGCGCGATAAAGACGGCTTGGCTACATATATCTGCACATCGGCTGACCGTTTGTTTGAGATCATCAGATAAAACTCCGTTTTTTGGGACAATATTTCCTAACGCTGTTTTCTTTAAAATCAGTGGTATTTAATTGTGCTAAAATGTCTCTGTCTGCAGGCGGGCCTTGCGGATAAATGCTTATTTGAGTGGAATAAATCATATGGAACTTTGGGATCTTTACGACAGAGAAGGTAATAAAACAGACGGAATCTGGGAGAGAAAGAACGGGAAAAATAATGATCTCCCTGAAGGAAGATATCATTTGGTATGCGACATCCTGGTCAGGCACACGGACGGTTCGTATCTTTTGACAAAGAGGCATCCCGATAAGCCTATTTGTCCGGGATTTTGGGAGCCCGGTGCAGGCGGCGCAGCGCTGAAGGGCGAGGGCCCTGAAGAGTGTGCAGTAAGAGAGCTCTTTGAAGAGACCGGACTTAAGGCTGACAGTCTTGATCTTGTCAGCAGGTCAGTCAGTGATTACAGCCATACCATTTATTTTTCATATCTGGCTATCGTACATTGCGACAAGGATTCCATTGTCCTTCAGGAAGGCGAGACCACCGATTATAAGTGGGTCGACACCAAGGGCCTTTTGGAATATGCGGATTCTGATCTTGCCATGAGACATCACGTGGAAAGATACCGTGAATATCTCAATGAGATCAGCAGGGAAGTAGATTCGTAATGAAGAAATATAAAACTCAATATGAGATGATGACGCAGGAGCCGGTGCCGCGCTTGATAATCAAGCTCGGTATTCCGACCATGATCAGCATGTTCGTCACCACCATTTACAACATGGCGGACTCATATTTTGTCGGCCGGATCAATACTGCGGCCAGCGGTGCCACGGGTGTTGTTCTGGGTCTGATGGCGATCCTTCAGGCGGTCGGATTCATGTTCGGTCACGGAAGCGGAAGCATCATCAGCAGAAAGCTCGGACAAAAGGATATCGAGAGCGCAAGGGCGTATTCGGCCACAGGCTTTTATTCTGCCCTGATCGCGGGATTCTTCTTCCTCATAGCAGGAAGCCTTTTCCTTAATCCGCTCATGAAGCTTTTGGGAAGCACGCCGACCATCCTTCCTTACGCGCGCACTTATGCCATTTGCATCCTCTGCGCTGCTCCTGCTCTTGTATCGAGCTGTGTCATGAACAATATCCTGAGATACGAAGGACGCGCCTTCTTTGCCATGATAGGCCTTACGTCAGGCGGCATCTTAAACATATTCCTTGATATGCTCTTTATGAAGAAAATGGGTATGGGCATATTGGGTGCGGGTCTTGCTACCGCGATCTCGCAGTATGTCTCATGGGCTCTGCTCCTTACAATGTTTATCCTCAAAAAGACCCAGACCTCGCTGGCGGTCAAGTATGTGAAGTTTAATGTGTCAACGCTTGGCAACATCGTGACCACGGGTCTCCCGAGCCTTGCGCGTCAGGGATTAGCAAGCCTTTCGACCATGTTCCTCAACAATGCTGCGGGTGTTTATGGCGATGCTGCGATTGCCGCGATGGCCATTACGAACAGGATCAGCATGTTCATCTTCAGCGCGGTGCTCGGTATCGGTCAGGGCTTCCAGCCGATCTGCGGATTCAATTTCGGAGCGAAGAAATATTCCCGTGTCCGTAAGGGCTTTTTCTTTACATTGATATTCGGTACGATATTGCTCGCTACGGTTTCAGAGGCAGTCTTCTTTAATGCCTCTAAGTGCATTCAGATATTCAGGGATGATCCTGAAGTTATAGCAATCGGCACTCCTGCTTTGTGCGCGCAGTGTTTAGCGCTCGTAATTGTGCCTTTCCAGGTGTGCAACAACATGCTGTTCCAGAGTATCGGATACAAATTCAACGCGACATTCCTGTCGTCGCTTCGCAACGGACTGGTCTTCATTCCGATACTTCTGATCTTCAGCAAGTTGTTCGGACTTACCGGCATTCAGTTTGCGCAGGCAGTTGCAGATGTCATCACGAGCATCATCTGTATACCGTTTACCGTGAAGTTTTTCGCGAACACTCCAAAAGATTAGCGGGATACTGCGTAAGAATATATTGCCGCGATCACGACCAGGATTATCGTTCCCCACAACAGCAGTGCGATCGCGCCGCTTGTTCCGCCGATCATGGCAAATGCCTCGATAAGGAACAGGATACCCAGTAAGACCATCAGCATGCCCGTGAAGCGCTGGGTCTTGTTCCATGCATCTTCGTCGTCCATTATCCAGGGGAATCTTACGCCTACCCAGCCATTAGGCCTTACGGTCGGAATGACATTCCCGAGTCCTGCGAAAATGATCCCCATGAGTATCATCGTAATTGTCATGTCATTGACGGGGAACCCGAATGCTTCGCAAAGCATCATACCCTGTATCGAACATGATAAAAGCGGCCATATAAACAGAACGCTCGCAAAGACCTTAGGCGACTTCTCCGCAAAGGAATGAAGCGCGATCGCCAGTATCAGCGTGAGCCCGGCGCAGATGCCCGGAAGCAGCGATATGCTCAGCATCTTGTCCGCGAATGCATCTGCTTCTCCTTCGATACTGTAATGTATCGGCAATTGGTCCGGAAGCTTGTTATATAAGATCAAACCTATTAAAAACGGCAGCAAGCTTATCACTATACATAGAACAGCCGTTAATATCCCCTTATTCCTGCTTGTCATCTGCACTATCCCCCTTCAGATCACTCAGCCACAGCATCATTTCTTCCACAACGGTCATGTTAAGGCCGTAGTAGATGAAGTTCTTTTCCTTCTTCTCGTAAATAAGGTCTGCTTTCTTAAGTACCGACAGGTGGTATGACACCGTGGCTCCGGTCATATCGAAATTAGATGCGATATCACCGGCCGACATCATGCCGCCCTTAAGCAGAGTCAGTATCCGGCGTCTTACCGGATCAGATAAAGCTTTAAACGTATCTTCAAAAGCCATAGAGCACCTATTTAGAAATTTATCTAAATAGTATGACCACAGGTCTAACTTGTCAATGATTTTTGGTATTAACCGATTTTTGTTTTCCAGCGCGAAGTGAATGGTATAATTGCTATGTCTGAGGGTGACTTCAGACAGAGATTTTTATTATGGGGAAAATATTATGAAAAGAGTAAAGATTTGTGCGTTGGCACTAAGCGCATGCCTGGCTGCAGGAGCCATGGCAGGCTGCAAAAAGACCGAAGAAACGACTGAGCCTTCCGGCAGCGCTCTGGACACGGTAACATCAGAGAGCAGTTCCGAAGCAGAGACTGCAGAGAGCACTTCTCAAGTTGTAACATCTGAGAGCAGCTCGGAAGCTGCATCCGAAGATACATCCGCTTCTTCAGAATCAAAAGCCACATCGGGTGATACACAGGCTACAAGCGGTGACAATTCCAATGTCGCTCTCGATGCGGACCAGCAGGAATATGCCAATACTTTCATTACAAACTTTGCTGAGCAGTTTTTCTGGGATTTTGACTCTTCTACTGCAGAGCTTGACCGCTATATGGACTTTGTATATATCCATCTCAAGATCAATGCCCAGAGTGAGGTCAGCACTGCAAAGAACGGCGATGTCTCATATGAGATGTTCTCGGCAGAAAAGGCTCAGGCTGTTATCGGAAAGTATTTCGGTAAAGGCGTGAAGGATGAAGACATTAAGAAGCTTCATACTCCGCCGGAAGCTTACGGTGATTCTGCTGCAGGTCCTTATTACAAAGACGGAAAGATCTGGTATCAGCCCGGAGCAGGTGAGAGCTACAACCGTATCGGTATCGTTGAGGCCATTAAGAATAACGGCGACGGTACTTTAACCTTGAAATTCACTGTTTATGAGATCGATCTCGACACGTTTGCAACGCTCAACAGCAGCGGACTCAAAGAGTACTACAAGTTAACACCTGCCAAGGCTTCAATGGACAAGACACTTAAAAAGGTCTCTTACGGTTCAGCAGTTGTTGATGTGTCACAGTCAGGAACGTATCTCCTGAAGTCATATGACGTTGCTTGATCAGTTACTATAAAGATTTTTTAAGGGGAATATTCAGGCTTTTTATCCATTTAGGGGGACAGTATTATGAATAAGAGGAAGATCGCGATGATGGCCGCCGGCGTGTTGTCTATTATTACGGTCTTCCTTCCTTATTATATAGTGGAAAGCGAGACTCTCATGGGAGGTATTCCCATGGTCGGAAAGTCCCCAAGGCTCCTTATAACGAATTTTTCAGGCGTAGCGATATTGGTAACGGGGCTCGTAATAATCGGTTTTGTAGTAGACAGACTGAAAAAAGGTGTAATCGTTGCATCAGCTCTTAACTTAGCGAGCTTGTTCTGGGGCTTCATTGAGATGGCGAGACTCAGGGCAAACCTCGAGACGTCAGCAATTATAGAAAATAGATACATTGAGGTCCATAGTGGCCCCGGACTGCTCATGGTGTTCGTCTCAGGAGCTGCAGTTATCGGTGCGGCGGTATGTTATGTCTGGTATATGATTAAGCAGGATGAATAAGGCAAGGCTTATTCCTTAATTCTTTTGTCAGCCAATATATCGATGATCAGAGCCCAGCGTGCTACCTGGACAGGATCTTCCTTGGGATAGAAGAAGTAAAGATCACCCTCGTGATAAAGCTCGAATCTCTTTCCGCATTTAAATTCCAAAGCGGGCAACTTCTCTACAGGAACAGTAAACTCTGTTGAAGCAGATTTATATCTGAAGCAGTCCTTATCAAGAGTCGCTGTGCCTTCTTCGTTTTTAAGAGTTTTTCCTTTGCCCGAGAAAGCTTTCATCCTGACATTTGAAGACAATGTAAGGCTGTCGATCTCCTTTTCTTCCATGGCGCGTATAGTATCGTAGTAAGCAGGGATGGTCTTAACAGGATCTGTAAAGTGATATCTTTCATCAAGAGTATGGACGACGCCGCAGGAACGGCAAATGAGCGTGTTGCCTTTGCCTGCTGTCTTATAGAGATCGCCGCAGTCTGCACAGCGGTACAAGAGCCTCTCAAGACCTGCAGCCTTATCTCTCTGGCGGTATCTGTGATTCGTAAGTAGAGATGCATCGGTATATAGAGTCTCTGCAATGATGAGGTCTAATTCTTCGCCGCTCATGGAGGCTATCTCGCTCCGTTTAAGGACTCTTTTTACTGTGATGTCAACATCGGTATTGTAAGTCCTCTTGCGCCATTTGGGCTTTACATAGTAACCGCCTTCGACCTTAACAAGGACGATATCAACATCCAGATTTTTATAGAATTCTCCGCCTTTTTCGACGATCTTGTTTGTGCGTCCGTCAGGCGAGAGACGGCCCTCGGGATATATCAATACCGGGTGGCCTTTTTTGATCAGTGATTTAAGCTTCATCGCGGATCTGAAGTCCGGCGTAAAGAGCTTTTTAGGGATAAAGCCGCAGTGCTTTACGATTGTTTTGAACAGCGGTTTGTTGCAATAGTATTCTTTTATCAGGCATGACGGGTTGTTTGCAGTGGCCAGATAATGAAGGTAAGAGTAATCCTCGGAAGTCTCGTGATTGGCAAGCAAAATGTACGGCGATTCGGCTTCGTTAAGGAGCACGTCGTCGATTACGGGCTTTTTCCTTCCGATATGGAGGATCTTAACGACAGCGAAAAAGATGTCATAGTAAAGCGAAGCGGGTGTCTTATCGGTGTCCTTAAGGACGAACTTATGCATGAACCAATATATCAGCGCGAAAAGAAGCACTGACAGGATGATTACGATGACTACCAGGAGCCAAAGAGGAATGTTGCTCGACAGGAATGCCATTCCGGCCTGTCCGATAAGAACTGAAACAACGACCGAAGGAATCGCGCTGGTGGCGACCGTAAGCATGTATTTGCCGTATGAGAGCTTGGTGCTGCTTCCGTAATAGCAGATCGCGCCGAACGGGATGAACGGCATGAAGAAAAGAAGATACAACAGCAGGACTGTGTTACGGTCCTGCGCAGCTGAAGCGATCTTGTCTATCGCGCCTCGCTGCTTCTCATATGTGGAGCTCTTGTAATTAAATACGCGGACCAGAAGGAAGATAATGGTGGCGCCCAGGCAGATGCCGATATCGCACAACGGAAGAGACAGGTATATCGGATAGCTCAGGCCGCTTGAGATCTGAATGAATTCCGCGGAGATGAAGATTACTACCATCTGCAGCGCTTCGATAAGGATTACGCTGATTCCTCCTGCTACACCGTTGTTCTTGAGGATCTCACTGGCGCCTGCAGTATCGCCGTCCATATGCATCTTAAACAGAGGGACCATTATGTCCTTGGAAAAGTATATGAAAAGCAGAACAATGACCACCAGGATTATTGCCATGGAGATCCTCTCTGCGGTAAAGAATTTGTTCTTCTTGCGTCCAGCCATATATTATTAAATTATAACTCTTAATCGACAACAGGCATATAAATGCTGTTTTTACCTTTTTATAAAAATCAATCGCAAGCTCAACAGGGCGTGTGATATCATCAGGTTATGAAAAATATCACAGGCCGGGAACGGCTAAAAGAGATCAGAGGTGCATGTTTATGACATCTCATAAGGGGACTGTTGCAGGCAAAGGCAGCCTGCTTGCTTTGGCAAGGACCAAGATCTGCGGGTTCTTTCAAGGCTTCTGGGAATTCTTAAAGAGTGTCCTGTCATTGTTCAGGCTGGATTTTTGTGAAGCAATGATCTTTATCCTGTTCTGCACGATATTCACTGCTTTTGCCACCTCCATCCTGAAAAAACTGCTTTTCAGCGCGATGATGTGGGTCAGCGGACAAACGTATATCGCGCCCGTCAATGCCAAGCAGGTATTCTTCCATCCTGTATCCATTTTGCTGATGATCATATTTGCAGTCATCGTTACTTTGTTCTCTTTGTTTGAGATAGCAGGCCTGCTTCATACATTCTCAGTTGCCAAGGCAGGGTATGAGACGAATCTTACATGCATGTTCCTGGCAGGCTTCAGAGCGTGCAGGAAGGCGCTTAATCCCAGAAACTGGCCGCTCATCCTGTTTGTCCTGGTGTTATTCCCGCTGACCAAGATCCTGCCGCTTTCCAGCTCGACTTTTAAGCTGATCCTTCCGGGCTTTGTAAATCAGACGATCGATTACACCAAATGGCTGAATATCGTTTATAACATCGCATATCTGGCTTTGGTCCTTTTCCTGACGGTATATGTATTCTCCATCAACAGCTTTATCCTTCAGAAAGAGTCTTTTTTTAAGAGCTGTTCAAAGTCCCGAAAACTCGTAAAGGGGCATTTTATCGAGATATTGCTCACGATGTTCCTGCTTACGATCATCTTGAATTTCCTTATAAATTCGATCTCGTCTGTGATCGTAGTCAACGGCAAGGAGCTTATATCCTTCTTTAAGGGTGACAGCAGCATTGTTTCCAAGTCGGAAGACGTCGGAACATATACTTATGTTTTAAGGCAGATACTAAGGAGTATTATCTCGCCCGCTATCAATAATGCTGCCATCACGGCACTGTTCTACAAGTATCTGGATGAGAAGAACGAACACCATACCCTGTCTGAAGACATTTTCAAAGTTAAGCATTATACAAAGCGGAGGACGATACTGGTTTTGGCCGCGCTCGGCGTGATGTCATTCGGAATACTTGTTTTGATGACATACAATTATTCTTATCTTATGGAAGACGTAGACAGACCGCTCGTTTGTGCCCACCGCGGTGATAACGCAAATGCGCCCGAGAATACAATGCCGGCCTTCGAGCTGGCAGCCAGCGAGAACCTGAAATGGATAGAGCTTGATGTCCACCAGACTTCTGACGGTGTCATTGTCTGCAATCACGATCAGACGCTCAAGAGAGTGACAGGGCAGAATGTGGCCATACATGACCACACTTACGAAGAATTATCTGAGTATGAACTCGGTGAATGGATGCCGGGAGATTATGATGATGTCTATATAGCGACTCTTGAGGAAGCGCTCCTGCTGGCTAAAGATAACGACATGAATGTACAGGTCGAGCTTAAGGGACACCCGGATGACGTAAATTTTGAAGAGAACGTCCTGGAGATCATCAATAAGACCGGAATGCACGATAACGTAATGATCATTGCCCAGGATGCTTCAAGGCTCCAGCGTGTCGCCGAACTCGATCCTGAGATAACCAAGGGCTACTGCATGTTTATAGCAATGGGCGATCTGTACGATATCGAGTATACCGACAATATCACGATCGAAGAGACCTATGTAACTCCTGAACTGGTCCGTGATATGCACGAGCAGGGAATACTGGTCTTCTGCTGGACCGTAGACCGCGATGATACGGTACAGTACCTGGTCAGCTGTGACGTTGATGTAATCGGAACGGATGATCCGATCCTGATATCCGATGCGCTCGATAAGGCAGACTATACCGGAGGTTTTTCGAGAGCCTTCCATATTGTCATGCATATGATCGCGACGATGGATAAATAGTTTTCGCATACACAAAACGGATAAGGGGTATTGGTATGAATAAGATTTTCGGGCAAGTCCAAGGATTTATGCTCAAAGCATTGGAAGAAAATCTTCCTTCTGTAAAGATGTCTGACCTTGAGAAGGACGGCGCCGTCTTTTATATGAACGGAAAGAACGGGACTGAGTTTGACTGGTATGTCAACGATCACCTGCCGTGTTTCTTTATCTTTTACAATGACAAAGAGAATCTGGGAGCAGTTAAGGCCACGCTCTATACCGACTGCGGACTGAGCATTTATGTCTATGGTGACAGGGGACATGCAGAGCCCGTGGAAATGAATTATACGGTTGATGCTGATGAGAAGGAGCTTCTTAATCTGGCTGTGCTTCTTGCGAAAAATGCCGACGCAAAAAAAGTCTGGGATGACGATATCAGAAAGCTTGATTGTGAAGGCATTCCTGACGAAGAATCGGTAAAAGTATTTCTTTCTATTAAAGATGCCTTTGAGCCGATGGTAGAGCGCAAGAATATGATGAGCCAGATCGTTATGGTCTCTAAAAAGGTCCGCGAAGGCGGTTATAAGATCGGTTACGGCACGCGTGACGAGCCTGTGGATGACCGCGACAGCGGATGGTTCTTCAGTGTGGGCGATGAGACTGACGAATATATAAACGATACCGGTAATATTGAGATATGGTCGGTCAATTCAGCGCTGATGTATGAGCCGGCTCTCATGGAATTCATTACGGAACCGTATGGCACGGCCATCGTGCGTGTCTCTTCTGATAAGTTCGAACCGGATGAGCCCGGCAAAAAGATCTTTATCGAAAAGAAAAGATAACTCCGGGATATCTGTCCCAATCTTAACCAAGAGGGAAAAGTATGAGAGAACAGTCATTCATGATAGTCATTCCGAAGGACCAGTCGGTCATTGACGATCCCAACGGCTTCCTCGATAACCTGGCGGCCAGTGAGCACATAGATATCAAGCATGTTGAAATGGAAGAAGAGCGCGGACCGGCTCATATACACAAAGGACGGTAACATAACGCCTGACGACGCTTACAGGCTTATCTGATTTACATAAAAGTTACCAATTTTACTTTTGGAAAGAATATAATATTAAGAGGTTCGCTCCGAACCTTAAGTAACAAATACGCAGGAGGCTTCACATGACGATTGAACAACTTTATGCAGGAATGGACCCGCAGGAATTCTACATTGGAAAGGTTACTCAGGTTTACAGAAGTTCTTGTATTGCCCAGATCGATAATCTCACCCTGATGTCAGACAGAAGCAGATTTAATAAGTCTTTTCTTCCTAACACCATCAACTACTTCGTAATCGTTGACTCGGTCGTAGGTCTGTTCCTCGGAGAAGTATTCGAGAACAAGGCTTCAAGAAAGAGCATCTACGAGATGTCATCCGGCACGACAAAGTCCAATGACTATCAGGAGATCTGCATCGATACGATCTCTCTCATGCCTACAGAAGCTTCCAAGTTCCAGCTCGCAGGTTTCAACACCCTCGGTATCACCGATAAGGTCTACCTCGCTACTGATGAAGTATATAAGCTCTTCCTCCAGTCTCTCGAGTTTACGGGAGAAGATGAAGAACCGCTTCCTCCTTTCGCTACATATCTTAATAAGTCACAGGCTGAGGTATCCCTCAAGCCCAGCACGCTCTTCAACCGTCACCTTATGTGCATCGGCGCTACGAACAGCGGTAAGTCCACAACAGCTCTCGCTATCCTTGATAAGGTGGTTTCCACAAGACGTAAGGCTCTTATCATTGACCCTACGGGCGAGTACAGGAATGCTTTCTCTAACGACGAGATCACAAAGCTTACTCTCGGTGTAGATACGACGGTATCTCCCGGTAAGATCTCCATGGAGCAGTGGGAAAAGCTTTTCGAGACAGAGAACAGCTCACAGGGCGCTGTCCTTTCAGAGGCTATCACATCACTCCGTTACATGAAGAAGATCGGCGAGTCCACATACTACAACAAGGTAGGTGAGGACATCGAAGAGGTTCAGGAGAATATCGCTTCAGTAGGCAAGGATGATGTTGACTTCAACATTGAGCTCCTCCCTGAGCAGATCCAGGCTGAGTCAGTCTGTGAGCCTGACAGAGACAACAATTACAACTTCAAGTACCGTTACGATACTTTGAGAGCTAACCTCAATTCTTCACTCGTTCAGAAGATCCAGTATCAGATGACAAATACGAAGTTCCTGTCATTCTTCTCCAATGACCCCAGCATGTATAACCTCCTGGATGTTATTGAAGACTTCATTCATCTTCCTGAAGAGAGTCTTTACATCGATACATCACAACTCGGTGCATCTGAAGGTATCGGCGGAATGATCATTGACCTCGTAAGTACTTTCGTAATGTCCAGAGAGAACATCAAGCCGTTCGTATTCTTCATCGATGAGGTCCACAGATATGCAAAGTCCAGATATTCCGACAAGGACTATCACGGCGGTCTTACACTCCTTGCAAGAGAAGGACGTAAGAAGGGTATCTTCCTTTACCTGACAACACAAAACCCGAAGGACGTATCTCCTATCCTCTTCGGTCAGATCGGTACGATGCTCATCCACAGACTCATGCTCAACGATGAGATCCGTGCGGTAGAGAGCCACCTTGACGATTACGCCATCAAGCACGTCAGAAAGCTCAACCAGGGTGAAGTTATCCTTACGAGCGTTAACCTCCTGCACAACATGTTCATCCATGTTAACAAGAGCCCGAGAACGCAGTTCAACGAGACACCTCAGCTGTAAGACGGCCTCACATAACGGAAAATATCAGGCCCCGGAGATTCCCCGGGGCCTTTTTAGCATTTAGCTTATTTGAACCTTGCCGGCCTTTTTACAGAGGTTGTAAAGAAGATTAGCCATCTCGCGGGTCTCAAGATCAAAGCCGTTATCTATCCATTGGGATATAACACTTCCGCAGCCGAAGGTTATGAACTTGTACACATACGGGCTCTCGATCCGGCTTGCTAAAGCAGGCATTTTATCTTTCATATCGTCTATCATGTTTTTGAAGATGTTTGTTTTTATATCGTAATCCAGATTGCTGCCCATAAGAGTCCTGTAGATCTTTGCATTATCTTTAATGTATTCCAAGTGTTTAGACAGTAGATCTATATCATTGCCCGTGCCGGTTACTGATGAGAAATGCTCGGCAGTATCGATCTCGAGTTTTGCTACTATGTCGTTGAGCAGCTGGGTCTGGTCAGAATAATGCAGATAGAAAGTAGTGCGGTTCAGGTCTGCCTGTTCACAGATCTCCTTGACGGTTATCTTGTGAAAAGGTTTTTCCTGCATGAGTTCTATCAGAGCAGTTCTGAACAAAAGCTTTGTCATTTCAGTTCTTCTTGAAACAGCCATAGTTTTTCTCCGAAAAAATAGACAATTAGATACGATGTGTCGATTTCGCAACGAAATTTTATAAACTGCGTATTGTTAAATCAACACGGTGTCGATAAAATCATATTAGAAGTTGCAGACAAGGTCAATAAATCTGCCAGGTTCTGTAACGATTAATATGTCAGGGATAATACCTGTATAAAGTTTTTCAAAGCCCCCTTTCTCACTTCTCTCCAAATCGTGAGGGGGCTTTGTTATTGCTGATTTGGCGGTATTACGATTTGTAGTAGAATAAAACTGTTAATAGGGTGTTTTTATCTTTTCAAAATTGATCGAAATGGACATACAGACGACACATCGATACTTTAGAATGGCCGCAAGGAGGAAATCCTGATGGTCAAGATCCTGATAGTCGAAGACGCTGAAGAACTGCTTACGCTTGTTGCCGATTTCTTTAGGGACAAGGGTTCTTTTGACGTAGATACTGCTCCTGACGGAAATACCGCGTTAAAGCTTATCGGAGGGAACGATTACGATATCGCGGTCCTGGATATCATGCTTCCGGGAGTAAGCGGCTTCGATGTCTGTAAAGCTCTGCGTGCTAAAAGTAATTGTCCGATAGTCTTTCTGACTGCACTTGCGAACGAAGACAATATCTTAAGAGGCTACGAGATCGGTGCGGATGAGTATATGGTAAAGCCGTTCTCACTTAAGGTGCTTTATGCGAAGTGCCTTGCGCTTCTTAACAGGACTGAAGCGGAGATGAAGAAAGAGATCGTCTTAGAATGCGGTGGTATCAGGCTTTATCCGTTGCGCATGGAAGTCGAAGCTGACGGACGCAGGATAGATCTGGCTCCCAAAGAGTATTTCCTCCTGAAGGTTCTCATGGAGAACAAGGGACATGTCCTTGCAAGAGACAGGCTTTTGGATCTGGTGTGGGGTATCGGATTTGACGGCTCCGACAGAGTCGTTGACGGTCACATCAAGAAACTCAGAAAAAGCCTTGGAAGCAGCGGGGACGCCATCAAGACCGTGATCGGAGGCGGCTACAAGATAGTCTGATCACGGGGTAATGCCGGAGGGAAAGTATGGGAAAAAGATCGATCAGAAAGAGCTCGATAAGAAAGCCTGAATTCGGTAAGATATTCTGGCTAAGATTCGTTATAATGCTGGCGGTGTTTTCGTTAGTTGCAATCTATGCATGGAAAAAACTGGACGATTATGTCGAAGAGATGGTAATTGGTGAATTGTATACAACCATAGATAACATAGAATTATCACTCAAAGAACTGTACAACACTGATCCTGATTCAGATGAATATCCGGAAAAACTGGCTGATGTAAAAATATGGCTGGCTGTATTCCAAAATCTTAATTACACATATGCAGAAGTAACGGTTGGTGAATTGAAACTTACCACCGAGGATGCGTCTTTTTATTCATCAACAACGAAGACCGATTTCGGACAATATGTCAGTGACACCTATTTCATAGAAGATATGTCGTATTGTGAACCGCTGAATTCTTTCATGGACGGACAATTTGATCCGAGGGCTGAAAGGGAAATGTATTCGAGCTGGTTAAGAGACCCTTTATTAAGAGAGATGGGTCTGAAACATGTGGGCAAATATGATTATTTCGAACATGCTGAACTGGTAACAGCATACGTTAATAGAGAAAAACACACTTTTATTCCAGGTATTATCAGAGTGACTTATATGGATGAGACATATGAGATCGACTGTACACCTGCTGATACAAAAGGATATGAAGAGGTGGTCTTGGGCGACGACTGGAAACCGGGTGAAGTGTCAAGGTGGTTTGGAATATCTTATAAAAATTCTGATCTTTCTTCAGAAGACATAAAAGATGTTTACTATTGTGATCTTGATAATGACGGCATTTCGAGCTGGTTGGAACGAAGCGAATTCGAAGAAAAAGTAAACAGCGGTGAACTGAAAAACCTTGCATGGACCATAGGTTACTATATTCCGGAATATAAGCATCCCAATTCTGTATTAAAATATGCACCTTTTTCCTGTGCACTTATTGTTATCGCATCATTGCTTTCTGCTTTTGTTGCCTCATTTGTTTGGGCAATTGTGAGATACCAGAAAGATAAGACAGTCTGGAAGATCTTTGAATACAGGACCAAGACTACTGAAGCTATGGCCCACGATCTTAAAACACCTTTGGCAGCTATCGCGGCCTATGCCGAGAGCATTGAATCCGCTCCCGGTGATGCTGCGAAAACAGGCGAATTCTCAAGGAAGATAAGCGACAAAGTGTCTGCAATGGATCATATGGTAGAAGATATGCTCGCGCTCTCGAGGAGCGAGACCGGCAAAGTGGATGTCTGCGAGGAAGACATAAACGTTAAGGAACTTATCGTGGATAGTCTTAAAGATTTTCCTGACATGAAAGCAGAGATCAAAGGTGATGATGTAATACTTAAAACAGACAGAATTCTTTTTAAGCAGGCTATAGATAACCTTCTCTCGAACTGTTACAGATACCGTGAGGCTGATAGCGTGATCGACATCAGTATCGATTCCGGAAAACTCACGATATCCAATATGACATCAATGACTTACGAGAATGTTGATTCTCTTAAGAAGCCTTTTGTCAAAGGCGACGATTCGAGAGGAAACAAAGGCACAGGCCTCGGATTAGCCATCGCTGAAAACAACTTAAGCATTCTCAGGTTTGCTCTCGAACTGGCATCAGAAGAGGGCAGATTCCAAGCGGTTGTGAAGTTCAAATAATTATTTTTTCTTGTCGGCCTTTTTAATTCTGACAGTTACCGGTTTGATGTCATTCTGGGACTTTTTCTTTTTGCGGTCTTTTAAGTAATCGATGAATCTTTCCACGTATTCCTGAACGAAGAAATGGAAGAATGCCCATGCCATAGCTCCAAAGCATCCCTCTACTGCGATCAGGGCAATTATATTGGAGATGACGTCTATGCCGCAAAAGATATCGTGCCAATAGGAGATGAAAGCAAAAACCATTATAGCAATGCATCCCAGACTCAGGAGGGTGAAGATGATCGGTGTCGCAATGTATTCAAACTTCCGATACCGTTCCTGTTTTGCCCAGAAGAAAGCGAGGAAAGCGTAAATGATCGTCCATCCTATAAAGAACCCGAAAGTCCAGTTCATACTGTGTGTAACCGGCAGAATGATCACGAAGAAAAGGCCGAACAAGGAACTGAAAATAAAGAGCCCCAAGATAAAGTAATATTGGAAGGGCAGTATGCCGTCGTGAGGACGCAAAATTTTTTTCTTCCTCTTAGCACTGTTTTTCTGTGACTGCTTTGTCACCACATCGATGAAATATGCTGCAGCGTCATCTTCTTTGTCGAAGATCTTCTGACCTGCTTTCTGTGAGTTCTCGCAATAAAAATACTCCCACGTGCCGTCCTGACGTTGAAGCAGATTATAGCAGCCCTCGTAAGAGACGCTTCCGCCTATGTTGATGTTGCTGCCGTCGATGCCGAGCCGCTCGAGCTCTTTTTTAAGCTTTTTTATCTTCATTGTTCTATTACCCCGCTAGTTTGTTCGCACCAACGTTTTATGTCT
>JAEEGH010007020.1_pt1 | contig 27273 bp, 12 predicted proteins | sample 9134181 | NCBI WGS metagenome assembly JAEEGH01 (sample SAMN16246544, study PRJNA631951) | gut metagenome | biome: gut microbiome; feature: rumen; material: DP-attached | host: Bos | place: Iran: Karaj | collected 2018-10 | reverse complement strand
GCGCCGGTCGTCGCCAAAGTATTGCTACCTCGCGTTACCCCTCGACTTGCATGTGTTAAGCCTGCCGCTAGCGTTCATCCTGAGCCAGGATCAAACTCTTCATTGTAAGAATTGTTCTTTTACCTTTATTGACTCGTCTTCGTGTCCCCCTCATACCTCGGTACAAGGGTCGACACACGCTATCTCTATCTTCTCATCCGTTTCAATGTTCTCTTGTTTTCTTGACGAAAACGGGTGCAAAAGTACAATCTTTTTCCGAACCCACCAAATATTTTTTCAAAAAAATTTCACTTTTTTTCTCTTTCGATTGATTGTCAATTGAATAGTGAACAATATTTTTTTCGGAACAGGTGGAATTCCATGTGAGAACTGGGGCATTCTGACGATTTTCAGTGTTAAAATCGCTATCATTTGAATGACATTCTGTAGATAATCCTTGTATCTTATTGTTATTCTGATATTTAAATGTTTTATGCAATATACTATTATGCTGATTTACAGCAATATAAGAAGATACCGATGCACGGCCTGCATAGTCAACCACGAAACCATAGAGGTGGAATTCGAGGCCGGCCCAGTTGGCCGGGAGGTCGACGCGAACTTCGCGACAGCGGCGGAAGACTGGCTGGGAGAGGACGCCAGCGCCGGCCTCGGGGCACCAGGCGAAGAGGTAGACCTCATCGGCGGAGTCGGTGCGGAGGTGGAGGGGGTTGCGTTCGAAAGGGACGACGACGGAAAGGCCGTCGACGGCAGCGGCGCCGAAAGCCACAGGGGCTACGGGTCCAGCGGCGACGGCAAAAGAGGGATAGTCAACCTCGGCCCCGTCGTCGGTCAAGGTGACGGCCGGACGGTTGAGGCGCACGAAGAGGTTGCGCGCCGTCATTCCCTGCCGTCGGGACTCCTGCTGGAGGCCGAGGCGCAGGGCCGTGGAGAAGCCGGCCGCCAGAGAGGAGACAATGCCGAAGACGCTGCGTCCCGCCTGCTGCTGCGGGGTGCGGGGGTTGCGAACCCTGACCGGACGGGAGCGGAGGCACCACACATCGCGCCACTGATAACCGATAACTGTTCCGACGGAACCGCGGTAGCCGTCGTTGATTCCATGTTGCTGCTTTGCCATAGATGTTTTGTTTTTTGATTTGACGAATTGTGAATTTATATATAATATAAGGCCTAAAGATGGGAACGTTTGTTTTTTAACACAAATTTAACATTTGGAGCGTGTCATATCCGAACGAGCGGCGTGTCAAGTCCGACGGTGGTCGGAGGAGAGTCGGAGTTGAATCGGAGATGAGTCGGACTTGAGTCGGACTTGGTGGCTATGGAGAATTATTGTACAATTATAATAAATACTTTTTCAAAATAATGGAAAATTTGTATATTTGCAGGACAAGCCCCTCAGAGAAACGGGGCACAACCTATTGAACAACAAACTGATAAGAACAATGCGTACTTTTCGGAGTATAATAATATTGCTCACAGCGGCGCTGTTGAACGCCCTATGGCCTGTCGGAGCGGCGGCCCAAAGCTGGACGATGGTGAACAACGACACCCTATTCATCAATGCCTGTTCGGCCAACGGGGGTGTGATATACGACAATGGGGGTCCCGAGGGGGCGTATAGCAACAATTTCAACGGGTGGGTGGTCATTGCTGCGAGCAACGGGGTACCTCTGACGCTGAACGGCAGCTACGCTTTAGAGGGTTGCTGCGACTACATCACGGTGTGGGACGGCAACGCCGCCACAGGGACGCAACTGTTCTACAACTGCGGTTCGGGCATCATCAACCTGATAGCCACCAGCGGCCGGATAACGATAAGGTTCACCACCGACGGTTCCGTCACCAACAGCGGCTTTGCGCTGACATGGGGACGGGGCGGGGTGGCGTCCCTCTGCACCAGCGACGTCGACAACCTGACTGCCAGCAACATCGGCACCACCTCGGCCACCCTTTCGTGGACCGGAGGCAGCGGCACGCTGAAGCTGGACTACGGCCAGGGAGAGCAGCCGGTGAGCGGCAACAGCGTAACGCTCTCCGGATTGAATCCCAACACCTTGTACAATGCCAAAGTATACGCCGACGGCGATGCGGATAATCTGTGCTGTGTGGCGCAGACCACGTTCCGCACGGCGTGTGGCATCATGGCGGCGCCATTAGTGGAGCGGTTCGACGACCTGCCCACGGGCGAAATGCCAGCCTGCTGGAGTTCGGGCAAGAATTTCGACGAGGAGTCCCTCTTCCCCGTGGTGACCACCGATGCGCAACGAAGTGGCACCAAGTCGTTGAGGCTGAGCAGCGGAGGCAACACCACATCGTCACATTTCGGGATGGTGATAGGTCCCAAGATGAGCGTGGACATGAGCACACAGACGGTGATAGTGAGCCTGCGCAGCAACATGAGCGGTGCGAAAGTGGAAGTGGGCGTGTGCGACACGGTATCGAACCTCTATAGCTACTACGGATTCACGCCGATGGACACACTGACAGTGGCTTCGAGCGGCAACTGGTATGAGTACCATGTGCCGCTGTCGAATTACACAGGCGACGGTTGTCGACTGGCTTTCAGAATGATGCAGGGTTTGCAGCCGGGAGGGGGATGTATCGTGTATATCGACGACCTGATGGTGGAGAGCTGCGGCGTGGACTCGCTGAGCACCTACAACTTAGGCCACAACGACATCACCCTGGCCTGGAGTGTAATAGGGAGTCCCTTGGTGGACCTCACCGTGAGCGGCGGAGGATCGCTGACGGTCTACAGCAACGTCACGTCGCCCTACCACATTGCGGGGCTGACGCCGGGCACCAACTACACCCTGACGTTGATGCCGCACTGCGGCAGTAGTTACGGGGCGGCGAAATCCATCAGCTGCAACACCCTGACCGGGGACACTTTGGCGCTGCAATACTGCGAGGATTTCGAAAGCGGCTGGCCGTCAAACCTGCGGAAAGTCGAGGTATACGACAACTATCCGCTGATCTCGAACTACAACACCCGCAATCTGGTTTTCAGGACCTATGGCAGCAGCCATTCCTCGGTGGTGTTGCCGATGACGGGAGAGCATACCGCCGTCAGCGCGCTGAAGATGAACTTCCGGATGAGGCCGGACTATGACGGCGACGGCGTGGTGGTGGGAGTGATGGACTATCCGGGCGAAATGGGCAGTTTCACGCCAGTGGACACCATCACGTCGAACAGTGCGTGGAGATACCACAGCGTCGACTTGTCGGGCTATGCCGGCACAGGCCGCTACATCGCGCTGCGAAGTTACTCGCCGACGAACAGTTCGCGATATATCTATTTGGACGACATAACGATAGGGCGCTGCCTACTGACCAGCCTCACGGTAGCGGGACGGACCCACAACAGTGTCACGCTGGAGTGGGACGGCGAAGGGAGCGGCGAAGAGGTGACGGTGGAATGGAGGGTTGCCGGTGGCCAATGGACGGTGATTGCCGGCGCGCAGGCGACGGGGAGCGAAGGGCGGATGCGCTACATGGTGACGGGATTGGACCTGGCGACGACATACCAGTTTGCCGTCTACCGTAACTGCGGCGAGGAAGTGTGTCGTCCGCTGCAGGTGGAGGCTACAACCTACGAGCACCACTATACTGTGCCCTACTGCAATGACTTTGAATCCGTTGCCCATGGAGCAGCGCCCGATGGATGGACCCGTGTCTCCATCCACAGTTCCGAGCCCTGTGTGATGCACGACCGTACCTCGCACAGCGGGACAGGTGTGTTGAGCCTGTACAGCAACGGTGACCTGACGCGCGGCCATTCGACGATAGCACTGCCTGAGCTGGACGTCAACGATGTGAGCGGGCTGATGCTAACCTTTTTCGTGTACTGCGAGAAGAGTGGCAGCCGCATATTGGAGATTGGCGTGATGGACAACGCCAGCGACGAGAGCACCTTTGTGGCGGTGGACACGGTGGTGGCGGAAAGCCACGTGTGGAAACAATACAGCAGCAGTCTTGCGGGCTATAGCGGCACGGGGCGCACGATAGCCCTGCGGTGGTACTATACCGACTGCCAGGGATGCAGCTACCTTTGCTATTTGGACGACCTGATTATCAGCGAGGGAGTAGTAACGGAAGCCGGGGTGTACGGCGTGAGGAGCGACGGTGCCACGGTGGAGTGGTCGACAGAGGGGCCAGTGAACAATGTGAACCTGCATGTGATAGACGGCCTCGACACCACGACCTACAGCAACATCAGCAGTCCCTACCATATCAGCGGTTTATCGTCAGGTACCTTCTACCGCTACGAGCTGGATTGGGGTATCTGCATGGGCATCGGCGGCAGTTTTGCGACCTGCAGCGAGGCATTGCGTGCCGACTGGTGCTACGATTTCGAGACAGGCTACAACAATGGGCGGTACAACGGCTGGTTCTATCCCATCTGCTACAACAGCGGCAGCGGCGACCGCTATCACGGCAACAACGCCATCTACCTGCAGAGTTATTCGACAAACATCACCGCCGTAGCCCTGCCCTATATCGAAGAGGAAGACTATACCAGCCTCAAGTTCAGCTTCATGGGCAAGCAGAGCAACTATGGACAGACAGTGATTGGACTGGTGTCTGACGCACGCGACACCTCCGGTTTTGTGCCGATAGACACCATCACCGAGCGCGACAATGTGTGGCGGCGCTACGAGATTGACCTCACGGGTCACGAGAACGACGGGCACCATCTGGTTTTCATCCAATCCAACGACACAAACCAATGCTACTGGTGCAACTCGTGGTTCGACATGGACGACCTGCGCCTCGACCGCGGTAACCGTATCCTCACCCGCAGCTACACCACGACCTCGACCACAGCCACCATCCTTTGGGAGGCCAGCGCAGCCACCGACAGCGTGCGCATCCTCCTGCTCGGATCCGGCAGCGAAGCCGCCTTTGACAGCACTGCCAGCGCCGCCGACGGCGGCTGCACCATCACCGGCCTCGTTCCAGGCACTGCCTACAATCTACACCTCATGGCCCTGAGCAACTCTTCGGGTGGTGGGTGCGACACCGACCCCCTTCAGTTGCAGACCCTCGACCACGACGTCAACGATGGCTACTGCGAGAGCGGCTCGGGCTACTGGACCGTGCTCCCCGAAGGGTGGACATGGCTTGCCGACGGTGGCCGCCAGCCTTGGAACGACGGTAACAACACCCGTTTCGGCGGCATCATCAACGCCATCGCCCTCCATGCCGACAGTCGTGCCGACGCCTACACCATGGCCGTTATGCCCCGTGCCAGCGTGCCACTCTCTACCCTCAAAGTGGGCTTTGGGGCCTGGTACAATAGCGAAGAGGCGCAGCAGGCCGGATACCTTGTGGTCGGTGTGCTGACCGACCCGGCCGATGCCGGCACCTTCACGGCATTGGATACCTTCTACCTAAACTATTGGCTACAATGGTTTTCCGTCGACCTTTCGCTCTACAGCGGCAATGGACGATACATAGCCTTCAAGGCCATGACCATTGACGGCTACGACCGCAACATCTTGCTCACCCATGTCTCGCTTGCCAGCTCGATGGCCACGAGATTACACGCCGACCGTGTGACCGACACCTCAATGCGCATCAGCTGGCAGATGCTGGGCAATGCCGAAACCTGGGTGAGAGTGACCGACAGCGGCCTACCAATAGTCGACACCATCGCTGCAAGCCCGCTTACCGTGGCCGGCCTGAATCCAAACACACAATACACCGTGACTGCCGCCCCGGTCACCCAGGCAAGCCCCCATACTGCCTCTTTCGACCCCTGTACCGGCCGCACAATCCAGGTGACCACCCTCCAGGAAACACTCACCTCGCCAGCATGCATCCCCCTGGGAGGCATCGACTACACCCAGCAGGCCAACGTTGTGAACCTCCCCTACGGATGGACCCGCCCCTATGGCAACGCATACCCCCGATACAGCGACCTCGACTATACGGACAACATCGAATTCTACGCCTACCGATGCGACCATTCGGGCGACATGTCCTCCATGGCCGTATCGCCGTGGTTTCCCAACGGATTTGCTGGCCAATGGCTCAATTTCTTCCTGAAGAGCAGTCCTCCCAACGGCCGTCTTGTGGTGGGCAGCATGACCAACCCCAACGACACCTCCACCTTCACGCCCCACGACACCATTGGACGCACCTATCCCCGCACCATCATAAGCCTCGATCTCTCGGCCTATGGCGGAAACTACCTCGCCTTCCGTTACCTCTTCCCCACATCGTGCAACGACGGCTACGCCTACATCAGTTCCCTCTCCATAATGAATTGTCCCATGCCAAACGTCACCTTCTCCCACCAGGAGGACACCACCGTCTGGATTCATTGGGACACATCTGACCCACTCTGGATTGAATACAAACTTGGCAACCAGTTCGCTCCCGGCACAGGCACACGCATTCTTGCCACCTCCTCGCCCACCGTCATCAGCGGACTCTCCCCGGCCTCTACCCATACCTTCCATTTCTGGCCCCTGTGTAACGACGGCGACACTCTCGAATGCGCCTATCGCACCGTCACCCTCACCACCGCCCATCCCCCCGTCAGCATCCCCTATTGTCACAACTTTGAAACTTTCAACGACTGGGGCTATCCCGACGAGTGGCAGCGCTGGAACCCCGACGGCACCACCTGCGCCGTCACCTCCTACGAAGGCCACGATGACAACCGTTCTCTACACCTCTACGCCCCTTCCTCCAACAGCGTCGCCGCCATTACCCCACTCCTTCGCCCTTCCCCACAGTGTGCTCGGCAAATCTACGTCAACTTCTGGACCCGCACCTTGAACGGAAGCCCGCTGCTTGAAATTGGCGTCATCCCCGACATCTCCGACACCACCTCGTTCATCCCCTTCGACACCCTTTCCCTCACCAACTCCCAACTCTCCACCACCTGGCTCCAGCACACAACCATCATTCCCATTGACTCTCTCCCCAACCCCCAGGCCTCTTTCCGTATCGCCTTCCGTCTCTCCTCCGGCGAGCTCCTCCTTGACAACCTCTGCATCGAACGATGCCTCGCCGCCAACGTCGAAGTCGTCGACATCACCCAGCACTCCGCCACCGTTCTTTGGGAAGGCTTCAACGTCGACACCCTCATCTGTGAATACGGTCCACAAGGATTCGCACAAGGCACCGGCCAGACCATCGGCATCACCACCTCGCCCTACACCATTACCGGCCTCGCCGCCAATACCGACTATAACTTTATCTTCCGCACCGTCTGCCATTGTTCCACTGACGGCGGCAGCGTGTACCCCGCCGGTGGCGGCACTGGCGGCGGCACCTATTGGACAGGCACCCATTGGACTCCATACCCCTGGATTGACACCATCCAATATCCCGGCTATGAACGCGGGTCCGACGGTAGCATCATCGTCGGCACTTCCACCCAGGCCGAACTCCTCATCCCTCCCTACTGCGAAGACTTCGATACCACGGAGATCAAATTCCTCCCCACCGGCTGGCGCCGCATAGGCGGCAGCACCCCTGGATACCCCCAGGTTGTACGTTCCCCCGCAGCCTCCGGAGCCCGTTCGCTCGACCTCTACTCCACCACTGGCTATTCCAACCACGTCGCACTCCCACCCGTCGCCGACCCCTCACAATTCATCGTCTCGTTCGACGCCTACTGTGACAATACCGAACCGCAAAACCGCAACCTCGGCGTACTCACCCTCGGCCTCATGTCCGACCCCGACCGCGGATCCTCCTTCATACCCATCGACACCATTGTCCTCTCCTGTATCAGCCGCTGGCAGCGCTATTATGTCGACCTCACCTCTACGCCATACTCTGACCATCAATACATCGCCCTCCGCTTCGTCCCCCGCTACTCTTCCTACCACCTCTATATCGACAACTTTTACCTCGGCTCTTGCGCCGTCACCTCCTCCACCGTAGACTATGAACCGTCGACCGCCACTTACCAACTCTACAGCACCACTATCGGCAACGTCTCCGGAATCCTCGTTGAAGACACCTCCGGATACAGCGCCACCCTTCCCCCCTCTCCCTCTTCCCCGCTGCCTGGCCTGACCAGCAATGGACACTACCATCTCACCGTACGCGCCTACGGCGACCAGGATACCCAAGATCTCTGCCACCTTGCCCCCATAGTAATCAACCCGGTCCTTTCGCTCCCCTACTGCGAAAACTTCGACAATGTCTCGGGCACCTATCCCGACCTCTGGACCCTAAAGCACCGCTACAACGACAACAACACCTTGGCCACCGCAGGCTTTATGCAGTTCTCCATGTACCAGAACGACCCCGACGTCTTTCTGCTGCCGCCCCTCGCCGGTGGCGAGACTCTCGGACTGCTGCATATCTCCTACGACTTCCACGCCAACTCAGACCAAACTTGGAACAGCACATATTCTTACATCGATTTCGGTTACCTGACCGATACCTCCGATTATACCTCCTTTGTCGTCCTCGCCACTGGACACACCGACGCCGTCTCGGCGCACATCAGCCTCACTCTGCCACCCTGCTCCGCCACACGTCTGGCCATCAGGGCCCGCAGCTCCTACAGTTTGCATGTCTACGACATCGACAACCTCCTCATCTCGCGCCAGCCTTTCCCTTCACAAGCCAACACCGAATCTCCAAACATCGGTCACAGCCAGAAAAGCATCTTCTGGAATGAGGACGCCCTCGGCACCTACTGGCAATACGAATGGGGGCACGCCGGGTTCGTTCCCGGTAACGGCACCACCGCCACTTCCGATTCCTGCGTCCTGACACTCTCCAACCTCCTACCAGAGACAGACTACGACATTTATTTCATCGATTCCCTGGGCCGCTACGCCTGCCAACCATACCGCTTCGTCACGTCCTCCATTGCCAACGTCCCCTACTGCGAAAACTTCGACAGCTACAACAACTACGAGATGCCTCCCGGATGGAGCCGCTATGCACCGAACACCGACGGCCATCCCATGGTCTACGACCATCATCTCGACAACGCCTGGAGCGGTACACAGATGTGGGTGCTGCCAGAATTCAACATCCCCTTCAACCAACTGACCCTCCACTTCATGGCCCGCGCTGGCAACACCTCCGACCGCATGATTGTCGGATTTGTCCATGACCGCAACAATCCTTCGGACTTCGAAGGCTACGACACGGTTCAACTGACTGTCACCGATCAATGGGTGCCCGTCACCGTCGACCTCTCACGCTACAACGGCGACCGTCGTTTCCTTGCCATACGTTTCTGGGGCTCCTACTACTTCTATGTCGACGATGTGGTCGTCGACCCTCTCCCTCCACTCTCCATTGTCCCCATCTCGTCCAATGCGATAATCATCACAACCCAGCAACCCGGCAACCCAGCAACCCAGACTCCATTCTACGTCGAAATTCTTCCCACCGGCCTACCGCAAGGGACCGGACGAGTGGTCCGCATCGACACATTCCCCAGCATCATCGACTCCCTGGCGCCCAGCACAACCTATGACATCTTTGCACGCACCGACAGTCTGGCGACAACCTGCGCACCTCCCCAAACCGTCACCATGCCGCAACTGTTGACGCTGCCCTACTGCGAACAATTCGACAGCTACGGCGACTGTTACAACTGCCGTCCTTCCGAATGGACCTACTCCACCTCCAACGACGACCAGAATTATACCGTGAACTACAACAACTGGTCACTACGCTTCTACTCCTACTATAGTAACACGTACTCCGTCTACGCATCGCTGCCCGACATCGATATCGAGGATATCAGAGACCTCTCACTCGAGATGCGCTACCGTTTTGAGAATGCGGCCTGTACGGCAGAGATAGGCCTCGTACGTTCGCCTGGCGAATGGTCCACCTTCGTGCCTATCGACACCTTACAAACCGCCATCAACAGGTGGTACACCCTGCACCGCGACCTAAGCGAATACACAGGCAACTACCGCTTTCTGGCCATACGAATGCAAGGCGTACAATATCAGAGCAACTACCTCTATATCGACTATATTCGCCTCCAAAGCTGCCCAATACCCGATATCACCCTCGCCGGATACAACACCATACGTGTAGAAACATCCAGCCACTCAGCCACTCAGTCACCCACCACTGACTACTGGTTGCATATCACTGACGGCGCGTCTCTCGATTCCCTCATCCACATCGTCAGCAATCCTCAGTTCATCACCGGTCTCGCCACGAATACCACCTACAGCCTCACCGCACAATGCGACACCTCAACAAGACCCTGCAGTCCTCCAATCGAAATCGCCACCAGTGAACAGCACTCCCTGCCCTATTGCGAGCAGTTCGACAGCTACGGCAGCTGTAGCAGTTGTTTCCCCTCAGGATGGTACAGGCAATTCACCTGCAACGACGACCAAATCTACACCACCTCGTCCTACAACTACACCCTCTTCTTCCGATCCTATTATTATAACCAATGCACCATGTCGGCCGTCATGCCGGACTTCGATATCGACTCCATTCGAAATGCTTCGCTCGAGATACGCTACCGTTTCGACAACAACTCCTGCCCTACCTATATCGGCATACAAACCGACCCCAACGACCTCACCACCTTCACACCCATCCACCAATTGAGTAACACGCTGAACACATGGCACACAGAACAGATTAACTTGTCGAGTTACAACGGCGACGGCCGCTATATCGCCATACAGATGACTGGCAACAACACCTATTACAAAAACCTTTACATCGACTACATAAACATCCAACCAATACCCCTCGTCTATTACTCCCAGCCTCAAGCCACCAGCATACAACTTAACACTCATCACACATCACTCACTGACTACTGGCTACACTATACCCTTGACGGTAGCAACGACACCATCCATCTGCACATCCTTGACAGCACCTACCAGCTCCAAGACCTTGCCACCGATGCCACCTACCGTCTCCTTGCCACCCTCGACAGCTCTGGCGAGAGTTGCTGGCCTTGGGTCACCATCACCACCTCTCACCTACAGTCCATGCCCTACTGCGAAGGATTTGCAGACTACGGCAGCGGCAGCGGCGCCTATATGCCAGGATGGAAACGCATTATCAGCGACGGGAGCAACGACCGACTCTATATCTACAACAACAGTGACGGCGAAGACAACCGCACACTGCGCTTCTACAACTACAACGCCGTGCGGTCATACGCCGTGCTACCAGAGATAGACGTTACCAACATCGCCGACCTCACCTTACGAGTGAAGATGTGGCAGCAAGGAAGCACTGATCCCTCACAATACTGGCTCGAATTGGGCGTGATGGACGACATGAACGACACAGCCACCTTCGTCTCCGTCGACACCCTACAATGCCTGCAAGCTGGCCGCTGGGAAATGCGCTCGGCATCACTCGCCTCCTATTCCGGCAGAGGACGGTTCCTCGCACTGAGGATGATAAACACCGTTTCCAACTGGCGCAGCATCTACCTGGATCGAATCGAACTCCTTGACTGCGACATCCCAGCCGACCTCAACGTTTCGCTCACCAATGCTAACACCGCACAAATTACCGCTCCCAATTCAACACTCACCACTCAACTCTCATCTCCTTTCTACGTCGAATACGGGCCCACAGGATTCACTCCCGGCAGCGGCACCGTCGAACTTATCGACATCATGCCCTACGACATACCCCTTAACTACTCCACGTCCTACGACTTCTACTTCCTTTGCCACGCCGATACCACCACATGTCTGCCTCCACAAAGCCTCACCACCCTGGCGCCACCCATGGAACTGTCCTATTGCGAGGATTTCGACTCCTATAGCAACAACACCCTCCCTACCAACTGGCTGAAACATCGCCTACCCCAATCTTCGGGCAACGATTGTTACATCTATTCTGCCCAGAACCATACTCCATCACGGGCATTGCGTTTCTACTCCAGCTACACCGACCGTCACCCCTATGCCGTCTTGCCAGTAATGGAAACTGACAGTCTTTCGCACATCGCCGTCTCATTCTGGATGCGCAACCCAAGCTGCACCAACTTCAGGCTTGTACTGGGAGCCGTGTCTGATCCCTACGACATGAGCACCTTCGTTCCTCTACACACTTTCGCTAACACTGAGAATAACATATGGCAACGACAGCAAGCAGTGCTCAGCGGGGCACCTCCAGAAGCACGCTGGCTGGCCTTCCGGTTCGATCGTGGAGCAGGCGGCTCCGACTGGCTCTATATCGATGACCTTTATTTCGACACTTGCGGAACATCCGACCTGCGCATCCTCTCCATCGAAAGCGAAAGCATCACACTGGACTGGAATCAGACCGGCACCCCCGACATCACCATTGAATTGTCCTCTCCCAACTCATCACTCATCACTCAACTCTCATCACTCACTCCCCCCTACACCCTCACCGGACTCGACCCACTGACCAACTATAATGTAGTCTTCAGCAGCCAATGTGCAGCAGGCAACGACGGATACTGCACTACCGAGTATACTGACAGCGTCAGCTTCTTCACTCCCGCAGGTGGCACAGGTTGCATCGACCCCACCAACCTCGCCGCCGACTATGTCACTTGCTTCACAGGCAGTTACAGCAATCCCTACAGTTCCATTGGTGTTGTGGACTATGGAGCGGCGAGCGCTGCCTCACGCCACACCGTCCACTTCGACACCAATGAGCGAGACGCCCGCACAGGCAACCAGCTGCGTACTATACCCGAGGGCGCCATTGCCAGCGTACGGCTCGGCAACTGGGGCACCCACAAGATATCCAACTCCGAGGGCGGCGAGGCGGAAGCTATCACCTACGCCCTCTATGTAGACACAATGGCTTTCGACCTGCTCATTATGAAGTATGCCGCCGTGATGCAGGACCCAATGCACGCTGCCACCGACCAGCCGCGCTTCCGCCTTGAGTTGCTGGATTCTGCAATGAATCTCATCGACCCCATCTGCGGAGCCGCCGACTTCATAGCCAACCAAGCCTTGGGTTGGAACACCTATGGGGCTGAGCAGGACATCCTTTGGAAAGACTGGACCACTGTCGGACTCGACATGAGCGCCTATGCGGGGCATACAGTATACATACGCCTGACCACCTACGACTGTAACGAAGGTTCGCACTATGGATACGCCTATTTCACCCTCGGTTGCATGCGCAAGAGTATGACGGCTCAAGGCTGCGGGCAGGTGGCCAACAATGTCTTCACCGCCCCTTCAGGCTTCGCCTACCGCTGGTACAACAATCAGGACACCTCCACCGTTGCCACCTCACAGAGCATCAATATCGCCACCAACAATAACATTACCTATTACTGCAACCTTTCCTTTATCGACAATCCCACATGCCAGTTCACCATGAGCGCCTTTGCCGGCTCACGCTACCCGATGAGCCTGTTCGACAGCGTGGTGACCATCCACGACTGCCAGTTCGATCTCTCGTTCAACAACCTCAGCACCATCTCCATGGACGGCATCAACCCCGTGGGCAGCGGTGAAGGCGTTGAGACAGCTCATTGGAACTTCGGTAACGGTACCAGCAGCGACAACTACCACGCCTCCACCACCTACACCGAGCCCGGCACCTATACCATACAGCTCGTCACAGCTATCGCCGGCGGCGTCTGTGTCGACACCTTAGAGAAAACCATCACCCTGGCTTTCCCACCCACCAATCCACACATAGAAGGCGTTACCGACCGCTGCTATGGGGCGACAGCAGACACCATCGTCCTCTTGGAAGCATCGACATGGAGTCCCTGGAGCAACGATACTCTCATCCTCGCACCTGCTGCCGACACCAGTCTCCTGCTCACCGTCACCGACAGCAACGGATGCTCGCACACTCTTAGCCACACCATCTTCGTGCATCCAGTCTACGATCAGGTGTTCTCTCAGGCCATCTGCGACGGCCAGACATTCCTCTTCCAAAACGACACCCTCTCCTCCACCTCCACCACCCAATACCACCTCTCAACAGCCAACTACCAATGCGACAGCCTTATCACCCTCAACCTCACTGTCAATCCCAATACCACCGCCACCGTTAGCGAGGAAATCAACGAGACCCAACTGCCCTATACATTTAATGGCACAACCTTCACCGACAGCGTGCAGAACTATGACATCCATATCTCCAACATTTACAACTGCGACTCCATCATCACCTACAATCTTAACATCATCTGGAACGACAAACTGACCATCCTCGACAGCACCGTGTGCGACAATATATTCCCTATCTCCTGGAACGGTCTCACCATCTCCGACAGCGGCTCCTACTCCGTTCTCTTCGCCGCCTCCCATGGCGAGGATAGCACCGTCACCTTGCGTGTCCACACAATGCCCACCTATAATGACACCATCCCCTACTCCATCTGCGACAACCAGCAGTATACCTTCGAGGACTCCACCTACTACGGCACCGACGCAGGATTCCACCCTCATCTCCTCCACACCGCCACCTACAACTGCGACTCCCTCCGCGTCCTCAGTCTCGATGTCCGCGCCACAACCTCCGGCGACACCCTCGCCGACCACTGTGACCACTTCTCCTGGTACGGCACCGACTACACAGTCTCCACCGACTCCCCGACACATCTCTCCTCCAACAGCGTTGGCTGCGACTCCACCACCACACTCCACCTCACCATACGCTACTCTACCTTTGGTACAGAGACCGACACCATCGTCGAGAACCAACTTCCCTACACATACCACGGTGCCACCTTCGCCGACAGCATCAGCCATTTCAGTGTAACGTTCTCCAATAGTGTACAGTGCGACAGCATCGTCGATTACACCCTCTTCGTCTATCGTAACGTCGACACAACCCTCTACGACACCCTCTGCAACAGTTCATTGCCACACACATGGAACGGTGTAACCTTCGACACCACGCTTAGCCAAATGTCCACCCTGACACGCTCCACTGTCTTCACCGCCCACACCGGTGCCGACTCCATCATCACCATGCACCTCACAGTGCACCCGCTCTATGACCACCACACCCACACCGAAATCTGCGACAACCAAACCTACCTCTTCGGTGACAGCACCTTTGCAGGCACCGATGGATCCACTGTCCACCTTGACAGTCTGTTGTCGCAATACGGCTGCGACTCCCTTTCCACTCTCCACCTTACCGTCCATCCCACATTCGACCACCACACCTTCGACACCATCTGCTCCAACCAGAACGTCACCTTCACAGGCGAGAGCTACAACCTCACCGGCATCTATCCCCATGTGCTCCTCTCAGTCTACAACTGCGACTCTCTTTCCACGCTTCACCTCCAGGTGTGGCCGGCCTATGACAATCATACCTACGACACCGTCTGTGACGACTCCTCGCGTTTCTTTATCGATTCGGCCTACCGACAAACGGGCGACTACCCCTACTTCTTTTTCAGTGCCCATGCATGCGACAGTCTCGAGACCCTCCACCTGAAAGTCTACCCCACCTACGACCTCCACCTCTACGATACCATCTACGACGGAGACCATTATAGCTTCGAAGGCACCGTCTACGACACCACCGGCATCTACCCCCACCTGCTGCAAGCCTTCTTCGGCTGCGACTCGCTGCGCACCCTCCACCTTCAGCGCAACCGTCGCACCTACAACGACAGCGTTCTCTGTCAGAACCACCTGCCATTGCAATGGAACGGCGTCATTTTCAGAGACAAGCCGCACACTGGCGGAACCCTGGTGATAAGCGACAGCGTCCACCTCAGCGGTCTCAATGGTATCGACTCTCTGGTGGTGATGACCGTCTACGCCCACGACACCTCAGCCACCGTCGACCGTCTCCACGGTTGCGACAGCCTCACATGGCAGGACAACCAGACCTATACCTCCTCCACCACAAGGCCCTTCGTCACACTGACCAATACCGCAGCCTGCGACTCAGTGATCCACCTCGCCCTCACCATCGACTCCACCCACTGGGCCACCGACCACCAGCAGGCCTGTGACTCGATGCGATGGATTGACAACCAATGGTACTACAACGACATCACCGGCCCCATCGACACCATCCGCACCGTCGCCGACTGCGACTCCATCGTGACACTCAGTCTCATAGTCCACCGAGCCACCTACGAAGAGTCTGTCGACACCTTCTGCTTCGCCAACACCTACAACTGGCGCCGCTTCACCGTGGGCGAACCCGACCCGACTGCCACCACCGACCACTACCTCACCGACACCCTCCGCACCATCCACAACTGCGACTCCGTCCTCGCCATCCGACTCACCCAGATGGCCAAACCGCAGCTCGTCCTCGACACCTCCACCGACTGCCAGATGCTGCAGTACCGTCTCTCGGTGGCCACCGACATGCCCTACTGGCGCTGGTGGGCCGAGCCAGCCGACCCTGCCATCGACGGTCTTGAGAACGCCAACGACATTCTGGTAACGCCCGAAGGCACCACCGAATACAACGTCCTCGTCGACTACCACCGCTCACCCCTCTGTCCCCTCACCGGCAGCCTCACCCTGCGACCCATCGAAGTGCCCAAAGCTGAACTGAAGGTAAACCCAGAAGCATTGACAATCAGCAATATGGAGCTCGACGCCTATGACTTGAGCCGCGAGTTCGAGAGGCGCGACTGGTATATCGACTGGCAGCACCAGAACGAAACCAGTCGCCACCTGCACCACTATGTCGACAACAACCTCGACAGCGTCATCGTGGCCCTCCGCGTCTTCAACGGCCAATGCTACGACACCGCCACCCGCGTCATTCAAGTTCTCCGCGTCACCCTCTTCGCCCCCAACGCCTTCACCCCCGGCCGCGACGACAACAGCCGCTTCATTATCGTAGGCCAGGGTATTCTCGAAGCCGAACTCCACATCTACAACCGCGAGGGATTGCTGGTCTACCACACCAACAACATCGAGCAGGGATGGGATGGCAGCAACGCCTCCGGAGCGCCCTGTCCACAAGGCAGTTATGTATGGAAACTCTCCTATAAAGCCCTCGACCGACCCACCTCCCTCCGGACCGAAATCGGCACCGTACTCCTGATCCGATGAACGTCCCTTCTCCGACCCATCTCCGACCGAAGTCCGAGTCATCTCCGACCCCGGTCGGATTTCGGTCGGAGATGACTCGGACTTCAGTCGGACTTGATACGGACTTGGTGCTAAGAATCAGTCTTTTACAAACCAACTTTTTCTGAGGGCGGAAAAAGTGGGCAAAATAGCATATAAATACCTGACAAACAATGATTTTCATTTTTCAATAGTCACTTTTCAATTTATTTTGTATCTTTGCAGTTTGAATTATAAACAAACCAAACACTCAACGCTTTGAAAACAAGAGTATTAATAGCAATTTTCACTGTTATCGCCACCATCGCGCCCCTCAAGAGCCACGCCCAGATCAATTGGGGCAACCTCTTCAACAAGTTCAAACTCGAGGTCCGCGCCGACGGCGAAATCACCACCACCGACACCACCCCCAACCTTGGCATCCATGGCAAATACTTCAACTTCATGCTTGGCGGCGACCTCAGTGGCGGTTTCAGCTACTATTTCAAGCAACGCATCGTCGCCAACCCCGGCACCGTCACCTTCTTCGACAACACCGACTTCCTCTACCTCGACTACATGCCCAACCAGAATTGGCGCCTGCGTTTCGGTAAGGACGCCATGGCCCTCGGCGGCTTCGAGTACGACGCCTCTCCCATCGACGTCTACTTCCCCACCAACCTCTGGCGCAACATCTATTGCTTCCAGCTCGCTTTCTCCGGCGCCTACATCACCGACGACGGCAACCACACCCTCATCGCCCAGGTTTCCAACTCCCCCTATCTCAACTACAACAACCTCAACTACGATGCCGGCCTCGTCGCCTACAACCTCTACTGGGCCGGCAACATGGGTCACCTCCACACCCTCTGGAGCACCTCCATGGTCGAATACAAATGGAACCGTTACCTCAACATGACCATGCTGGGATTCAAACTCATCTACGACAAGTGGGACATCTACTTCGACTTCATGCACCACGCTCTCGCCCTCGACGACTGGGGCAAGAACTTCGGCTTCGTCTCCTGCGCCAACTACTACTTAACCAACCGCTTCAACATCTTCATCAAGGGCATGTACGAGCAAAACAAGTCCTCCGAGACCCTCGGTTCCTCCGTTTCGCTCGACCACCAACTGGCTGCCGGCCACACCTCGGCCCGCTACGGTCTGGGATTCGAATGGTACCCCTCCGAGGCAAAAAACGTACGCCTCCACATCTACGGATGCCGCATGACCGACTCCTACACTGACGCCACCACAGGCAAAGACAGGACCGACGCCGCCTGGAACTTCAACCTCGGTGCCACCTGGACAATGGATTACCACAAACTCTTTAAGAAATAAGCCATGGAAGAGAAACAGAACAACAACAGTCACAGCCTTTTGAGTTCGCTGCTCTCGGTGGTCGACCCCTTTCAGGTCTTCCGTCACCACGAGACCGACCCCAACAAGCGCAGCGGCAAACCCCGCCGCATGAAGTTCACCACCAGCCGCAGCCTCGAAGCGCTGATTTTCCTCGTGCTGTTCTTCGGCTTCTTCGGCTTCCTGGCCTACAGGATGACCCTGCCCCACATGCTCAACACCTTCATGCAGACCGCCTACAGCCTGCTGCTCGAAACGGTGTTCTACATCATGGCCATCTGTGTGCTCATGGGCGCCATCTCCAAGTTGCTCACCGAGTTCGGCGTCGTCCGCCTGATGGAAAACATCCTGCGTCCCCTGATGAAGCCCCTCTACAACCTGCCCGGCGTGGCAGCCCTTGGCGCCGTGATGACATTCCTCTCCGACAACCCCGCCATCATCTCGCTGGCCAAGGACAACAACTTTTCCCGCTACTTCAAGAAATACCAGCTCGTTAGCCTCACCAACTTCGGCACCGCCTTCGGCATGGGCCTGGTAGTCATTGCCTTCATGACCGGCAAGGGCTACGGCTCGGGCGCCTTGGTGGGACTCCTCGGCGCCGTCATCGGCAGCATTGTCTCCACCCGTCTCATGCAACGCTTCACCCTCAAGAGCTATCCCGAACTCGACAGCCCCGTGAGCGAAGACGGAGGAAACGAGCAGAACATCTCCTTCAAAAGCGAGGGCAACGCCTTCCAGCGCTTCCTCAACGCCATGCTCGACGGCGGCAAGAGCGGCGTAGGTATCGGCGTAGCCATCATCCCCGGCGTGCTCTGCATCTCCACCATCGTCATGATGCTCACCTTCGGCCCCGCCGGCGAACACGGAGAATACCTCGGCAAAGCCTACGAGGGCGTACCCGTCATCACCTGGCTGGCCGACAAGGTCAACTTCATCTTCTACTGGCTCTTCGGATTCGAGAACGGTGCCTTAGTGGGCTTCCCCATCACCGCCCTCGGTGCTGTGGGTGCCGCTCTGGGCCTGGTCCCCACCTTCGACGCCGCCCATATCATCGACAACAACGCCATCGCCGTCTTCACCGCCATGGGCATGTGCTGGAGCGGATACCTGAGTACCCACACCGCCATGCTCGACTCCCTCGGCTACCGCAAACTCATCGGCAAAGCCATCGGAGCCCACACCATCGGAGGTCTCTGCGCCGGCATCGCTGCACACTGGCTCTATGTGCTGCTATCAATGATACTCTGAATTCATGAGCCCCAAGGAACTATACCGCAAATTCCGCACCTGGCAAAAAAGCCCCATTCAATACAAGAACAAGAACGAGGGTGTGCACCACTGCGCCAACTGCGGTCACGAATTTGAAGGCAACTACTGCCCCATCTGCCGCCAGGAGGCCGGCGACGGCCGTATCTCGTGGATATGGGTGCAGCAAAGCATCATGAATCTCTGGGGCATGGACTCACGATCAATGCCCTACTCGCTGTTCCAGCTTTTGATTCGCCCGGGCTATTTCATCAGAGACTTCATCAGCGGCCGACGACAGGTGAGCTACCCTCCCGTGGGCATGCTCTTCGGCGTGGCCGTGGTCTACGTCCTCTTCCTACAAATAATGGGTTGGGGCGGCACTCCCGCCTTCGAAATACCAGACACCACCACCGACACTGCAAGCGTACATGGCACAGAGCCCAACCTATCCCTCTTTAAAACAGTATTCAACTGGCTTCAAGCCAATCCCGGCTGGGGTATGATGGCCACGACCATGATTCTGATTCTACCCACATGGGTCTACTTCCACCATTCACCACGCCACCCGCGACATACACTGCCCGAAGGAGTCTTCATCCAGATTTTCATGGCCATATTGCTACTCGTTTGCACATTCCTGTCGGAAATCAGTTTCTGGTTCTCACTGCTCATCCCTTTCTATTTCTACCTCACCTACCGTCAACTCTTCGGCTACCGTTTCTGGGGCACCCTGTGGCGACTTGTGATGACTTTCTTCGTGTGGTTTTTCATTGTCATAATAATCGTATTAGCAACCCTATTCCCCGAACTGGAATCCCCCCAAGAAGTCAGCGGGTTTGCCACGGCGATTGTCAGCATGATTGCCATCCTCGCCGTCATCCTCTTCATAGGCTACTGGATTGGGAAAAAAACGGAAAAAAGACGAATCAAACATGCTGGTAATCAAGCACAACAAGACACAAACTCACCAGAAATAGCGAAATAATTTTGCCATATCAGAAAAAGGTTGTATCTTTGCATTCGCTTTAAAGCAAAAAATTGATCAATTATTAATCCTAAAAAACAGAAAGAAAATGGCTTACAAAATCACTGACATCTGTGTTGCTTGCGGCACCTGCATCGATGAGTGCCCCGTCGGAGCTATCAGCGAAGGCGACATCTACAAGATCGACGAGAACGCTTGCGTTAGCTGCGGTACCTGCGCTGGCGCTTGCCCCACCGGTGCTATCCAGGAGGGTTAATCGCTCACAGATTGAAGCAAAAAAAAAGCCGTCCTTGTTGGGACGGCTTTTTCATTTACCCATTATGAAAGATTTCTGCCTCTAAATAAGGATTAGAGGTTGTATCCCAGTCCGACAAAGAGGCCGGCGCTGGTAGTTTTGATGTTGTCTCTGGTGTCGAGGTCGGTCAGTCCGATGCGGTAGCCACCAAAGAGGCGGAAGTTGGTGTACTGGAACTGGAGGCCGAAGGCGGCAGTGAGGTCGAAGCGACTGTTGTTGCTATTCTCATCATACATAGGGTAGTCGTTCTCCGTAGTGCTGGTGTTGGTGAGAAGTGTGGTGGTTGTAGTAACGTGCTTGTTGCCGTAGACAGCAAAGCTGAAGGTGGGGCCGGCAAAGGCGGTCAGTTTGATATCGCTGCCGATGGGAAGGCTGTAGTTAATCAGCACGGGCACATCGAAAAGCATCTGCGTGGTGGTGCTCTTTTCATTGGCGCTAGCCACAATAACATTGACATTGCCGGTCGTGGTCTTGGTGTTGTAACGGCCCTGCAGACCGAAGGCCAAACCGAGATTTTTGCCGAAGCCATAGTTGTAGGTCACTCCGGCGAAGAAGCCGTCCATCTCGAAGGTGGTGTTGGTTGTGGTGTTGCCAACGGTGGTGGCGGTGGAGAGGGTAACGGGGGCGTAGCCCACATTGATGCCCAGCTGGGCGTTTGCTTTGCCTGCAATGAACATAGCCGCTACGCAGGCGACAACTGCGATTGTTTTCTTCATTGTTACTGAGTATTTTAGATTAATTTCACATTATGTGATTACGGATGCAAAAATACACCCTTTGCCTAAAGTGACAAAGGGCGCAAGGGGAAATGCGACCGATTGGGGTCAGAGTATCATAACATACTGGCTATGGTGTCGCGCACGATGCGAGCCATCACCTCGGGCGGCTGGTCGAAGTCGCGGATTATCCATTCGCGCAGGATGCCGTAGAGCGAGAAGGCAAACATGGTTGTGCGGTAGGCACAATCGGGGTCGTCGATGTGGCGGTCATGCAATGTGGCGGTGAACGAGTCGGCCAACTCCTTCATCAACCCGCGCCGGTAGAGTAGCCGCAGGGTATCGCGTATCTCGTAGTTGTATTGAAAAAAGGACTCGGCATTGTCGATAACCCAGTCGTCGTGCCCTTCCAAGCCGTGCCGCTCGCTGTAGAGCTGCCACAGGCGCACCATGTGGTAAGTGACAGCCTCGCTCTTCGAGTGGAAGGAGCGGAACCACGACGCACGGTGATAGCCGCTGGCGTCGCATATCTGCTTCACTTGTATCTTGTCGAGCGGCCACTGCTCCAGCAGCTTTATCACCGCTGCTGCCATGCAGTCCTTCAAGAACTCCGATGTCTGCGAGGCAGTGTCACTCATTGGTTGGCGTACTGCTGCACTTCGTCGTGGAAGAACTCCAGCTGGATGCCGGCCTGGCGGAAGAGCTCCTCGCTCTCGGCGCCGGCATGGTATTTGCGTTCGCATACCACGCGCTTGATGCCGCAGTTGATGATGAGCATGGCGCAGGTGCGGCAAGGCGTCATACGGCAGTAGAGCGTGGCGCCGTCGAGGGAGATGCCGCGGCGGGCCGCCTGGCAGATGGCGTTCTGCTCGGCATGCACGGTGCGGACGCAGTGGGTCGAAATATGTCCGTCGGCATCGATGGTCTTGCGGAAGAGATGACCCACCTCGTCGCAGTGCGGCAAGCCGGCAGGCGAACCCACATAGCCCGTCACCAGCAGTTGCTTGTCCTTGACGATGACGCAGCCTGAGCGGCCGCGGTCGCAGGTGGCGCGGCGGGCGGCGGCATTGGCCAGCTCCATAAAGTATTCATCCCACGAGGGGCGGTGGTAGGTGATCTGCTTCAGCACCTCCTCCACCTGACGGTGCAAGTCCTCGAACGAGCCGCCGTTGTCGAAGCGGAAGTCGGCCTCGCGGATGCAGACGCCGAGGTTCTGCTTGTTGGGGTCGTCGTTGTCCATCTCGCGCTGCTCGTTGGCGATGAAGGTCTCATAGGAGACGTGGTCGGTCTCGCTTCCGCGCAGCACGGCACGCTCGTAGCGCACCTTGGGGTCGGCGTCGACGGCGAAAAGGTAGAAGTTGGGCTTGCCGCGCAGGGCCGCCACCTCGCCAGGGGTGCGCACACTCTCGATGATGCAGTTGCAGCCCGAGGCCGAGGCCTGCTCATAGAGCTGCTCCACAATCCACGACGGCGTGTGTGCGGCACGCAACTCGTTGCCCACCATCGTCATGGTGTCGCGGTTCACCTCCAGCCCGCGCCGCTTGATTTCCTCGGTGAGGAACGCACGCACGCTGTAGTGCACAAAGCCCTTGTTCTTTACCAGATAGTCGACGATGGTGCCCTTGCCGGCGCCCAATGTCCCTGTGATGCCTATGGTTATCATATTGTTCTTTGTTTATTTCACTTATTCCCTGATGACCACCGCCCCCGGATACTTGTCCAGGTCGAGCGCGAAGCTGTCGTCTTTCACGCCCACCTTGAGTTTGGTAAGGGTGACGGAAAGCTTGGCGGTTTTTACCTTGGTTTCCATCTCGCGGAAGATGAAGCTCTTCTTGGCCACCTTGAGCGTCGTGTTTTTAGCCTCCGACTTTTTGTCCACCGGGTTTGAGAAGTCAATCTCATAGCAGTCGTCCTTGACCTTCATCTTGGCCTTCTTGTACTTCTTGTCCATGTCCAGCTCAAGGAGTTTGGACTTCTTTTTCTGCTGGGTGGTGTTGGTGATGCGGATGGTGTCGCCCTTCGACGAATGGCTGATTTCCCATGCCTGTGTGCCGTCGAAGCCCGACTCAAGGACAACCAGCTCATCATTCATCACGGTCGTTATCTTGCTCTTGGTCTTCTCGCCCTTGTTGGCTGAGGCAAAGTGGATGGTTCCCACTGCGGCAGGCCCTATGGTCGTCTTCATGAGCATCTCGTACTCCACCCCGTCGGGATGGTGCATCACCGCGCGGCAACGGTTCATAACCTCGGTCACCTCGGCGGGTATCTGCGCCTGCGCACCCACCGCAGCCAGCAAGACCGCCACCGCTGTCAGAAGGACCCTCTTCATGCCTCTGCCCTGTTTCAGCACTTATACTTGTATTCCAGCTTGGCCAGCTCCTCGTTGGCCTTGACGATCTTCTTCTTGAGGCCAGACTTATATGCCACAAGCTTCTGCATCAGCGACTCGTCGCCGAGGGCGAGCATCTGCATGGCCAGGATGGCGGCATTCTGGGCGCCGTTGATGGCCACCGTAGCCACGGGGATTCCCGGAGGCATCTGGAGGATGGCCAGGGTGGCGTCCATACCCTCGAGGCAGGAGCCTTTGATGGGCACACCGATGACGGGCAGCGGCGTCTCGGCGGCGATGACGCCCGGCAGGGCGGCAGCCATGCCGGCACCGGCGATGATGACCTTGATGCCACGCCCGGCAGCTTCGCGAGCAAACTCGCTCACCTCGCCGGGCGTCCGGTGGGCGGAGAGCGCGTTGACCTCGAACGGTATCTCCATCTCCTCGAAGAACTGGCAGGCTTTCTCCATGACCGGCAGGTCGCTGGTCGAGCCCATGATGATGCTGACGATAGGTTTCATATTGCTATTGCTGATTATTATTTCTAATTATATAAAATAACGAGAGCGAGGTGCCAATATTGTGCTGCAGACAATATTCCGGATGGAACCAGCGTTATTTTAGCATGAAACGGTGGCTAATAGTGACAATCCTCTGCTGGGCGGCTGCGTCAGCAGGCGCCCAGCAGGGTACCCTGCTGCTCAACGAGCTCCTGTTTCAGCCCGCCAGCGGCGAGGCAGAGTATCTGGAGTTGTACAACAACAGCGACGCCGCCATTGAGCTAGCCGACTATCACATCGTCCGCTGGATGAGCGACTCGCTGGGACGCCACTACGCGCTGCCGACCCACACCGTGGCGCCGCACGACTATGTGGTGCTGACCAAGGACGCCGCCTCGGTAGCAGCCTGTTTCATTGTAAAATACCCCTCGAAGGTGGTGGAATGCTCCCTGCCCGCCTATCCCAACACAGGCGGCAGCGCCATCCTCGCTACCGCCGACAGCACTGTCGTTGACCGTCTCGACTACCGGCCCGACATGCACAGCCGCCTGCTGCGCAACAAGGCCGGCGTCAGTCTGGAGCGGCGCAGCTTCGACCGTCCAACCGGCGATGTTTCAAATTGGTTCTCGGCCGCTTCGACGGCCGGCTACGGCACCCCGGGCTACGAAAACTCCCAGAGTACGGAATACCTCGTCGAGGAGACAGCCCTCGACCTCTCCTCCACCCTGCTTTCGCCCGACGGCGATGATTACCAGGACAAACTGGAAATTAGCTATATGCTTGACCGTGGCGACCTGACGGCCACTGCCGCGCTATACGACCTGCGCGGTACACGGGTGTGCCAACTGCTCAACAACGACCTGCCGGGCACCCACGGCACCCTGACGTGGGACGGACGCGACGACAACGGCGCGCTGCTCCCCCGTGGGCAGTACATCTTGCAGATCACCCTTTTCGACCCCACAGGCACACATCAGACCCTGCGCCGCACCGTGGCGCTGATGCGTTGACCGGAAGCCCTAACCACCATACAAGAATAGCCAACCGACTGAAACCAGTCGGTTGGCTATTTGTATCTTTCGCGGTTGTTATGCCTCAGCGACGGGGGCGTCGAGCTGGCAGTAGACGGAATTGTTGGAGCGGAACTCGGGGACGATGGACTTCATCTTGCCGACAATCTTCATGTCGTCCAGTCCACCGAGGATGTCCCACAGCTCGTTGTACTCGCGGTCGATGGCGTCGAGCGGATAGCGACGTACCTGGGCACGCATGATCTTGGGGTGATAGGTGGGGATGTTGTTCTCCTTGGTGGCCAGCAGCTCCTCGTAGAGCTTCTCGCCCGGGCGGAGGCCTATCTCCTTGATTTCGATGTTGTGCAGACCACTGAGCTGTATCATCTTGCGGGCCATGTCATAGATTTTGACAGGTTTGCCCATGTCGAAAACAAAGATGTCGCCGCCCTCGCCCATGGCACCTGCCTCGAGCACGAGGTTGCAGGCCTCGGGGATGGTCATGAAATAGCGGATGATATCCTTATGGGTGACCGTGAGGGGACCGCCTGCGGCGAGCTGCTTTTTGAAGAGCGGGATGACCGAACCATTGGAACCCAGCACATTGCCGAAGCGGGTGGTGACGAAGCGGGTGGTTTCGTTGGAACGGCTCTGGATGTAGATTTCGGCCATGCGCTTGGTAGCACCCATGACGTTGGTGGGGTTGACAGCCTTGTCAGTGCTGACCATGACGAACTTGTAGGCTCCGTACTTGATGGCGAGGTCGGCCAGGTTGCGGGTGCCGAAGACGTTGACATAGACGGCCTCGTAGGGGTTTTCCTCCATGAAGGGGACGTGCTTGTAGGCCGCGGCGTGGTAGACCAGGTTGGGCCGGTAGGTGGCAAAGACCTCCTCCATGCGGGTGCGGTCCTTGACGTTGGCAATCACGAATTCAAGGCGGTCAAGGTCGTTCTTGTAAGTGTTACGAAGTTCGTACTGAAGGTCGTACATAGGGCTTTCGGCCTGGTCGAGCATGACCACCTTGGTGGGTTTGTACTGTATGAGCTGGCGGCAGATTTCGGAGCCTATGGAGCCGGCGGCGCCGGTGACGAGCACCACTTTGTCGACCACTTCGCGGACGATGTTGATATTGTCCATGCGGATGGGCTCTCGCTCGAGCAGGTCCTCAATCTTGATGTCCTGAATCTGGTTGGCTGAGAAGGAGCCGTTGAGCCAGGTACTGACATGGGGAACGGCCTTGACGGTGAGTCCAAGGTCGAGGGATCGGTTGGTGATGGCCTGTTTGTGAAGCGTACGGATGGTAGGGATGGCAATGATGATTTGGGAGACTTTCTTGCTCTGCACAAACTTGGGATTCAACACCGAGCGGACGCGCATAACGGGCACGCCGTTGAGAGCCTGATTGACCTTCGACATGTCGTCGTCGATGAAGGCCACCACTTTATACTCGAAGTTACTTTCCTGCTTCAGGGCGTTGTAGGCAATCATTCTTGCGGAAACGGCACCATAGATGATGACATTGGTGGAGGGACGACGGCGACGGAAGAACTCGTTGTAAATCTGCTGCATGACTAAGCGCGAGATAATCATCAGCATGCCGAGAATGAGATACAGCGTCAGTGACTCGCGGTAGGAGAGCAGATAGTAAGATCTGATGATGGGGGGATTGAACTGGTTGTTCACAATGTTGACCAGCCAGCAGAGAGCCAAAGGAATGATTGTGGAAAAGACGATTTTGTAGATGTCCGTCATTCCCGCATGACGAATGATGCCACGGAACGAGCCCGAAACCAAAAAGAAGATAATTGTCAGCATCGCCGACCAGATGAACTTCACCAGCACGCCA
>JAEEGH010007016.1_pt1:7500-10000 | contig 27292 bp, 15 predicted proteins | sample 9134181 | NCBI WGS metagenome assembly JAEEGH01 (sample SAMN16246544, study PRJNA631951) | gut metagenome | biome: gut microbiome; feature: rumen; material: DP-attached | host: Bos | place: Iran: Karaj | collected 2018-10 | reverse complement strand
CCAATGATTCGTTATTGGAGCAGATAGCAACAACCATTTCATCGGACATGCGTATTTTTGATTTTATGATGGATTTACATGGTTTCATTAATGGAAATTGTTTGATGTAGTGAGTAATAGGCTCTGGTTGTTCGCCGTTCAAGAATTCTTGTTTAGGCAGTTCATATCATCCATACATAGTGTTTTGATCTAAGATTTCAATTCTTCCATGTTTCAGCAGTAGCATATTGTTCCATGGAGCTAAGGTCCAAAATATGGAATAAACAAGTGTTTCCACGACTCTACCACCCGGCCAATCCTGTTTGTTCCACTTAATCCCTTTTTCATGGCCACATATCTTTACGGCTAAGGAATGGGAAATCTTTCTCCTGTTACATGAATCAAATGTTTCATTTCATCCGGGAAAAGCCATCTCTTTCTCAACAATGTCTTTGTCATTTGATCCAATAGCGTTCCGTTAGATAGGAACAGATTTGATAAATACTGATAACTCTCGGATAGAGTATTAGAACGGAAAGATCCATTAGATAATGAACTATTGGTTCTAAGCCATCTCTGGCGATGAATCAACAATTCGAAGTGCTTTTCTTGCGTATTCTTGATGAACCAGCGTTTATATATAGATGTAGGAGGATTTGTTTGGTAAGTAATAAGCCCCTTTGACATCTCTTCATCTGCAAAGAATTCTCGACGTGAAAACACAGAGACAAAGGGCTGATCTTTGAATAGGAAAAAGAATGGATCCGCAGGGTCCCAAATGAATTGGCTTATTCGAAAAAAGCCTTGTTCTTTGGAAGATCTATCTCGTGTCTGGTACTGCATGGTTCCACTCTGCAAGAACTCCGAATCATTCTCTTGAAGCTCATCCTCTTTATGATAAATGATCCGCTTGCCCCGAAATGACCCGCCCCAATAGGGAAATCCCAATTCAGTGGGCCTTTCGATACAATCAAATAGATTGCCACAAGGGCGCCATATTCTAGGAGCCCAAACTATGTGATTGAATAAATCCTCCTCTATCTGTTGCGGGTCGACGGCTCCTTCCCCTTCTTCAAACTCCGATTCGTATTTTTCATATAGAAATCTCTGATCAACGATAGAACAAGATCCATTTTGCATCATATCTAACTGATTCCTTGGTTCGGACCGAAGAAGTAATGTCACTCGATTATTATCAAACTGACTGCAATCTTTTTCTGTCCGTAAGGATCCCACCAGAGCGCTTTCTACTTCTAATAGGCCATGAACTAGATCAGAATCATTCTCAACGAATCCATAAGAAGTGATCCAATTTTTTTCATCGGGTCCGGGTGAAGACCAAAGATCTTGAGCGACCGATCCGGCAGAACAACTCAAAAGATAAAGAAGTATCGTTAATTTCTTCATGCTCGTTCCAAGTTCGAAGTACCATTTGTACAAATAAGAATCCCCTTCCTTACATGATTTCTTCTTCATATAGATAGATATAGGATCCATGGGGCAATTACTTAGAAGTACATTTTGTGCAACAGCCCTTCCTATCTGATAGAAAAGGATCCCATGATCCTGAACCGATCTTACCTGGGATCGCAAATCCCAAGTTTGTCTATGAAGAGCTGATCTAATTGTATTAGTTTCTATAATTGATTTCTTCTGTGTAATACTAATTGATAGGGCCTCATTGATAAGTACTACAAGATCTCGTGCATTGGAACCCATGGTTATGGACCCGAATACGTTAGTATGGAACATTTTCTTTTCCAAGTGAAATCCCCTAGTATATGAAAGAATGAAAAAGTGCTTTCGTTGTTGTGGAATAAGAAGCCTTCGTATCTTAATGCATGTATTTAATTTATTCGGAGCTATTAGAGCGGGATCCACTTTTTGGGGAATATGAGTCGAAGCAATAACAAGAATATTTCTAGTGGAACATCTTTCACAATCCCTGGAGAGATAGTTCTCTAATAGACCGAGAGATAAGTAATTCGACTCATTCACATACAGATCATGAATGTTTGGAATCCATATTATGCAAGGAGACATTGCTTTTGCTAATTCGAATTGAAGGGTGATATCAAATCGGTCTATTTTCGGCGTCATATACATAGTTAGCACATTCGTCATAGTTAGCAGCTCCGTATCAAGGTCATCATCAATATCGTCACTATCATCAATATCGATATCGTCACTATCATCAATATCGATATCGTCACTATCATCAATATCGATATCATCAATAAGATAACCTTTAGGCTTGTCATCCAGGAACTTGTTCGGAAATACCGTAATGAAAGGAACATAGGAGTTTGTCGTTAGGTATTTGACCAAATAGGATCGTCCAGTTCCTATAGAACCTATCACTAAAATACCCCTAGAAGGGGATAGGGCTAAGCGGAGCGAAAAGGGTTTTCCATGAGATGGGAAATGAAAACTATTAGCCCCACACGAGGTTTGTGAATAAGTGATTGTCTGATAATGAGCAAGGAATATCCGTCTTTCTGCTAAACAGGATCTATTGAAC
>JAEEGH010007015.1_pt1 | contig 27296 bp, 26 predicted proteins | sample 9134181 | NCBI WGS metagenome assembly JAEEGH01 (sample SAMN16246544, study PRJNA631951) | gut metagenome | biome: gut microbiome; feature: rumen; material: DP-attached | host: Bos | place: Iran: Karaj | collected 2018-10 | reverse complement strand
TCGGCGGTGACAATTGTAGGAATGTGGATGCTGGCGCAGAAGTGGTGGCAGCAGTGGTTCTGCTGGATGATAGTGGAGCCGCTGATGGTGGCCCTTTTCTGGATGGGTGGCAACTACGCATCGGCCGTGCTTTATGTGATATATGAGGTGTTCTGCATACTTGGAGCCATATCGTGGCGCAGACAGTATTTAAACAGCAAGCAATGAAGAGAACTATTATACTGGCCAACGGCCAGTTTCCGCGTCGCAAGGAGGCCCTGCAGGGCCTGTTGCAGGCAGAAACGCTTATCTGTTGCGACGGCGCGTACAACAAGCTGGTTGAGAGCCAGCTCTTTTCGCGGGCAACGCAATTGCCACAGGTGGCGGTTATCGGTGACGGCGACTCGCTAAACCACATCGAGCCACCATTCCCGACCGAGTTCATCAGCCGCTTTACCGACCAAGAAACCAACGATTTGACCAAGGCTGTCAAGTATGCCTTGTCGCTTGGCGTGGAGCGACTTATCATTTTGGGTGCCACGGGATTGAGAGAAGACCACACCTTGGGCAATATAAGCCTGCTTGCCTGCTATTCGCAGATGCTTACAGCGTCGGGAAAGCCATTGATTGTCAGAATGTATACTGACTATGGTTTCTTCACGCCTGTCTCTGAAACGGTAACGTTGCCCAGTTTCGCCCGGCAGCAGGTGTCGCTCTTCTCATTAGATGAAGGGCTGAAAGTCAGCACCGAAGGCCTGAAATACTCAATTAATGGTCGCCAATTGCACCTCTGGTGGGAGGCCACGCTCAACGAGGCTTTGGGCGACAACTTCACCATCACCCTTGACGGCAAGGGCACGCTACTTGTCTATCAGACGCACCTGCCAAAAGACTGACAGAGGTTTGATGTGAGATGTATGAGGTATGATGTTTGAAGTGCGAGGATGAATGGTTGAAAAGGTTAAAAGGGTTGGAAGATGTATGATGTATGAGGTATGATGTTTGAAGTGAGAGGGTGGAGGGTTGAAAAAGGCGGAAAGGTGTTTCACAACCTCGAGAGGTTGAATCTCAATAAACCCACACTAAGCCGCAGGGACGCGACCGAAGGGGAGCGGACGCAGGCGCAGTGTGTGGATAAGAGTACGGCACAGCATCAGCGTGTCGGAGACACGCAACCACAAAATAGTCAGTAAGGTAGCGTCTCTCCGAGACGCTCTCATCGCGGTGGTTCACAGTTCACCACACTGCGCTCCGTTGTCGCTTATTGTGGTGTTATTGAGATAATGCCTCTCCGAGGCATCTAAGCTCTGTGTTCAAAAATCCGTTCCATCCGCTCAATCCGTGTTCAATAATTCGAGTCATTCGTGCAATTCGTGTTCACTAAAAAAAATTCCGGATAATTAATGGTAATTCGTGTTCAATAAATCCCTGCGAGATTCATCGAGCTATTCGTGTCATTCGTGTTAAGAAAGGTTGAAGGGTTAGAGGGTTTTAAGGTTTTAGGGATGAAATGTTTTAGAGATTTCCTGCGAGATCTATCGAGCCATTCGTGTCATTCGAGCAATTCGTGTTCATAAAGTCTTTACTCCAGCACCTCAACACCACACTCCCGCAATAATGCATACCCTCTTACTCTCCTCTTACTTCCCTCTTACTAAACGCATCATTTTTTCAACGCTTTTTTTGTAACTATCTGCCCCCAAGAACTCTTTTTTTGAACACGGATTGAGCGGATAACACGGATATTTTTCTTTGAACACGACCCCCGAAGGGGTGATGAGCACCGCTGAATAAAATATAATACAGCGAATAATAACACGAATTAAGAATTCGTTAAAACAAATTCGCACAGATGATTAAGTTCAAAAAAAAATCGTCCGACAAGTTGATTTATGGATAATTAATGGCAATTCGTGTTCTAAAATCCGTTCCATCCGCTCAATCCGTGGTCAATAAACATATTCGTGTCATTCGAGCAATTCGTGTTCAAATAAATTTCCGGGTAATTAATGGCAATTCGTGTTCAAAATATACGGTCAATCTGTGTGCAAAAAGCATTTTGTGTTCAAATAAAAACGGCGGCTGGGATATCCCAGTCGCCGTTAGCGTTGCCTAAGCAGCGTAAGTGGTTATTTGTAGCGCTCCTTGTACTTGTCGATCTGTATCTTCATAGTGTCGACGCAATCCGACACAGCCTCCTCAAAGGAGTCGGCCTGCTTGCTGTTGAAGAGCGTCTGGCCCGGCAGGGTCAGCGAAATCTCTGCTATCTTGTTGTTGTCACTCTCGGGTTTGTCCACTTTGAGGAATACTTCGCACTTGGTGGCGTTGTCTACCAGTCGTTCCAGTTTAGCGACTTTGTCGCCTACGAATTTTTCAAGCTTCGGGTCTGCTTTGAATTTCACTGAGTTGATTGTAACATTCATAATTACCTCCTTTATTGTATTAAGTTTAAAGTTTAAAGTTTAAAAGGTTGGAAAGGTTTAAAAGGTTCGCTTCGCTTAAAAGGTTTGAAAGGGTTAGAAAGGGTTTTAAAGGTTTAAAAGGTTTAAAAGGACTAAGAGGGGTTTAAAGGGTTTTCACAATTCACTATTCACAATTCACTATTCACTATCCCGCTCTCTCGGGTGGGTGTGTTTGTAGGTATCTTTCAGGTGCTGTCGCGACACGTGGGTGTAGACTTCGGTGGCGCTGAGGTCGCTGTGTCCGAGTAGTTCTTTGATGGCGTTGATGTCAGCGCCTTCGTTGAGCAGATGGGTCGCGAAGCTGTGGCGGAAGATGTGGGGGCTGACCCTGTCAGCCTTGGATAGTGGACGCATATAGTGCTTGACGATCTTATCGACGTAGTATTGAGTTAGTGGCTTGCCATTTGCTTGTACGAAAAAGAACTCTGAGGTGATACCTTTTTCTCTCTTTAACGAAAAATAACATTTTATAGTATGCAGAAGTTCATTTTCGATGGGAATTATTCTTTCCTTGTCACGTTTACCTAAGACTTTCAACGTGTTAGCGGCAAGGTCGACAGTATTTTCTTTAAGATTTATCAGCTCGGCGCGGCGCATACCGGTCTCGTAGAGCATCTGCAGCAGCAGTTGGTCGCGACGGCCATCGAAGTCGTCGGCGAAGAGTTCGGGGTCGTAGATGTGTTGGGCTTCGCTTTCGGTGAAGAAGATCGGCAGCCGCTTGGGGGTCTTGGGTGAGGTGACTTTGGCCATAATGTCGCTGTCGGTCCATCCCTGGCGGCGCAGGAACTTGAAGAAGGAGCGCAGCGCGGCGAGCATTGCCTTGACGCTGTTGGGGTTGTAGCCCTCGGTGGCGAGTTGCATCTGCCATTCGCGCACCTCGAGGTGGGTGACGGCGGCGGTGTCGTCGACCTGGAAGGCGTCGGCAAGGAAGGCGGCAAAGTGGGTCAGAACGCCCGAATACTTCTCGACGGTGAGGGTCGATAGGCGGCGTTCGGCGCTGATATACTGCACAAAAGCGTCTATGGCGGCATCCATTTTCATATCTGGGTAACGCAAAAAGGGTGAAAATCGCATTTTCAGGGTACTAAAAATGAAAAAAATGTGTACTTTTGCATTCGTAACCGACTGAAAAAAATATGTTAATTCGTTTTTAAGCAAAATTAGAAACAGTTGATTCTATGGCATTTGCATTTAACGAAATGTTAAAAAAATTTAAAAGTCGACTTTGGCAAGGAAAATTATTTTGTCAGTTTGGAAAATAGTGCGACTTTTGCACTCCGTTTTGAGAGAAAAAAGGCGAAAAAAGCGGAAAGCGGAAAGCGGAGAACGAAGAGATAAGATTCCGTAGGGGCGTACCCCCGTGTACGCCCAAAATCCACACCCAAAACCCTCCACCCCTAAAACCCTTTCAACCTTTTAAACCTCTCAAACCATTTAAACAGAATAATTTTAAAACAGAAATAAGATGTCAAAGATTTGTGAAATTACCGGAAAGCACGTGATTACTGGAAACAACGTTTCCCACTCGCGTATCCATACCAAGAGAAAATTTGCTCCGAACCTGCAAACCAAGAAGTTCTACATTCCTGAAGAGGATATGTGGGTAACTATGAAGGTGTCGGCCAAAGGTATGCGTATCATCAACAAGAAGGGTGTCCTCGCCGCTATCAAGGACGCTGCCGCAGAAGGACATTTCCAGTTCTAACAGGCTGGTTGTCATAAACAACATTTTTTATTAACCCTTAACTAAGAAAGAGGTATTTACAATGATCGTAGTTCCTATCAAAGAAGGTGACAACATCGAACGTGCTCTGAAGAAACTGAAGAGAAAATTTGAGAAAACCGGCGTGGTGAAAGAGCTCCGCGAGCGTCAGAAATTCACCAAACCGTCTGTCATCAACCGCGAACGCAGGCTGAAAGCCATCTATGTGCAGCATCTGCGCCAGCAGCAGCTCGACAACTAAGAGGCCGAAGCGCTACGCATCAAAGCAGAAAGAGGATTTCTTGAAAAGGGAATCCTTTTTTTTGTGCCTGCCGGCGCCGCACCGACTTTTAGGCAAGGTCTAGAAATCCTGTGAGACACGGCTTTATACTATTTCTTTATATTTGGCGCCATTATTCGGATTATTTTGCGTATCTTTGCATTCCAATTTGGAAATATATTAGGTTATAACATCAACATTATGGTAGGAGTAAACAAAGTAATACTTATTGGAAATCTTGGCAAGAACCCCGAGATAATCACTTTCCCCAAAGACGGCGCCCGCGAAGACAGTATGTCGCCCGTAGTGCGCAAGGCCACTTTCCCGCTGGCCACAACTGAATACCGCAAGAACAAAGACGGCGAACGCATTGAGCAGACCGACTGGCACACAGTGGTTTGCTGGCGTGGCCTGGCCGACATAGCCGAGAAGCTGCTCCGCAAAGGAACGCAGGTGTACATTGAAGGCAAACTGCAGAACCGCAGCTGGGAGGACCGCGACGGCAACAAGCACTATGCCACCGAGGTTGTGGCCGAGAACTTCACCGTACTGGGCAACCGCGCACGCAACGACGAACAACAGCCGACAACAGACCCTTACGCCAACATCCTCAACGCCGACACGGAACCGATCGACGGCCTGCCGTTTTAGTAACGGTTAAAGGTTATAGTATAAAGGTTAAAGACTTTACTATGACCGCTATAAAAGGAGGAAGGCTGCCATCTGGCAGCCTTCCTCTTTTTATAGCAGGCGTTATATCTACACCAGCTGCTGTCCTTCGTAACCGGGCTTGCCGAGCAGAATGAACATATTCTTCTTGTAGGCTTCGACACCGGGTTGATCGAAGGGGTTGACGCCCAGCGTGTAGCCACTGACACCGCAGGCGAACTCGAAGAAATAGATGAGCTGGCCAAGGATGTACTCGTCGACCTTGGGCACCTCGATTTTCAGTACCGGCACGCCGCCGCCGCGGTGGGCAATCATCGTACCCAGCTCGGCATTATGGTTGATTTCGTTCAACGACTTGCCAAGCAGATAGTTGATACCGTCGAGGTTCTGCTCGTCGGCAGGGATGGCGACGGAAGTTGCGGGCTTGTCGACGCTGATGAAGGTCTCGAACATCAGGCGCTCGCCGTCCTGCACATACTGACCCATAGAGTGGAGGTCGGTGGTGAAGCTGAGGCTGTGGGGCAGGATGCCTTTGTGGTCCTTGCCTTCACTTTCGCCATAGAGCTGTTTCCACCACTCGCTTATATACTTGAGGTTGGGCAGGAAATTGACAAGCATCTCGACCTTGCGACCCTTGCGATAGAGGATGTTGCGCAAAGCGGCATAATGGAGCGCGGGGTTCTCGGCGATGTCGTCGCTCTCGACGCAGAGTTTTCGCATATCGCGGGCTCCCTGCAGTAAGGCGTCGATGTCGTAGCCGGCCATTGCGATTGGCAGCAGGCCCACGGGCGTGAGCACCGAGAAACGGCCGCCGACATTGTCGGGAATGACATACATCGGGTAGTGCTCCTGGACAGCGATGTCGTGGAGGGCGCCACGGCGGGCGTCGGTGACGGCGATGATACGGCTTGATGCTTCAGCCTTACCGTATTTGGCCTCGAGATGGGCTTTGACTATGCGGAATGCAACGGCGGGCTCGGTGGTGGTGCCCGACTTGGAGATGACTGCTACGGCATAGTCGCTGCCGTCGAGCAGGGCAAGCAGCTGGTGGTAGTAATCCTCGCTGAGCGTATGACCGGCGTATACCACATAGGGGTGCTGCGACGGCATAACGGCGGCGAATTCGGACTGGAGCGCCTCGATGACGGCACGGGCACCAAGGTAGGAGCCGCCGATGCCGATGACCACAAAGAGCTTGATCTTGGGCGCGAGTCGGGCAACATCGTTCTTGATGGAGGCGACGATTGCAGGATCGAGCTCGTCGGGCAGGTTGACCCAGCCAAGGAAGTCGTTGCCCTTTCCGTTGCCGGCAAGCAGGGTCTTCTTGGCAGCCAACACTTCACCGGCAATCTGCTGCAACTCGGCATCAGTCACATACTGACGGAGGTGTTCGGTATCAATTCTTACGTTATTCATAAGTAGTGCTATTTGAATTTGTTATTATTTCATCTTCAAAAGAAAGTGCAAAGATACACAAAAAACGACATCTGGCAAAATTATTCTTTATTTTATCCACAAAAAAAGTAATAAAAAATGATTTTTTTTGAAAAAAACGAAACAAAACGCTGTCTTCTAACGTATATATGGCCAGATAGAACAAAATTTTTTTTTAGAAAACGGCTGTTGATAACTTTTTTTAACATTCAAGGATACTGACTGAAAAACAAAACTTTAGACCGAAACATAAACTACAAACAACAAGTGTCGACAGCACCAAACAAAAGAAAAAACCAAAAACAAGAAAAAAAACTTTCGCAATTCCGAAAAATATAGTATTTTTGCAAAGTTATTTATGTGTAATAATAATTCAAAAAAAATTATAAAATTATGTTGAAAAAACTATTTAAAATTGGAATGCTTGCAGGTGCTCTTCTGATTGCTTGCAGCGCAAATGCTCAGGAAAAAGAGTATACTCTGGTTTATCCTCAGTATGGTTTCTGGAGCAACTGGTCCATCGGCGGTTCTGTACTGTACAGCTGGCAGTACGAGCACGGCGGAATCCTTGACTGGCGCGATGGTAGCAACATCGGTGCAAGTCTGTTCTTCGAGAAAGAGCTGAGCCACATTTGGGCAATGCGTATTGTCGCCCAGACTCCTGGTCTCTATCACGGCTGGGGCGATGACGCTCTTCCTATTGGAGCATACAACAGAGACGGCATCCGCGGTTACGACCGTTATGGCAAAGCTGGTGTTGACTTCAAGATGAGTTTCCAGGGTCTTTGCAAAGGCTACGATCCTGACAGAAGAGGCAACCTCTACCTGTTTGCAGGTGTTGGTGCTACCTTCAGCCGCGACGATGTTGAGCTTGGCTTCATCGGTATGTATATGCAGGGCGGTCTTGGTTGGAGCTACAAAGTTTGCGATCACTCCACCATCTTCGTTGAGATTTCGGATGACATCGCTGCCGACATCGCCAGCCCGATCCACCAGTGGCACGACAACACCGGTATGGTTTCTCTCGGTTGGATGTACAACTTCGGTCCTACCCAGTCTGACCTCGACCTCATCGCTCAGCGCGCTATGCTGACCCAGGAGAACTTCGACAAGCTGAACAACGAAATCGACGGTCTCCGCAACGATCTCCGCGACGCTGCTACCCGCGAGGCTAAACTCAGAAACCGCATCAACGAGCTTGAGGCTAACCAGAACGAGACCAACACTCAGATCATCAGAGGTGCTGCTGCCGACAACGGCGTTGCTGACAGCCTCCGCAAGGTCATTGAGGGCTACGAGACCAACAAGCACAACTTCTACGCTCTGCCGTTCTCAATCCTCTATGACGTAGACCAGTACACTGTTTCTGAGGACCAGATGAACAAGGTCAACGCTATCGCCAAGGTTATGAAGGACAACGAAGATGTTAACTTCGAAATCGTTGGTTACTGCGACTACAGCGGTTCAGACGCTTACAACCAGAAACTCTCTGAGAAGCGTGCTGAGTACGTGAAGAAACTCCTTGTGAAACGCGGTGTTGCTGAGGATCGCCTCACCACTAACGGCAAGGGCAAGTCGATGAGCTTCGGCGACATCAAGAATGCCATCAACCGTCGCGTCTCCTTCTATCGCGTAAACAAATAAGAGATAATTCTCTGACAAATAGAAAAGCCCGCAAATTGCGGGCTTTTTTATTTAGTACAAGTTTAAATTATAAAGAAAGAACCTTGAACTCTACACGGCGATTGTGGGCACGTCCCTCCTCAGTAGCATTGGTGTCGATCGGCATACTCTTGCCAAAGCCATTGAATTGGAGACGCTTTGCATCGATTCCTTTGGAAATAAGATAATCAACAACAGCTTTGGCGCGGTTCTCAGAAAGGCGCTGGTTGTAATCTATCGAACCGTGGCCATCAGTATGTCCTCGCACCTCTATCTTCATATTAGGATGCGACTTGAGTATTGCAAGAAGGTTCTGAAGTTCATTATATGACTGTTGCAACAATGTCGCTTTGTCGTAATCGAAGAAAATGTTCTGCAGGACGAATGTGGCACCCACAGCAAATGTATCAGCGGGAGGAGTCGCTTGCTCCTCAACAACAGCCATAGTATCAACGGATTTAACCTCATTGCACCCCAGGCACACTACTGACACATCATCTATATAGTAATATGCTCCAGGCAGAAGGTAGGTCAATGAATCCAAATCTATTACATTCGATTGAGAGGCGGGATAGAAATTACCTATAGTCATAAATCGCTCACCGCCTTTTGCAGTGAAAACTCCACTGACTTGCATCCAGCCCTTTGTATCTGTAAGGACGCGCTCATATTCATTCACCACTTGGGGCTCAAAATAAGATGACACGGTCTGTGATACACCCTGTCCAAGATGTCTTATCTCTTTATTCAGCAATACACTACGGACCGTATCACTCACTCTATCCTCGGTAAACAGGGCACCTATTGTAGCTACAGCACCTGCAGAATACTCCGAGAGGCTGACATAGAACGACACTCTGTACATCTCGCCGGCACGAAGTGGCTCGACAAGCTGAGTTTGCAGATATTCTCTATAATCTGTCTTAGAGCAATAAATGCCACAGAAACCATTGCCAGAATGCGCATCCTGAACTCCAAGCTTATTCTTGGGTACGCCGCAATCGCGTGAGCCGCATACATTATAGTAATCCGCCGACCCTGCAGTAGGCTGATACCAAGCATCAACTATGGTCAGCGTTCCAAGTGCATCAATCTTGCGTGGGCACTCTCGATATTCTTCAAACGACGGATTGTATACAAGGTTGGGGGCCAACTTCGTCCGCGTCTGTGCGCTGACCGCAGCGAAGTAGCACAATGCCACAGATAACAGCATCCACCTTTTCCTCATATTACTTTGTATTATCCAGTGTTTGCAATAGACTATTCCACAACAAGGTAGCAGTCCTGTCCCACGAGAACAAATCACGACGTACCCTACCCTTTTCTATCAGCAACCGCTTCAATTCCTCATTACCGGCCACATCCTGCATCGCCTTAGCAATCTCCTCCACCGACAACGGGTCTACAAGAATAGCTGCATCGCCAGCCACCTCGGGCATAGATGTTACATTTGACGTAATAACAGCGGTCTCTGCATAAAAGGCCTCGAGGATAGGTATGCCAAAACCTTCGAACAACGATGCATAAACCAACGCTTCGGATGCTCCCATTAACTGAGCTAAAACATCTGATTCTATGTGTCCTATGAAGCGAACATCCGACTGGTAACGCATATTGTCGTAAGCCTCAGCAAGCTCATCCTGCCACCAGTAACGGTTCCCCACAACCAATAGTTGCATCGAATCATCAGGTCGGTTGGCCTTGTATTTGTCAAACGCCAACAGTATATTTGTCAAGTTCTTACGACGAGAGATTGTACCCACAAAAATGAAAAATGGCTTGCCGTCAGTGAACTTCTGTCTGGTTGTTGCCTTCTCCTCTTCGCTGCAAGGGCGATAGAAACTGTGAGCACCATCGTATACAACGTCAATCTTCTTGGAATCAATACTGTAAGTGTTCGAAATATCTTGCTTGGAATATTCCGACACAGTGGCAATCCTTGTCGCTCTGCGGGCAAACGAAGGGAAGTAGTGCTTCATATAACGCTGATGTGATGGACGCAAATAGTCCACTGCGTGCTCAAAGTTAAGATCGTGAATAACCGTCAATGTAGGCACCGGTGTGCGCAATGACATCCAACCGTCTGGCGAAAGGAAAAGATCTATCTTTAAGCGACGTAATGCCCTCGTTACGCTCCATTCAAAAAACAAATACCACAGCAACGGGTGGCGCGCCTGCGGATGAAGCACCACAGGGCGCACATTGTCGGCATAAATGAATTGACTGTCAGGCTTGCGGTCAAAGAAGAAATAAAACTCGTGTTCGGGATGTGAAAGCACAATACGCTTGAGGGTCTCAGCAGCGAACCATCCGATGCCGTCCAGTCTGTGAGGAAGCAGCAAACGAGTATTGACAGCTATGCGCATATCGTAATTACTGTTTGGGAATAGGTTTATTCAAAACAACAGCTTCTATCACTCTTGGGAAATATTCTTTCTCTAACAAATGTATTTTCGCTGCCACATCGTCGGCCGTATCAGCCGGAAGGACTTCGCAACGTGCTTGGAACAAGGTTGTTCCGCAGTCATAGCGATGGTCTACAATATGAATCGTGATTCCAGTTTCCTTCTCGTGATTGGCCACCACAGCCTCGTGCACATTGTGACCATACATCCCTTTACCGCCATATTTGGGCAACAATGCCGGATGTATGTTTATAATGCGATTAGGGAATGCTGCCAACAGATTTTCAGGCACCAATAAAAGGAAGCCTGCCAGAATAACATAGTCGATTTCGCGACTTTTAAGGAAAGTGAGAACATCATCTGTCTCATAGAAGCTATGACGGTTGAAATAGCGAGCCTCAATGCCAAGCTTCTCTGCTCGTGTAGCCACGTATGCATCCCTTTTATTATAAATGATGACATTAACGTTTACTTCCGGTTTATCAGCAAAGTATTCGCTAATCTGCTGAGCATTGGTCCCGTTTCCAGAGGCAAGTATTGCTAATTGAATCGCTTTAGACATATTACATTAAGTTATATTAGATTCAAAGACAAAAGAAAAATGGCAAAAATAGTATTCCGATTTTTCTCAAAAGAAAGTGCAAATTTATGAATAATTATTGGATTTTAAGAAAAAAAGGACAAATAAATTATTAAACACTGTAAATCAGTGTTATGCGCCACAATGATTTGCATATTTATTTGATTTTCAATATGGTTTTAAAGTGAAAAACCACGAATTTGAAAGGATTTTTTTATCACTCATATAGCATTGTGTCACAAATTGTTAATATATTTAACACTGAGAAAGATTAATAAAAGTTGTGTGTATGTGATTTTTTTTTCGTTTCTTTGCAAATTGTTTAATCCAAAAAATTGAGAAAAATGTCTGAAATTGCAACTAAAGTAAAAGCTATCATCGTTGATAAGCTTGGTGTCGATGAAAAAGATGTTACTCCAGAAGCTAGTTTCACCAATGACCTCGGAGCCGACTCGCTCGATACCGTTGAGTTAATTATGGAACTTGAGAAAGAGTTCGACATTCAGATCCCCGAAGCTGAAGCTGAGAAGATTGCCACCGTTGGTGACGCTATCTCCTTCATCGAGAAGGCTGGAAAATAAATGATTCTTCAATGAATCTGAAGAGAGTAGTTGTTACAGGTCTGGGATCACTTACCCCGATAGGTAACGATGTCTCCACAATGTGGAGTGCAATGCTTGCCGGAGTAAGTGGTGCCGGACCGATTACTCGCTTTGATTCGACCGACTTCAAGTGCAAAATAGCCTGTGAAGTCAAAGGGTTTGACCCTCTGAATCATTTTGACAGAAAAGAAAGCAGAAAACTTGATCTTTTCTCACAATATGGTCTTGTAGCCTCAGAAGAAGCTATCAAGGACTCTGGTTTGACCGACGAAACCATTGACAAAACAAGAGTCGGCGTCATTTGGGGAAGTGGCAACGGAGGAGTGCAGACATTCCAAGATGAGGTGCGCGAATATGAGCACTCGGGATGCATTCCAAGGTTCAGCCCTTTTTTTTGTACCCGTATGATTGCCAACATCTGCGCCGGACTGATTTCCATCAAACACGGTTTCCGTGGTCCCAACTACTGCACTGTAGCAGCGTGTGCCTCCTCGGCAATAGCCATCAGCGATGCCTTCAATCTGCTTAGATTGGGCAAAGCCGATGTCATCATTGCCGGCGGCTCTGAGGCTGCCGTAGTGGAGTGCAGCATCGGTGGCTTCGGCTCTATGCAGGCTCTGTCGTGCCGCAACGACGACCCTGCTACAGCTTCACGTCCGTTCGACAAAGACCGTGACGGATTTGTCCTTGCCGAAGGTGCAGGCGCACTGGTTCTTGAAGAATTGGAGCACGCCAAAAGACGCGGAGCCAAGATTTATGCCGAACTGACCGGCTGCGGCCTTTCGGCCGATGCCTACCACATCACCGCATCACACCCCGAGGGACAAGGAGCATACGAGGCTATGAAATATGCCATCGAGGACTCTGAAATGAAACTCGATGACGTTGACCATATCAACACCCACGGTACGTCGACGCCTATCGGAGACATCTCCGAGCCCAAAGCCATTGCCCATCTGTTTGGAGAACACGCAAAGGAAATCAACCTAAACTCCACGAAATCAATGACAGGCCACCTGCTTGGCGCTGCTGGCAGTGTTGAAGCCATCGCAACAATCCTTGCCATCAAGAATGGCATTATTCCTCCCACGATAAACCATTTCACAGACGACCCGAACATCGAGCCTCTCAATTTCACCTTCAACAAAGCAGTGAAGAGAGACATTCATTTCGCGCTCAGCAATGCATTTGGATTCGGTGGGCACAACGTCAGCCTGGCTTTCCGCAAAGTCGACTAAATCATATACATTACCAATATGATATGGCTTAGGAAACATAAAGGCAACGAGGAATTTTACAAGTTTTTCAAGAATATCTTAGGATTTACGCCTCGCCGCACAGAGATCTATCAGACCGCCTTCATCCACAAATCGAAGTCTGTCGAGACTCTGCAGGGGCACCGTGTAAACAACGAGCGCTTGGAGTATCTCGGCGATGCTGTTCTGGGTGCTATAGTGGCCGAATATCTATACAAAAAATTTCCCTATCAAGGCGAAGGATTCCTGACTGAGATGCGCTCAAAAATAGTCAGCCGCGCCAACCTTAACAAACTTGCACAGAAAATAGGTCTCTCGCAGCTGATAAAATACAACCGCGAACAACAGGGCATCTTCAAATCCATCGACGGCGATGCCTTCGAAGCGCTCGTAGGAGCCATCTACCTCGAAAAAGGCTTCAACTTCACGCGCAAGGTTATTGTCGACCGCGTAATCAAGCTGCATCTGGATGTCGAAAGCCTGTCGCATCAGGAGTGGAACTACAAGAGCAAACTGATAGACTGGGGACAAAAGAAGAAATACAAAGTATCGTTCGAAGTCATCAAGGTGCTCTACGAAGGCAAAGTCAACGCAAGCCGACGCGAATATGAGGTGCAGACCCTCATCAACGGCGAACCAGCTGAAACCGCTGTCGAATACTCCATCAAAGCCGCCGAACAGCTTGCCGCCGAAAAGACCTACAAAAAGCTGGTTGAAGAAGGTAAAATCACGCCTGCCACAGAGTAGCAAACGCCATTAAAAGTGCCAGCGAAGCTGCACTTTCACCTCCTGTTTCTTATTACCTGCAATTGCATCATAGCCCGAGCCCACCGACTCCTGTTCCGGGTAGTATGACAATGCATACTTGACCGCAAACGACAACCGACTGCTTATTTCATACCTGCAAATCAGGTAACTCCTAACGCCACGACCATTGAAAAGCGGTACCGAATACTCATACATCAAGTCGCTTTCGTATGCATAAAGTCTTGCATCATAGTCGGATATGTCGAACAAAGACAGCCGCAGTCCTACAATCAGAGGATGCTCTTTTATCTCCCTCCGATAACTGACCTCCTGAAATATAAGTGAGCCCCTTTCAACAGGTTGCCCCTCTTCCTCGAACCAGGAAAACATCACACGCGACACGAAACGCCATCCCGACGGTGCATTGTAGTCCAATGTCGCCTGCACCTGCTGTCGCTTCACAGACACCACACTGTATAGCTGCCCATCGGTGTTCCTTTGAGATGCCTTATAGCGGTATTGACAATCCAACACGGTATTGGTTACCAACTCCTTGGACAGCTTCAACCGATACTCAACGCCCGTCGAAGGACTGTAAATCCGATATCGCATATAGGGATAACGGAAGAAATCGGCATATGACTGAAGATTAATATAGAAAGGCAGCCGTGTATTGAAAGAAATTATCATCCCGGACACATTTCCCACCGAAGAACCCTGCCCTAACATATTGGCATACAGATTCTGATATGTCGGAGATCCGTAACGATAAGCCAGCGAAATCTGACTATTGTCCCCCATCTGAACCTGCATACCGCCAATCGCGGCAAGCGGCAACCAACCCGATTCAGCAACAAGACTCTTAGATGACTCATTGTAAGACATTGCCGCCTCGCCGAACAAGAAAACACTGCCAGCATTGTATGTAGCGTCAAAGCCATAGTTGAAATTCTGCTTACCTCTGAAAGCAAAGCAGTTATATGCATAATCAAAAGGCCTCAGTTCATTGGCAAACAGCGTGGCGTATGCCGTACCGCCAACGACCAGACGGCCGTTGCCATACTGCAAATGACCGCCGATTAGCTGTTCATTAAGACAATCCTTCTTCGACAGTTCCAACTCAGTCCTATGCAGACCCGACTGATAGATACTCTGATACACAGGCTCCGCACCGTCCGAACTATCCACCGCTGCAAGCGTGGCATCGCGATTGACATAGGAATAAAACAGCGTCATTCCCAGCGTCTTGCCATTACCTTTTGGCAGCAACGACACCGTTGCAGCGGCACCTCTCATATAGCCATACTCGCTGAAAGCACTGGCCGATTTTATGCCCGCGCCATAACGCCGCAGCGACATCCCGCCTGAAAGCCACGGAGCAAAACCGCTCCACAAAGTGACACCCTGACCAAACTGCAGCTGATACTTGCCTACAACAGCCCGCTTCAATCTGCCAAAGTTCTTCAGCATCAGATGGTAACCATAGCTGTCGAGTCCCATTCGCCTCACGCCGCCGACATTTCCAAAAGCAAGAGCCTCGCCAGCATCATTCTCGCCAGAAAACTGGAAGTCAACACGGTCGGAATACCTAAGATTATACTTGAAATAGTAGCGGAACGGCGAACCTTCATACTTCTCCTCCTCATAGCCTCTGCTCGAGGGCATAACCCGCTTCGTCCCCACTGTCAGTCCACTGCGAGCGTGCCGGAGCATCTGCCACAGTCCAAAACCTTCATCCTCAACAGGCTCGGCTTTGACAAAATGACGCAACATAGCAACAGCCATCGAATCAAAACCATTGACAAAATACAACTCAGCCAAAGAAGCCATCGGGCCGTTCTGCGCAATATACGCCTTCAGCGACGCACGCTGGAAATCAGACAGGAACAGCAGTTCCTGCAGCAAGTCGGAAGAAGTGTCGTTAAGATTTATAGGGCTTTCGGCAAAATACTGCAACTGCTCCAAGTAGTCGTCGGGCACAGTTTCCGAGTCGTTCTGCTCGGCCCACTGTTCAAGCACCTCCTGCCACACGGCATCGTCGTCAGACTGGCCGAAAGCGACCGCGGCACAAACTATCCAGATGATGAAAAACAGAACGCCCCGACGTGCCATAACATTCAGAATCTATAGTTTAACGACAACTGTGGCGTCAGGCCGAGAACACTGTGGAACTCGGCCGCAATATCGGCACCGAAATGCTCCTTGCGCAAGCCAAAGCCGAAGGTATAGACCGCCGGCTGGGTATTGACGCCGACCCTGAAGGCATACACCTCGTGAAGCAGGTACTCGACTCCGAATCGTAGCGTGGCCAGACGCTGCAGGTCCTTCTCCACCTCCGCCACAGCGAGAAGCCGCTCTGTAAGCCGATACGACAAGCCCAGATTAAGCAGTGCTGGGAGGCGCGGAGAGGCGTTGGCGTCCGAGACTACCGCAGACGGGTTAAAGGCTCTGAAACCGACGGAAAACGCCTTTGTGGGGGCATATCGCAGCGCCAATGAGAACGTCATCCTGTTCAGCGGCTCATAATAGGGGTCAGACGTGCCTGAATGCAGGTAATGGAACCCCACTCCCATCGCAATCCGCTGGCCAATAGGGATACCATACAACAGATTCACACTCTGTTCGTTGTAGTCAGCGTTGCCAAAATGCTGGAATGTCAACGCCCCCGCCCCGAATCCGACAGGCACCACGCCGCCAAACGACGCACATCCCATCCCCTCCTCCAAAAAGCCCTGCCTGAAGCTCGCCGCAACAGCGATATTGTCCACCTGTGCAAGCGCAGCGATATTGTGCATTGCCGACTCCTCATCGCCAAGCGCAACCGCCGCCCCGCCCATTGCGGCACTGCGGCCACCCATAGCAGGGAAGTTGAACTGTGCAAAAAGTGGCGTTGCAAAAAGCAACGCCACCATAAAGACAAGTTTTAAAGGAATGGCTGTTTGCCGTCCCATTTTGTGTTCAAATTACCGTTAAATTCCTACTCCCACAAGCCGCGCTGAGTGTAAGCGGCATTGATAAGGTCGTGGATCATAGCGTAACGACGGCTGTTGAACTCACCGTTGATGGTAGCCTGTTCGAAGTAGTCGCTCAGGACCAAGCCGTTAGCCTGGATATCGTCCCAGTTGTCATTGAGACGCTCAACATCCGAAATGGTGAAATAGTAGGCGTCGACATTATTGAAGGTACCCTTCATATTGTGGCCATATCCCGGATATTCGGTGATAGTGATAGTGCCGCCGTTGGAGATGTACCAAGCGGTATCGCTGACGGCAATCAGGAGCACATTGAGGCCCGAAGGATTGAAGAAAATGTCGGCGATAGAGTCAAACTTGAAGTCACGCAGACGATCGGCGGTGAGGACGTTCGAGAGCGTGTAGGTACCCGTGGTGGTATCCGAAACCTGGAAGCCCATAAACGGGAATGCAAGCGCCTGCTCGCGGAGGTTCACATTGGCAAAAATGTCAATGGTTCCGATGATGGCCTGATTGTCGATAACGGTATCGATGTTATCGGTAATCGTCGAAGCGAAGTGGATAGTGGTGTCATTGCTATAATAGCCATTCTGACCGGTGATTGTAATCTCAGCGCTTCCGAGGAGACCCTCTTCTACGGCATCGATTATCAAATTTTCGTCGCACGATGAAAGCGACATCATAAGGAGTGCTACCGCACTGAAAAGTAAACCTTTTTTCATAATTGTGATTGTTTTATTAAAACTTGGAATGAATTATATACATTAACGTAGTTTTACAGATTTTGTTTCATTTGAACCAAAAAATTTTTCAATTCGGTTAAAGTTTCGACAATCTGGAGGTTCCTGTCGGGTGCTTTGTCGCTCTTAAGTTGCTGGCGTGCACCGTCTAACGTCAATCCACATTCTTTTGTAAGATAGTGAATCCTGCGCAGCAAATCGATGTCCTGCTGAGTGTAGCTTCGGGTACCTCGCTTGTTTTTGGCCGGACGCAGCTCCTTGAATTCCGTTTCCCAAAAGCGGAGCATCGAGGTGTTTACGCCCAACATCTCGGCGACTTCGCCAATGCTATAATACAATTTCCCTTCCATATTGTTGAATTTATGATTGTTAACTTATAAATAGCGGCCTAAGGCCCTCGCCCGCCCTTCCACGCGCCAACCAGTGTTGGTACGGAGCAAAACCTTGCCTGATATGTATGAAGTGCGTTCCATTATCGTCATTTTCAGCGGTTTTTAGTAAACATAGTAGCCTTGGTTGGATTGGTAGTTCTCGCGTTTCTCGTATTTGACATCGGACAAGGAGCTGGCTTTCACGTTGATAGAGAAGTTCCAGCTCTTGTAGTAGCCGAAAGGCACCCAGTTGAAGCGCATCTCCCAGCAGTGGAGGTCACGATAGATATCGATGCTGGTGTACGACATACCCTTGTTGGTGAAGTCATAGCCCGTCGAGAAGTTGAACTTCCAGTTCTCGGTCAGAGAGAAGTTGCCCGACACTGATACCGAGTGGGTTATATCACGTTTTATGTTGAAGCGGGCGGCATCGTAGGCGCTGACATAGCTGAGGGTGTAGTTGAGCGATATGTTCCACGGCACCGAGAAGTCGGCGTAGGTGCCCATCATCAGCGACGGGCTGAGATCGTAGGGCGTTTGCATTATTGGGGCTATCATTTCGCCTTTGCCTTTGGGCACATCTTTCTTGAAGGTGTTTTCGTTCAGGCTCCACGACAGTTGCGCGCTCCAGGTGGACTGCTTGTGGAGGAAGAGTTTTTTGCGTGTGTTCCAGAGGAAGACGTTATGCTTGTTGCCGAGTGTGTCGATTTCGTAGGGCGAGAAGGAGCCTGAGTAGTTCAGTACGAGCATTTTGAACAGCGTGGTGCGGCCCGACACGTTGAGGTCAGACCAGTTGAGCGAGTCTCTGGCTATGTCGTAGTTCATCGACAGCGTCAGGCTTTCGATCAGCATCACTTTCTTCAGCTCGTCGGCGGTGTCGCGCAGTGGTTTTATCTTGGCTTCCAGGTTGTTGCTGACAGAGAAGCCTATCTGTCCCGAGCGGCCGTCGGCTGGGCCACCATAGAGACTTTGTTCGAAGATGGAGTAGCGGTGAACGTAGCCGGTGGTGTCAGTGTACGACTTCCAGTAGCCGAAGCGTTCGCTGCCAAAGTCGGGACGGTAGTTGAACGACAGGCTTGGGTTCACGACGTGGCGTAACGCCTTCAGCGGGCCGTACTTGAAGTTGAACATACCGTAGATGCGGGTGGAGAGCGATGAGTTGAACGACACATCGCGATTGGCTCGGAATCCGCGTATGGTGTCTATCTTGAGCACACCGTTCGAATCCAGGTTCTTATCGATGGTTGACCAGTGCCAGCGCTCGTTGTAGGACACCGAGTTGGTCCAGTTGAAGAACTTGAGAACCTTGAGCGTGCTTTGTATCGGCAAGCGGTGGCTGATGCCGTATTGCATCTGGTTCAGTATGCTCTTTTTCAGGATGTTGGTATCCTGTGCATTGACATTGTTGGCCCCCTCGAGGACATACGACATCGAGATGTTCTCATACCACTTGTAAGCTCCCGAGGGCACTTTGCGTCGCAGCGGATAGAAGGTGTTGCTGCTCAGCGAGAGCGAGGGTAACTGTATGTTCATCAGGCCGGTCTGTATGTTGTAGGACTCGCGGGCCGACAGCGCAAGGTTGAACCAGGAGCCAAGTGAGGTGGAATAGCTGACGCTTGAGGTCGTGGTGCTGTTGAAGTAGTCGTTGGCGTTTGTCGTGTTGCGGTTGTAGTTACGGCTGATGAGGTTCACATTGGCCGAGAAGCGGCTGTTGGGATTGGCTTTGGCGTCCTGGTCGTGGCGCCAGGCAACCTTGAAGTCGCCATACTTGTTGAAGGTGTTGGTGTCGCCGCGGATACCGGTCTTGGTGATGCCGTAGCGTATGTCGAAGTTGCCCTTGTACTTGTAGCGGCGGTAGTAGTTCGACTTGGCTTCAGCGGCCCAGCTCAAGTTGGTGTATATCTCGCCGATGAGGGCAAGGTCGACGAAGTCGTTGATTGCAAAGTAGTAACCACCGTCTTTCAGGTAGTAGCCACGACCATTCATCCAGCCATAGGAGGGCATAAGGATGCCCGACGTGCGGTCGTGAGCCAGCGGGAAGAAGGCGAAAGGCAGGGCCAGCGGAGTGGGCACATCCTCGATGCTGACATAGGCCGGACCGGTGAAAATCTTGTCGTTGGCAATAAGCTTCGACTCTGAGAAGTTGATGGCAAAATGAGGATGGGCGTAGTTGCAAGTGGTGTATTGGCCGCTGCTGAGGTACATCACAGAATCGTTGATTTTCTTAATCTTGTCGCCGTGCAGGTAGCCATCACCCTCCTGCGTTATGACACCGTAAATGATGCCTTTTCCGCTGTTGTAGTTGTAGGTCAAAGTGTCGGCGTTGTACTCTGAATCGCCTTGCTTGAATATCGGGCGCCCCTTGTACTTGCCGCTGCTGTCGGCCACACCGCGGGCGTGGAGCTGTTGCCGGTCGAAGTCCAACTCGACGGCATCGGCCTTGAGGTTCATACTCTGGAAGGTTATTTCACCGTCGCGGTACAGAAATGCCTTTTTGCTGTCAAGGTCTATGGCCACAGAGTCGGTGGCCTTGTAGGTGACAATCTCGGTCACGGCATCCTTCGACAACGGCAGGAGGCCATTCGAGCTGACGACAGAGTCTTTTGCAAGAGACATAGAATCAGACTGTTGGTTGCTGCGAGCAATCGTATCTTGCGCGTAAACAGCCTGTGCTCCCACAAACAGAAAAAGTAACGGAAGTAGCCAAAGTTGAAAATTATATGATTTTCTGATACTCAATATCTAAAAAGTTAGTATCTTTGCATTTTGAAATTGCAAAGATAGTACAATTTGCGAAATCTATAAAAACAAAAAATATACATCTGTAAATGAAACGTTTATTCATACTTTTTATTGCGTTATTCATTGTTTCCGGTGTTGCATTTTCACAAAAAAGAGAGCCCGGAAAAGTAAAAACTCTGGTCATTGACCCGGGTCACGGCGGAGACAAACCCGGCGCCATCGGCAAACAATGCCAGGAAAAAGACCTTACCCTGTCGATAGCAAAGAAGTTCGGCAAACTGGTTAAGGACAACTATCCAGATGTCAACGTGATATTCACCCGCACGACAGATGTGGACGTTACGCTGTCGGACCGTGCCAAAATAGCCAACCGTGCCAAGGCCGACTTGTTTGTTTCCATACACATCAACTCACATCCTACCTCAGTTCCTACGGGAATGGAGACTTATGTTATGGGACTTTCGCGCAGCCGTGCCAATATGGAGGTGGCAAAGAAGGAGAACGCAGATATTCTGTTGGAAAAAGGCTATAAGGACAACAGCGAGTATCAAGGCTTCGACCCCAACTCGCCAGAGAGCTACGTTATGTTTGCAATGTACCAGAATGCCTATATCGACAAGAGCCTTAACTTTGCGCAATTCACTCAAGACCAATATAAAGCATCTATAAAGACCACAAACCGTGGCGTGAAACAAGCCGAGTTCTTTGTGCTATACAAGACAGCGATGCCTGCTGTGCTTACCGAAGTGGGATTTATCAGCAACCCGACAGAGGAGGCCTATATGATGTCGGACGAGGGTCAAGCCACCATTGCAGTCTGTCTGCTCAATGCGTTTGCCAACTATAAGGCTCACGAAGAGGGCGTTGCAAAGCCTAAGAAGATGGAGATAGACCTGCCTGGATATGGCAAGAACAAAGGCAAAAAAACGGAGCCGAAAGAGGACGATGTTGAAATCAATGTACCTGACACTCAGACTGAACAGAACGATGCAATCGCTGAAACAATTCAAGAGCCACAGGAAGAGGAAAGCACAAAGACTAACGTTGAGCTGCCAGAGAAGAATGTTCCTCCGTCGATTGAGCCTTTCCGTCAGGAAGAGCCCGAAATTCAGAGTGTTGTGACAAAAGATGAGGTTGTTGTCGAGGGCGTTACTTATCGCGTTCAATTCCTCACCAGCGAGAAGGAACTAAAAGAGGGCTCCAAGGAATTCAAAGGCGTTACCGGCTATCAACTTTATAAACAGGGCAACGTCTATCGCTACACTATGGGCAACGAGACGACAGTCTCAAGGGCTAAAAGCATTCAAAGCGAGATGCGCAAAAAGGGCTTTAAGGATGCATTTGTCATTGCCTTCTATAACGGCAAACGCATCAGCCTGCAAGAGGCCCGCGAGCTGCAGGAGCAATAAACACGGCCCACTATCAGTAATCTAAAATCCACTAACGTGCTTGTAGTAAACAATATATCGAAACTATACGGACAACAACGTGCCCTTGACGGGGTAAGCTTCAGCATAAAACCCGGCGAGATTGTAGGCCTGCTTGGTCCCAACGGCGCCGGAAAGTCAACACTGATGAAGATTATTACCTGCTTCATCCCGCCTTCGGACGGTGAAGTTACGGTGTGCGGACATAGCATCTTCGACGAACCGCAACAGGTGTGCCGCTGCATCGGTTATCTGCCTGAGCACAACCCACTCTACACTGATATGTATATTCCTGAATTCCTACGCTTTACTGCCGACATCTATGGCATCAAGGATAGTAAGAAAAGGGTGGATGAGATGATTGAGCTGACAGGTCTTACACCAGAACTTGGCAAGAAAATCGGTGCACTTTCGAAAGGATTCCGCCAACGTGTAGGACTGGCCCAGGCAATGATTCACGACCCTCAGGTACTTATACTTGACGAGCCCACAACGGGTCTCGACCCCAATCAGTTGGAGGAGATACGCAAAGTGATTCGCAATGCCGGAAAGCACAAGATTATTCTGCTTTCGACGCATATTATGCAAGAGGTCGAGGCAATGTGCAGCCGCGCCATCATCATCAACCACGGCCAGATTGTAGCCGACAGCAGTATTGAAGATCTCAAAGGCAAAAGCCACGAGAGCATAGAACATATTTTCCAAAAACTTACAAAAGACTGAATCGCAATATGACACGGGAAGAACTTATAAACGCCATACAGAAGAAGCAATCATTCCTCTGCGTCGGACTGGATAGCGACATCAACAAAATACCGCAGCACCTTAGGAATGAGGAAGATGCAATATTCCTTTTCAACAAGGCTATCATCGATGCAACGCTTCCATATACTGTTGCATACAAGCCAAATCTAGCTTTCTATGAATCGGCAGGTATCAAAGGTCTTGTGCAACTCAAAAAGACTATGGACTACCTCCACAGTCTTGACGACAAGGTGTTTACGATAGCTGACGCCAAGCGCGGCGACATAGGCAACACCTCGCAGCAATACGCCAAGGCGTTCCTCGACCCACAGGGCGACTTCAACTTCGACTCGATGACCATAGCACCTTATATGGGTGAAGATTCCGTAACACCCTTCACTGTATACGATGGCAAATGGGTTATTCTGCTGGCACTTACATCTAACAAAGGGGCATTCGACTTCCAGTTCAGCAAGGTGGATGGCGAGGAAAAACACCTTTTCGAGAAGGTTCTTGAAACCTCAAAGAAATGGGGTAACGAGCAGAATATGATGTATGTGGTCGGCGCCACAAAAGCAGATATGCTGAATACTGTAAGAAGCATAGTCCCAGACAGTTTCCTGCTTGTTCCCGGTGTCGGTGCCCAGGGCGGGAGCCTTGCCGAAGTGTGCCGCTTCGGACTCACCAAAGACTGTGGACTGCTCGTCAACTCCTCACGTGGAATTATCTATGCTTCGGGCGATACCGACTTTGCCCAGCGTGCTGCTGACGAAGCCCATAAACTGCAACTACAAATGGCCTCTGAGCTGTCTAAAATCCAATAACGTGGACAATAATCTCGAACAACAGATCTATTCAGCCAGACGTCGGTCGCTTCGCATATTGCTTGTACTTAGCTTCATAGGCTCGGGAGTATCATTTCTCAGCAACTTTATGACAGGTGCCATTCTGCCTTTTGCAAAGACGATGTATGAGTCTGGCAGTATGACCTTTCCGAGCGAAATGACGGTCTATGTTGAAGAACTGCTTGAAACACCGCGTTCATTCTTTTTTAGCAGTGCCTTACTTTATGGATTGTCGTTGACGGGCGCTATTTTGATGTGGAATCTGCGGAAAAGCGGCTTCCATCTCTACACCCTCGCACAACTGCTTATTCTGCTTATTACACTGCTTTTCCTTGGCAGAGAGCACGTTGCATTAGGCAATATAATGTTCACATTACTTTTTATCATATACTATTATATTGCAATGCGCAACCTTGGTGTATTTGACAAAGGTGCACTTAATGAAACAATAGCAGAAAAAGAAGAAGGCCAGGACAACGAAGGTCACATCTGACTCAGTCTTCGTGCAATATTTAAATTTGTTACAATTATATTTCCAACGCTTACAGCTATAGAAATGTAGCGTGGAATATCGTCATTGCGGTCTGACATACGTTTCTGGCGATCGTTCGGTTCAATGTAAACAACGTCGTTGTTATGCAAGTAATAATACGGCGAGTCAAGCATTTCTTTCTTTGTCAGGTCAACCTCACCCAAAGTTTTTTGGCCATTCTCATCACGCATTATAACAACGTTTTCGCGCTGACCATAATCTGTAATATCCCCACAGATTGCCAAAGCTTCCAGAATGGTCAGGCGCGTTCCTGGAACGTGGATTTGCTGTGGAGCACGAACCTCACCGACCACTGTCACACGAAAGTTCATCAGCTTTGTAGTTACAACAGGGTCAATAACATATCCATCTTCTTTCAAACGCTGCTCCAAATAATGCTTAAGGCTGTCCTGCGTAATGCCAACAACAGACAGCTGACCCAGTATAGGAAAATTAATTGTACCTTTCTCTGACACAAAATAGCCTTCTACTTCTGCTACATACTGCTGACTTTCACTACTTATATTACTTTTCGACTGGTCTATAACTCCGCGTCTCAATGTGTCAAGATACTCAAGACTTGAGCCAGTAAGAGTTACTTTATGAGTCTCCTGATTAAAGGGGATAACACTCTCCGGAGTCTTGGATTCGACATATATATACAACTGGTCGCCGGGCAGGATTGTTGCCGTATAGACGGCAAGGATATCCTGTGCGCTGTCACGCTGAGCATCGCTTATGTACGCTATTTCCTTAGTGTGACAAGACACGAAGAGTAGCGGTAAAACCAGAAGCAATAATCTGAATTGAACTCCATTTCTCATAAGGATAAGTATTGTGGTTAATAACCTGTTTCCAAAACAATTACATAGGCTTAATGCGGCGTGCAAGTTTGGCAGCAAGACCCGGACAGAACTGCTTGATGTAAGCCATCAGCAACTCATAACGTCCGACAAGGACCTCACGCTTTTTCTTATACACAGCCTTAACAATCTTGTCTGCAGCTTGTTGAGGCGTAACGCCACCAGCCTGACCAGCATCCATCTTGCCGTGCTGCCTGCCATCCTTCTCGAGGGCGTATTTAGAAATATTTGTCTGTACACGACCCGGACAAACAATCGTGACACGAATATTCTGGTCGTAGGTCTCGGCCTGAACAGTCTCGAAGAAGCCATACAGCGCGTGCTTTGCCGAGCTATAAGCGCAACGCAATGGGAAACCAAAGCGTCCTGCAATACTGGTAGTTACCACCAATTGACCGCCACCACGCTCTATCATTCGCGGCAGGATGTTCTTAGTCAAAATTACAGGAGCATAGTAGTCGATATCCATAACCTTGCGGATGACACGCATTTCCGTCTCAACGGTTGTACCGCGCTGGCTGATACCCGCATTGTTATAAAGGACATCAATGCCACCAAACTGATTCCAAGCCTTTTCCGCCAAGGCGTCAAGACCATCACTATCGCTCAAATCGAACGGCAATGCAGCAGCATCGGGGGCACCAAATTCTTTGCAACGATTAACCACACCTTCAAGCAAATCGGCTTCAAGGGCAGTGACGATTATGCGCGCCCCCTCTTGTGCAAAACGATAGGCAGTAGCCTCGCCAATGCCCGATGAGGCTCCCGTAATCCAAACAACTTTATTATTGAATTTTTTACTCATTAAGTGTTATTTTTCAACCAGTTCACGGAACCAACCTGCTCGGTCGCTGCCCTCACCGGTATTGAGAAGCACAGTGTCGCCGCTCTTTATCAAGCCTTTGTCCACGGCCTGGAAAAAACCAGTATAGCATACCATCGACGCAGGGCCCATAAGTGTCCTCTGCGACTTCTTCATTTCCTTACCGTACTGCGGCAGTTCGGCCTCTGCAACACGCAAAAACGTGCCACCCGACTTACGAACCAGAGGAGCTACGAGAGGATAGTTGCCGGGGTTGGCAGCCGTGAGGATACCTATACGCGTCTTTATATCCTTCTTGGCCTCATAGTCTTTCTCCCAGCCTTCGGGGAACCCGGTGGCGGAGGCCTTCTCCCACGCCGTCACCATCGGGTCGCACTCGTCCTGCTGGACAAGCAGCATACGCGGCAACGCAGCATCGGCGCCAATCATACCGCAGCGCTTCAGGTCGCGGAAACCCTTCTCGAATGCCAACGGCGATGTACCACCGGCAACAGCCTGCATATAAACCGTAGGCAGCTGTCCCATCTGGCGCAAACACTCGTATGCCAACAGACGCTTCGACTCAATGCGCAATGGGTCGGTATTGCCACCACTGATAAGCACGTGGTTTTCTTTATGATAGGCTGCAGCCTCAGCTTTGGCATCGCCATAGCCGCCTTTCGAAATAACAATTGGTTGACCTACCTTGCGGATAGCCTCGACAGTGGCGGGGTCGATGCAATTGGGAGCGAATTCAGTGAACTTGATGCCGGCCTTTGCAAGATAAGTCGCAAAAGCCACACCTGCGTTGCCCGTTGAAGCCAAGCAATATTCCTTCACTCCGTTCTCTTTCAGCACCGTAGCGGCCAGCGCTGCGCTGATATCCTTGAACGAGCCGCTGCCCGCATTCTGGTCATTGCGGTAGACAAACACCTTGCAATCAATGCCTTTCTCTTTGGCGTATGCCTCAAGATTGTCCCAACGCTCCATCGGTATCAGACCCTCGTTGAAACTGACCACATTGTCGCGCTTCTCAATTGGAAGGACATCAAAGTAATAATCTTGGTATGAGCCATTTATGGGCTTTCCAAAACTAAACGGAGTGCTGTCGGTGTATTCCACTTCAGCATAGCCGCTTCCGCACTCACACTGCTGGTCTTGCTGAAACCAAGTGGCAAAGTCAGCTATGACTTTGCCACATTTCTTGCATCGAAGTTGGTATTTCATTCGGTCGTTGACAGGTTTTTGTTGATATGTTGATATGTTAGATGTTGATACGTTTTGGCCATATCAACATCAAACATAACAACTTATCAACGAATTATTCATCCTTTCTTAATGATATGCATATCAGGCATCGGCTTGTTGTAGAAGCCGGCGTCGAGTTTCTTCTTCACCTCGCGGAACACCTCGATGGTGCGGTTGGCGTGCTCCATCATGTGGACAGCCGTCGGGATGATACGCAGCATAATCTGGCCCT
>JAEEGH010007014.1_pt1 | contig 27297 bp, 28 predicted proteins | sample 9134181 | NCBI WGS metagenome assembly JAEEGH01 (sample SAMN16246544, study PRJNA631951) | gut metagenome | biome: gut microbiome; feature: rumen; material: DP-attached | host: Bos | place: Iran: Karaj | collected 2018-10 | reverse complement strand
CCAATCCCAGGAATCCAGGTCGGGCCAAACGATCTTTTCCCGCCACTCGGAGATATCCTCCATGTAGGGGTTGCCGGGGCGCACCATGCTGCCGCCCACGGTCTTGATGTACTCCCACTCCACGCCGAACATGTCCGGTCCGCCGGCCTTGCTCAGGTCCAGCCGCTCCGCCTCAAAGACGAAGCCCCGGGCGATATTGTCCGGACACATGGGGGTGATCATCTGGGTATCGCCGTTGCCGGGCATCCAGAAGGGCAGCTCCTTGCTGAGAAGCAGCATGTGGTTGTCCCGGGGGGTGATGGGGGTATTGAAGATGGGGGTCGGCTTCATGTTGGGGCCGAAGCCGGGATTGAAGCCGATGGGGTCCAGCTCCTTGGGGTCAAAGGGGATACGTTCCATTGTTTCAGCACTCCTCTTATAATAATGTTACTCTCCGATCCGGTCGTCACGGTCTCTGCCGGGGGCAGTTCCTGCGGCGGGAGCCCCGTCAGAGATCTTTATGTATCTATCATAGCACCAACTTCCCCGTTTCGCAACCGTTTTGGCTTGCCTGAAAAGCGCGGACATGCTACAATACGGTAAATACGTAAGGAAAGGGAGGAACCCATATGGACAGACCCCCCATCGACAGTCCCTGGAAGCTCACCGTGCCCGATCCCGCCGTCCCCGGCGCGCAGCCGGAGGTGGACGTGAGCGGCATCCGCCGCAAATGGCTCGACCTGGCCTATGCCTCCGATTCCCCCAGCCAGAAGCTGGATATCTTCCTGCCGGAGGAGGGGGACGGCCCCTTCCCCACCCTGATCTTCATGCACGGCGGCGCCTATCTCTTCGGCACGAAGCGGGACATGCAGTTCCTCCACGCCGTGGACGGCATTACCAAGGGTTACGCCGTGGTGACGGTGGAGCAGCGCCTGGCCTTTGAGGCCCAGTTCCCCTACGGGCTCTTCGATCTGAAGGCCGCCATCCGCTTCCTGCGGGCCAACGCCGCGGCGTATAAGCTGGACCCGGAGAAATTCGCCCTGGCGGGGGACAGCGCCGGCGCTTACTATGCCGTCATGTGCGCCGCCACCCAGGACATCCCCGGCTTCGAGGACGAGACCATGGGCAACCCGGGGGTTTCCAGCAAGGTGCAGGCCGTCATCGGCTTCTACGGCTGCTATGACCTGATGAAAATGCTGCCGCCGGAGATGCCCGAGCCTCCCAAGGGCGCGGCCCCCGGCCCCGGCGCGGGCGGACCTCCCATGCCGGACCTGTATCAGGCCCTGGTGGGCGCCAAGCCCCGGGCCATCCACGGCCTCATGTATTTCACCAACCCCCTCAACTTCATCACGGACAAGTTCCCGCCCATCCTTATCCAGGCGGGCACCAAGGACCAGATCGTGCCTCCGGAGCAGAGCCAGATGCTCTTCGACAAGGTGACGGAAAAATGCGGTCCCGCCCGTGCGACGCTGGAATTCTTCGGAGGCTGGAACCACGGCGGCTTCTCCACCGACTGGTATGAGCCCAAGAACCAGGGTGGCATCTACGAGTTCCTCGACAAGCTTTTCAAATAATTCAAATCGAAGCTGACGCTTCGATTTGAGAGGGGATCGCGCTGCGCTCCCCGCACTGCGTCCTTATTTGCCGGAATATGGCGCAGTGCTGCAAGCAGCCCTGCTTGATGATTCCGGCAAAACGTCCTTCTCAAAATTGAAGTGTGCTTCAATTTTGAAGAGGAGGAGCAACGAAATGAATGAGCTTTGGCCCTTTGGGCCGAAGCGAACGATATGGAGTTTGCTCCGACATAGTCCGCTCCGCGAGAGGTATTTTTCGCGAGGCGCATATTGTAGCACACGCGTTTCTCGCGCGCGGAATGTCCCCGCGAAAAATGATTCCGAATTCTTTCGCGGCTTCCGAGCCGCGAACTCTGCGAGGCTGTAAAAACGGCTTCAATATCGTTTGTTTTGGGAGAATGTATGGTTAGAAAGATCCCCATGCGGCAGTGTACCGGCTGCCGGGAAATGAAGGAAAAGCGATCGCTGATCCGGGTGGTCCGCTCTCCGGAGGGGGCCATCACCCTGGACAGCAGGGGAAAGAGCCCCGGCCGGGGCGCCTACCTCTGCCCCGATCCGGCCTGCCTGGCCAAGGCCCGCAAGAGCCGGGCCCTGGAGCGGGCCCTGGAAACGGCCATCCCGCCGGAGATCTACGACGCGCTGGCGGCGCGGCTGCAGGAAGGAGCGGGCGGCGATGGATAAGGCTTTGAATTTCCTGGGCATGTGCAAGAAGGCAGGGAAGCTGCTGACGGGGGAGGACGGCGTCTCCGGGGCCGCCAGGAACGGCGAAGCGGCCCTCATCATGACCGCGTCGGACACCGCATCCAATACGACGAAGAAGGCGCTGAACCTGAGCGAGTGGGGCGGCGCACCCCATGTTCGGCTGCCTTGGGACAAAGATACGCTGGGAGAACTGCTGGATAAGCGGGTCTGCGCGATCCTGGCACTGACGGATCGGGGCATGGCCACCGCTTTTGCGGAGAAGCTGGCCGCCCAGGACCCGGCCTACGCGCAGACGGCGGAGGTCCTGCGCGCCGCATCATCCAGAAAAGGGAGGAAGGCACATGATTAAATATCGTGTTCGTGAGGTCGCCAAGGATTTCGACGTGACCAGCAAGGTCATTACGGAGATCCTGGCCAAATACGGCACCGCGCCCAAGAGCACCATGCAGGTGCTGACGGACGGGGAGCTGAACATCATTTTCGATTATCTGACCTTCCACAACCAGATCGAGTCCCTGGACGAGGTCTTTGCCGGCGCGAAGCAGAAGACGCCGGAGCCTCCTCCCGCGCCTCCGGTCCAGGAGGTCAAGGAGACCAAGGAGGCCAAGGAGCCCCAGGCCCAGCAGGGCCAGAAGCAGCCTCCCCAGGGCCAGGCGGGCAAGAAGCCCCAGGAGAAGCAGCCTCCTCAGGCCCAGGGCGGCAAGCCCCAGGAGAAGCAGCCTTCTCAGGGACAGCCGGCTGCACAGGCCCAGCAGACCCAGGCCCAGCAGGGCCAGAAGCAGCCCTCCCAGGGCCAGGGCGAGCGCAAGGATTCCAGCAAGGTGCCCCAGAAGCGGGTCATCGACACCCGCGGCACCACCCTGAACACCGCCAAATACGACGAGCGGCTGGATAAGTTCGTGCCCGACAAGCTGGCCAACGCCAAGCAGGGCAAGGAAAAATTCGCCAATCGCAAGGACAAGCGCCAGCCCCAGACCGCCGCCTCCGGCGCCAAGCGCCGCCAGGAGCAGCGGGCCCAGATGCAGAAGCTGCAGCTGGAGATCGCCAAGAAGGCCCCCACCAAGGTGGAGATCCCCGACGAGATCAGCGTGGGCGAGCTGGCCTCCCGCATGAAGAAAACCGGCGCGGAGGTGGTCCGCGCCCTGGTGCGCAACAAGATCATGGCCTCCCTCAGCGATGTGATCGACTACGAGACCGCCGCCCTCATCGCCATGGAGCTGGGCTGCAAGGTGGAGCACGAGGTGGTGGTCACCATCGAGGAGAAGCTCATCGACGACCACGAGGATACGGCGGAGGAACTGAAGCCCCGCAGCCCCGTGGTGGTGGTCATGGGCCACGTGGACCACGGCAAGACCAGCCTTCTGGACAAGATCCGCAACGCCCACGTGGCGGAGGGCGAGGCCGGCGGCATCACCCAGCATATCGGCGCATACCAGGTGGAGATCAACGGCAAGACCATCACCTTCCTGGATACGCCGGGCCACGAGGCCTTCACCAGCATGCGCGCCCGGGGCGCCATGGTGACGGACGTTGCCATCCTGGTGGTGGCGGCGGACGACGGCATCATGCCCCAGACCATCGAAGCCATCAACCACGCCAAGGCCGCCGGCATCCCCATCGTGGTTGCCATCAACAAGATGGATAAGCCGGGAGCCAACCCCCAGAACGTGAAGCAGCAGCTCACCAACTATGAGCTCCTGCCGGAGGACTGGGGCGGCGACACCATCTGCTGCGAGGTCTCCGCCCGCACGGGCGAGGGCATCGACAACCTGCTGGAGATGGTGGCCCTCACCGCCGAAATGCGGGAGCTGCGGGCCAATCCCGACCGCAAGGCCAAGGGCACCGTCATCGAAGCCCGCCTGGACAAGGGCCGCGGCCCCATCGCCACGGTGCTGGTGCAGAACGGCACCCTCCGCTCCGGGGATATCATCATCGCCGGCATGACCGTGGGCCGCGTGCGCACCATGATCAACGACAAGGGCCAGCGCCTCACGGAGGCCGGGCCCAGCGTGCCGGTGGAGATCACCGGCCTGCGGGACGCCCCCAACGCCGGCGACATTTTCAATGTGGTGGAAGACGAGCGCATGGCCCGGGAGCTGGTGGAGCAGCGCAAGGAAGAAAACAAGCAGGCCACCACCGGCGGCGAGCGGAAGGTCAGCCTCAACGACCTCTTCGCCCAGATCAAGGAGGGCGAGCTGAAGGAGCTGACCCTCATCGTCAAGGCCGATGTGCAGGGCTCTGTGGAGGCGGTGAAATCCTCCCTGGAGAAGCTGTCGAACGACGAAGTGCGGGTCCGGGTCATCCACGGGGCCGTGGGCGCCATCAACGAGAGCGATATCATGCTGGCCGCCACCTCCAACGCCATCATCGTGGGCTTCAACGTGCGGCCCGACGCCGCCGCCCGGGACAGCGCCGCCCGCAGCGGGGTGGATATGCGGATGTACCGGGTCATCTACGACTGCATCCAGGAGATCAGCGACGCCATGAAGGGCATGCTGGCTCCCCAGTTCCGGGAGGTCCTCACGGGCCACGCGGAGATCCGCCAGACCTATCATGTCAGCAAGGTGGGCACCATCGCCGGCTGCTATATGCAGGACGGCAAGATCGTCCGATCCTCCGGCGTCCGGGTGGTGCGGGACGGCATCGTGGTCCACGAGGGCGAGCTGGCGTCCCTGCGCCGCTTCAAGGACGACGTGAAGGAAGTGTCCGAGGGCTACGAATTCGGCTGCTCCATCGAGAAGTTCAACGACCTCAAGGAAGGCGACATCATCGAAGCCTTCGTCATGGAAAAGATCGAGAGTTAAGGCAACACCGCGAACAATGGATAAGAAGGGCCGCATCCCCGCGGTGCGGGGGTGCGGCCCCTGGATTATGGGAGTGTTTTTTATGAACAATAAAGGCGTAGGCGCGGTGTTCTGCCTGATCGCGGCGCTGCTGATGGCCGCAAAGTACCTGGCCGCTGCGATTTTCATGAGCGGCGTCGTCAGCTGGAGCGGGGACCTGTTCCGCAGCGGTCTGGAGCATGTGGGTTCGCCCCTGTCCATCGCGGCGGTGATCGCCCTGGTCCTGGGCGTCGCTTTCCTTGTCTGGGGGATCGTTCAGGACGTGAAGGCGTCGGAAAAGAAGGTAAGGTAAGCTGTATTATGAAAGCTCGACTGATCGTGGCGGCCATCGGGCTGCCGCTGCTGCTGGCGCTGCTGATCCTGGCCCCGCCCTGGGCGGTGACGCTGCTGTTTTCGGCGGTGACGGTCCTGGGCAGCTGGGAAATCTACCATATCTTTCATATCGAAAAGCGGCTGGGGGCCCTGGCCCTGACCATGGCCTGCTCCGCAGCGGTGCAGTTCACGGTGTATTTCCGGGGCTATGGGGATACGGTGATCATTTTCCTGCCCTTCGGCCTGCTTCTCTTTGCCTGCTGGGTGGCATACTATGAACGGGAGGAGCCCTTCGGCGTCGAAGGGCTGGCGGTGTCTCTCTTTTCCGGGGCTTTCGTGGCCCTGGGCCTCAGCGCCATGACCGCCCTACGCCTCCGGGATAAGGGGCATCTCCTGGTGCTGGCCCCCCTGGTGGTCACCTTCCTGGGGGACAGCGGGGCCTATTTCGCCGGGCGTGCCCTGGGCAAGCGGAAGATGAGCCCGCATACCAGCCCCAACAAGACCGTCGCCGGTCTGGTGGGCGGCCTTGCCGCCTCCGCCCTCGGCATGGTGCTCTACGGCCTGGTGCTCCGGGCCTTCGGGCTTTCCGGCTCCCTCTGGAAGCTGGCCATCGTGGGCCTTCTGGCCGGCGGGGCGGACCAGCTGGGGGACCTGAGCTTTTCCCTCATCAAGCGCCATGCCGGGGCCAAGGATTACGGCAATCTCCTGCCCGGCCACGGCGGGGCCTACGACCGCTTTGACAGCACCTCCTTCGCCGCCCCCACGGTGCTGGTGTTGCTGGGACTGCTGGAGGTGTTCTGAGGTGGCTTTGAGCATCCTGGGGGCCACCGGCTCCATCGGCCGCCAGACGCTGGACGTGGCGGCGCACCTGGGGACGGAGGTCTGCGCCCTGGCGGCGGGCAGACGGGCGCGGGAGCTGGAGGAAGCCGCCCGCCGTTTCCGGCCGAGGCTGGCGGTGCTCTATGACGAGGCCGCCGCCGCCGAACTGAAGATCCGCCTGGCGGACACGGAAACGAAGGTGCTCTCCGGCATGGGCGGGCTTTTGGAAGCCGCCTCGATGGAGGAAGCGGACACGGTGCTGGCCGCCATGTCCGGCGCGGTGGGGCTGCGCCCCGCCCTCCGGGCTCTGGAGGCGGGGAAGAAGCTGGCCCTCGCCAACAAGGAGACCCTGGTCTGCGCCGGGCAGCTGGTGACGGCCCTGGCGAAGGAGAAAAACGCGCCCCTGCTGCCGGTGGACAGCGAGCACAGCGCCATCTTCCAGTGCCTCCAGGGGGGCGGGGAGGTGCGGCGCATCCTGCTGACCGCCTCCGGCGGCCCCTTCCGCACCTGGAGCCGGGAACAGCTCCGGACCGCCACGAAGGAGGACGCCCTCAGGCATCCCAACTGGAGCATGGGGCCCAAGATCACCGTGGACAGCGCTACCCTTATGAACAAGGGCCTGGAATTCATCGAGGCCATGTGGCTTTTCGGCCTGAGCCCGGAGAAGATCACCGTGCTGGTGCACCCCCAGAGCGTGGTGCATTCCGCCGTGGAATTTGCGGACGGGGCGGTGATCGCCCAGCTGGGGACGCCGGACATGCGCCTGCCCATCCAGCTGGCCCTCACCTGGCCGGAGCGGAAGCCCAGCCCGGCCCCGGCCCTGGACCTGACGAAGACTTCCCCCCTCAGCTTCGAGGAGCCGGACCTGGAGCGCTTCCCCTGCCTTAAGCTGGCGATGGAATGCGCCCGCCACGCGGGAACGGCGGACTGCGCCGTTATGAACGCGGCCAACGAGGAGGCGGTAGGCGCTTTCCTCCGGGGCCAAATCGGTTTTATGCAAATCTACAGCCTGACCGCCGAGGCGCTGGAAAAGCTTTCCGGCCTGCCCGGCGGCAGCCTGGAGGAGATCGTCGCCGCGGATGAAGCGGCAAGGAGGCAACTGAAAGCGTGTCTGTCTTCTATATCCTGATCGGCATCCTCATGTTCGGCGTGCTCATCGCCGTGCATGAAGCGGGCCATTTTTCCGTCAGCAAGCTTTTTCACATCAAGGTCAATGAATTTTCCATCGGCATGGGCCCCGCCGTCTGGCAGAAGAAAAAGGGGGAGACCGCCTATTCCTTCCGGGCCTTTCCCGTGGGGGGCTTCTGCGCCATCGAGGGGGAGGACGGCAAGAGCGACGACCCCGGCGCGTTCACGAAAAAGCCCATCTGGCAGCGCGTGTGCGTGCTTTTGGCGGGCAGCGGCGCGAATCTGCTGACGGGTTTTATCATCGCCCTCTGCCTCTACCTGGGCTACTGCGCCGCCGGGGACTATATGGTGCCCACGGCCCGGCTGGCGGGCTTCATGGAGGGCTGCCCCTATGAGGGCGCGGACGGGCTCCTCACCGGGGACCGGATCGTCTCCGTCAACGGCTGGCGGGTGAATTCCACCCGGGATTTCAGCCTTTTTATGTCCCTGGACGGGGGGGAGACCGTGGACCTGGTGCTCCGGCGGGACGGGAAACGCGTCAAGCTGGAGGATTATCCCCTGCAGCTGCGGGAATACACCGACGAGGCGGGGAACACGGTGCTGAAATACGGCCTGCTCTTTGACCGGGAGACCCTCACCCTGGGGGTCGCCCTGCGGGAGGCCTGGTATGACTGCGCCTATTATGCCCGCGTGGTCTGGGTCAGCCTGAAATACCTCATCAGCGGGCGGGCGGGGATCAACGACCTCTCCGGCCCCGTGGGCATCGTGAAGACCATCGGGGAGGTGGGCGCCCAGTCCGCCAATGTGGGGGAGGGCCTTGCCAACGTCTTCGGCCTCATCGCCTTTATCGCGGTGAACCTGGCGGTGATGAACCTGCTGCCCATCCCGGCCCTGGACGGCGGGCATATCTTCTCCATGCTCGTCTTCTGGCTGATCGGCAAGCTCATCCGCCGTCAGCCCAGCCCCAAGATCGAGGGCTATATCCACACCGCCGGTCTGGTGCTGCTCCTGGGGCTCATGGCGTTCGTCATGTTCAACGATATCCGAAAGCTGTTTTAATAGTCAACGCACAACCGCTTCGCTGGGTTGTGCGTTGAGAGGGGTTTGCGCTCCGCTCCCCGCAGGCCGCGTCCTTATTCGCCGGAATCCGGCGCAGCACCGCAAGCGGTACTGCTTGAACATTCCGGCGAAACGTTCTTCTCAAAATGGAAGCGCCGCTTCCATTTTGAAGAGGAGGAGCAGCGGAATGAATGAGCTTTGACCCTCTGGGTCGAAGCGAATGATATGAAGCTTGCGACGACGAACAGTCCGCTCCGCGAGATGGTTTTTTCGCCCGGCACATGTCCGTGCGAAAAATGATTCCGATTCTTTCGCGCCTGCGGGCGCGAACTCTGCGAGGCTAAAAGAGTCAGGGAGAAAACAACATGACAAAAGCGATCCATGCGGGCAGCGTCACCATCGGGGGCGGGGCCCCGGTCAGCGTCCAGAGCATGTGCAATACGAAGACGGAGGATGTGGAGGCCACGGTGGGGCAGGTGAAGGCCCTGGCTGCCGCGGGCTGCGACCTGGTGCGCCTGGCGGTGCCCTCGAAGGAGGCCGCCGCCGCCCTCCGCGCCATCCGGGAGCAGAGCCCCGTGCCCCTGGTGGCGGACATCCATTTCGACTACCGCCTGGCCGTCGCCGCCGCGGAGGCAGGGATGGACAAGATCCGCATCAATCCCGGCAACATCGGCGGGGAAGCAAACGTGGAACGGGTGGCGGCAGCCTGCCGGGCGGCGGGCGTCCCCATCCGCATCGGCATCAACGGGGGCAGCCTGGAAAAGGGCCTGCTGGCGAAATACGGCGGCCCCACCCCGGAGGCCATGCTGGAATCCGCCCTGGGCCACGTGCGCCTGTTGAACAAATTCGGCTTTGACGATATCTGCCTCAGCCTCAAATGCTCGGAGGTGGCCGCCACCGTGGCGGCCTATGAGCTGGCGGCGGAGAAGACCGATTATCCCCTCCATATCGGCGTCACCGAGGCCGGGGGCGGGGAGATGGCGGTGATAAAGGCCGCCGCAGGTATGGGCAGCCTGCTGCTGCGGGGCATCGGCGACACCCTGCGGGTCAGCATGACCGGCGACCCCCTGCGGGAGCCGGAGGTGGGCATCGAAATCCTCCGGGCCCTGGGCCTGCGGAAGGACGCCCCGGAATTCGTGGCCTGCCCCACCTGCGGGCGCACGGAGATCGACCTGGAGGGGCTGTACCTGGCGGTGCAGGAGAAGCTGCGCGGCTGCCGCGCCCCCATCCGGGTGGCGGTCATGGGCTGCGTGGTCAACGGACCCGGCGAGGCCGCCGCGGCGGATTACGGCGTGGCCGGGGGCAAGGACCGGGGGCTGCTGTTCCGCAAGGGGGAAAAGCTCCGCACCGTGCCCTTCGAGGGCCTGGCGGACGCCCTGGCGGACCTCATCCGGGCGGACGGGATCGAGATATGAAGGAGGGACGAGGGGATATCCCCTTGTCCCTTTGTGAATCAGAAAAACGAATGATCGTGAGGTCGCCTTCGGCGATGGAGATTTTATGAGAGACTTTGACGCGGTGGTATTCGATATGGACGGCGTCATCTTTGACTCCGAGCGGGGAATGATGCAGTGCTGGCTGGAGGCAGCGGAAAAACGCGGAATCAGGGATCTGGAAAAGCCCTATATGGCCTGCATCGGCACCAACGCCGCCAGGACGAGAGAGATCATGCTGGATGCCTACGGAGAGGATTTTCCCTATGACGCGGTGGCAAAGGAGGCTTCCGGCAGATATCATGAGAAGTATGACGGCGGAAGACTGCCCGTGAAGCCGGGGGTCTATGACATCCTTGAGTTTCTGGCGAAAAACGGGAAAAGGATCGCCCTTGCCTCCTCCACAAGGCGGCAGACCGTGCTGGATCAGCTGAGAGACGCCCATATCCTCGACAGTTTTGAAGCGGTGATCACCGGCGACATGGTGGCGAAAAGCAAGCCGGAACCGGATATTTTCCTTCGGGCCTGTGAAAAGATCGACGCACTGCCGGAAAGGACATATGCCATCGAGGATTCCCATAACGGCATCCGCGCGGCCCGGAGGGGCGGGCTCCGTCCCATCATGGTGCCGGACCTCCTTCCGGCGAATGCGGAAATGTTTCAGCTGGCGGAGGCGGTGCTCGGAAGCCTGACGGACGTGATCACCTATTTGAGGGGCGGAGAGGAATGATCCTCCAATGAAAGCTGAGGGCCCGATGCGCAGTTATGCGTATCGGGCCCTCCTGTCACCGGCCGTTTTCCGCAGGCCGGGAAAACCGGTCATGCGGGCGGGAACTCCTGATTATCCGGGTCCTGCATCCGCCGGCGCAGCTCCCGCTCCGCTTCCAGCAGATCATAGATGCCGTCCTCGGATAGCACGCCGCGCTTCAGCTCCGGCGGCAGCAGCCCCTTTTCGTCCGCGGCAAAATCGGCTTTCCAGGCTTCCCCGGCCAGGTAGGCGTCCAGGTCCCGGAGGTCGCCGGCGGCGGCCAGATAGCCGTCCAGGGCACGGTTCAGGGCGCGGACCGCCGCCGTCGCCCGATCCAGCTTTTCCTCCATCCGTTGGATACGGGCGATCTGCTCCCCGTCCGCTGTTTCCTCCGACGCCGCGCTTTCCTTCCCGGCGGAAGGCCCTTCCGTCAGCAGCCAGTGCTGCCCGTCGGGCATTTCATTCAGGGAGCCACGGAACTGATCGACGATCTCCCCCGTGGGGAAGCGGCGCACCACGACCTCCTCCCGGTAATCCGGGTCCTCATACCAGCGGCTGAAATAGAGCTTGTCCCCCGCCCGGAAGACAAAGGATTCCGCGGCGTGGATGGGGAAATCCGCCTTTTCCGGCCAGAGGACCTGAAACCGCCCGGAAGCCTGCCGCGTCAGCATCAGGGGGGCGCGGTGGAGCATCAGGTTGTAGCAGTCCTCCGCTGCAGAGCGCGGGAGGGTGACGATGGGGGTGACTTCGCCCCTTTCGTCATCGTAGCGCAGGATGCAAATCTCCTCCGCCGGGAAATCCGCCAGCAGGATCACGGGGCAGCCGCCGTCGAAGGCGGGGCGGCCGAAGTATTGCCCCTCCCTTGCCTGGACCGGCTCCGCCGTGCGTCCCTCCGGGCAGCGGACGAAAATCAGGCGGTTAGAGCGGATGCGGTGCCCGTCCCGGTAAAGCTCCTCCGCCTCATACAGGTCCCCGGAGGTGTGATCCGTGCCCCACATCCAGCAGCCGCTGCCGACGAGGGGTTCCAGCCAAGCGATCCCCCCGGTGGGGATTTCCCTGATTCCGCCGTTTTTATTCTCCGGCTGTCTCCCCTCGTCCCTCACGGCTGCGCCCCGTCTTCTTCGGGCTGCGCCCCGGCGTTTTCCCCGGCTTCCTGCGCGTCGAGGAATTCCTTGTATTCCTGGGTGTACCGGGTCTCCGGCGGGTCGATCCCCTCCAGCCCGGGTTCCTCCAGCGGCAGAACCACGGCGCTTTCGCTCTCCTCCGCGGCATCCGCCTTTTTCTTTTTCCGTTTCAAGAAATCAAACAGTCCCATGGGTATGCCTCCCTGCAGCGCCCGACGCTGCGGCTTGATGACGGATTTCCCTCAATCCGCGGCGGGTTCGTGTTTTGCGCCGCAGTCCCGGCAAAGGCCGTTGTGGACGCAGATCGGCCCGCCGCATTTTTCGCAGGACCACTTCTTCTTCTCCTGCTCCAGGAATTTATCCAGGCCCATTTCCCGGATGTCCTTCAGGTTTTCCATGGGGGATTCCCGCAGGGGATAGGCCGTCGTGTAGCGCGTCTCCCGCTCCATCATGTCCTCGCAGGGATAGTCCGGACATGCGTCGCAGAAGCGGTATCCGTTCTTCACGCGCTTCTCACAGGGGACGATCTTGCACCAGCTGGCGCAGAATTCGGGCCGGGTATCGCCCCCCTCGACGCAGCCCAGGCAGGGCTTTTCCTTGGCGTGGGCGAACATGCACAGGCTGCAGTCCAGCCCGCAGGGGGCGATCATTTCCGCAGTAAACATCGTTCTTCCTCCGTTTATTATCTCTATTTTTGATTTCTCTCTATCGCCCGGTTTTCCAGCGGATCACCTGGGCCTCGTAGGGCCGCAGAACCCCCCGCCGGGGTCCTTCCGCATAGTTGCACAGAAGGAAGGAGCCGCCCTCCCAGGCATACCCCTTGGGCAGCTGCCAGCGCTGCTCCTTTTTGGAAAAGGAGCACACGATCAGGATGCGCTCGGCCCCGTAGCTGCGTTCATAGACATAGAGATGGGGATGCAGGGGGAAATATTCCCTGTAATCCCCCCACAGCAGCGTGTCGCTTTCCCTGCGCAGGCGCAGACAGCGCCGGTAGAAATTGAGGATGCTCTCCGGGTCCGCCTCCTCCTTCTCCGCGTTGACCTCCCTGTAGTTGGGGTTCACGGCAAACCAGGGCTTCACGGGGGAGAAGCCGGCGTTTTCCCCGCCGGACCACTGCACGGGCGTCCGGGCGGAATCCCGGGAGGCCAGATGGACGTGCCGGAGGCGCTTTTCCTCCGGCTGACGGCGGCGGAAGCCGTGATAGGCGTTGATGGTCGCCACATCCTGATATTCCTCGATGGAGCCCAGGCGGATGTTGGTCATGCCCAGCTCCTGGCCCTGATAGATAAAGGGCGTCCCCCGCTGGAAAAGGTAGGCTGCCGCCAGCATGGTGCCGGATTCCCGCCGATATTCCTCGCTGCCGTAGCGGCTGATGACCCGGGGATGGTCGTGGTTCTCCAGATACAGGGCGTTCCAGCCCTTCCCGGCCAGGGCGTACTGCCAGCGGGAAAAGGCCCGCTTGAGCTTGGGCAGGGAAAAGGGATGGTGGATGAATTCCGTCATGAAGCAGTCCGCCATCATGGTGTCGAACTGGATCATCATGTCCAGCACCCGGTCCTCCCCCGTGAGATAGGTAAGGGCGGTCCTGACGGGGGTCATGGGCGCCTCCCCGATCTGCAGCGCCCCGTATTCCTTTGCCACCGCCCGGAATTCCCGGAGATAGGCCATGAGGTTGGGGCCGTCCTTGTAGAAGGGCATGCCGTTGATGACCGGCACGAAGGGGAGCCCGTCCGGCAGCTGGGGGTGCTTGGAGATGAAGGTGATCACGTCCTCCCGGAAGCCGTCCACCCCCATATCCAGCCAGAAGCGCATGACGCCCTTGACTTCCTCCCGCACCCTGGGGTTGTCCATGTTCAGGTCCGGCTGCTTTTTGGCAAAGACGTGGAGGTAATACTGCTCCCGTTCCGGGCAGTATTCCCAGGCCAGCCCCTCGAACTGGCTGTACCAGTTGTTGGGGGGCAGCCTTGCTTCTCCCTTCCATTTGGGGTCCCGCCAGATGTAGTAGTCGCTGTAGGGATTGTCCCGGCTTTTCCGGCTCTCCAGGAACCAGGGGTGCTCGTCCGAGGTGTGGTTGATCACCAGGTCCATGATGACCCGGAGGCCCAGGCTGTGGGCGCGGTCCAGCACCTTTCGGAACTGTTCCAGGGTGCCGTAGTCCGGGTGGATATCCCGGTAATTCGAAATATCGTAGCCGTAATCCGCGTTGGGAGAGGGATAGATGGGGCTGAACCAGATGCCGTCCACCCCCAGGGAGGCGATATACTCCAGCTTGTCATAGACCCCGTAGAGGTCCCCGATGCCGTCTCCGTTCCCGTCTAAAAAGCTGCGGATCCAGATCTGATAAAAGGCCATGCGCCGAAAATCGAACTGCTCCATCGCTTTATCCCTTCCGGCCCTTTCCGAAGCCCCGGTGCAGGTCCGCCGAAAGCTGATCCAGAAAATGCTCCGCCGTCTCCTCCGCCTCCTGGATGTTCTCCATCATGCCCACCGCCGTCTCCCGGAAATCCCGGAACAGCTCCCTGTATATCCGCCTGCGCCGCGCCCGCTCCTCCATGGTCTTCGCGGTGAGGGCCACCAGCCGGTCCGCGGGCAGCTTCTTTCGGGCGGGCAGCAGACCCCGCCGCTTGTCCTCCAGAACGCCCTGATACCGTTCGTAAGCCAGGGCCACGCAGTCCTGCCAGGAGAGATACAGTTCTTCCATGGCGTTGTCTCCCACCTGCCGCAGATATCCCAGGTCCCCGGATACCTTTTCCAGCAGGGCCGCCAGCGCCTCCGGCGATTCCTCGATGGTGAAGCCGTTATGGCCGTCCGTGACGCCCTCCGCGGCGCAGGAGCCCTTGATCAGAACGCTGGCAAGGCCGCAGGCGGCCGCTTCCCGGACCACCAGGCCGTTGGTGTCGAAGGTGGAGGGGAAAAGGAACAGGTTTGCCCGGCTGTTCCAGGCCCGCAGGACGTCCCGGTCATAGATGGGGCCGGTGAAAAAGCACCTGTCCCCGCCGGGGGCGCCCATCAGACCCAGGGCACGGGCCTGCGTCTCCAGGGCCTCCTTGTCCGGGCCCTTGCCGATGAAGACCATGCGGAAATCCACGCCCCTGTCGGAGAGCTTCTTCAGCGCTTCCAGGATCAGGGGCAGGCCTTTATAGGTCATCATGCGGCCCACGAACAGGAACAGCGGCACGTTTTCGGGCAGATCATAGCCCGCCGTGGCCTGGGAGATCCGGTCCTGCGCCACCCGGCCGCGGGGAAAATCCACCCCGTTGGGCATCACCCGGTAATCCCCCGAAAAGCCCAGGGCCCTGAGGCTCTCTCCCGCGCCGCGGCTGACGGTCCAGACCTCGTCGCAGGCTTCGATGTTGCTCACCATGACGGCGATGGCCTCTTTGGCCGCCAGCTTCAGGCGGACCACCCGGCGGATGTCGATGTCATATTTCGTGTGATAGGTGAAGACCACCGGCGCAGCCGTCTCCTCCCGGAGGAGCCGGGCGATGACGGTGGAGGAGGCGGGGCAGTGGGAATGGATGATGTCCGGCCCAAAAGCGGCCAGCTCCGCCAGAGCCTTCCCCCCGAAGGGGTTGCCCGCCCGGTAGCCGCTGGCGACGCCGGCGGTGTCCAGGCTGGGGTAGGCCACCACCGGATAAGGATACTGGCCGTAGTCCGCGCCGGGATAGCGGGGCGTGCCCACCACGACCGCCGCCTGACGGTCCCGGACCAGATAATCGGCATAGTTCATCACCACGTTGACCACCCCGTCGATCACCGGCGGGAAGGAATCGTTCAGCAGGCAGATGTTCATTCTGCGCCTCCTTGTGCGGCTTCACGCTGTATTCTACAACGGCGGTCCGGCCCTGTCAAATCATACCATTCTTTTGGCTTGCGATGGGCGTCGGAGCCATGTATAATATGCAGTATATAAATACAACGGAAAGGAAGGAGGGCTGAGCCGTGGTTGAAAAACTGCTGGAAGCCCTGTGCCGGGGGGATTATCGGGGCATGGCCGCCCTTTTCAGCCGGGACTGCCGCTATTTCGACTACTGCCCGCTGCTGAACGGGAAGCAGGGCTACTTTGTCTACGGCCGGGAGGCGGTGGAGATGTTCTTCCGCAACCGCTTTGTCCAGGGCCGCTTCGAGGCCGCCTCTCCCGTGGCGGAGGATGAGTGGACGGGAAGCTATTTCGGCGCGTACGAGGGCCCCTTTGTGTTCGCGCGCCTGCGCATCGAGGAACTGGACGGGGATGGGCTGATCCGAAAGCTCACCGTCTGTCCGGCGTAAGGAGGGTGGTATTATGATCGCGATCGTGATCGGCGGAACCAAGGGCATCGGCGCGTGCGCCGCCGACTGCCTCCGGGCGCAGGGCTGGGAGGTCTGCACCGCGGCCCGCAGCAGCGGCGATATCCGGGCCGACATCGGCACGGCGGAGGGGCGGGAGACCGTCCTGCGGGAAGTGCGCGAGCGCTATCCCGACGGGATCGACGCCCTGATCGCCAATGCGGGCGTCGCCGGGATGCCGGGAAAGCCCGTCTCCTATGTGCTGCGCGTCAACTATTTCGGCGTCGTCGCCGTCGTGCAGGGGCTGTATGACCTGCTGGAGAAAAAGAAGGGGACCGTCGCCGTGACCATCTCCGCCACCGTGGCCTACACGGAGCGGACCAAGTATTTCGTGGACCAGCTGCTGACCGACTGCGGGGATGAGGAGCGCATCTGCGCTTTCATGGACAGCGTCTCCCCGGAAAACGCAGCGCAGACCGTCTATGTGTCCAGCAAATTTGCCCTGGCCCGCTGGGTGCGCCGCGTTTCCGCCTCCTGGGCGGCGCGGGGCGTGGTCATCAACGCCGTGGCCCCCGGCGGGGTGGACACCACCATCATCCCCGATATGAAGACGGGTCCCCTCTTTGAGACGGCCACCATGGCCCAGCCCATGCCCACCGTCTATTTTCAGCGGGACCTGATGCAGCCCATGGACGTGGGCGCGACGCTGGCCTTCATGGTCACCCCGGCGGCCCGCGGCAATGTGGGCGCCATCATCTACTGCGACGCCGGCTCCTCCGCCATCGTGGATACGGAGCGGGTCTGAACCCCCCGCGGGGCGGCGGAAGCCCCGCAAACCAGGCAAAATAACGGAAGGGCCTCCGCGATCCCGCCGGGAACCGCGGAGGCCTTTTCCGAAATGGGAGGAAACGATCATGGCAGAAGAAAAGAAATTTGCGCCGCTGGTGCACGAGATGAAGGTGGAGCACACCAGCTGGGGAAGCTGGTGCTATTCCCCCCAGCTGTACTTCCGGGGCGAGGAGGAGATCCCCGGCGCCCAGTACAACGCGGGCTGGCAGCTCATCATGGAGCCCATCTGCTGGGAGCGGGAGGCCCACTTCCACCGGGAGGAGGAATACCTGGTCTTCATGAACGGGGACCTGTATCACCCCGAGGAGTTCGACGCGGAGATCACTCTCTGGCTGGGGGAGGACGCGGACCATATGGAGTTCTTCACCATCACCAAGCCCACCATCGTCCGCATCCCCGCCGGCTACTGGCACTGTCCCATGGAATTCGTCCGCGTGGGCAGGCCCGTCATGTTCCAGGCGGTCTACCTGGCGGGCACCTGCGGCCGGGTGGTGCGCCGGCAGAAGGAAGACGGCAGCTATGAATTCATCTACGGCGGACCGGAGACGATGGGCACCTGCCGTCTGACCCCCGGCAAGAAATGCACCTACTGCGGCAAGTGCTTCCGCCTGGCCCTGGAGAAGGAAATGGCGGAGAAAGCGGAGAAAAAGGAATAAGCGGGATTTCCGATGAGCGTCACCCCGCCTGCCAGAGCCGGCAGGCGGGGTGAACTTTCCTTCCGGCCGCGGTTCGTGGCCTACAGCACTTCGTCCAGGAAACCGAAGACCCGGTCCATATTGGCCATCATAAACCAGTCCTTGGTCACGATGTGGTTGAGGGCGCAGTGATTCCAGCCGTCGAAAACCTCCAGCCTTACCCTGTCTTCCCCGCAGCGCTCCCCGATGACGGCGGCCAGCTTCTCCGATTCCGTGCAGGGCACTACGGCGTCTGCCTTGCCCACCTGCACCAGCGTGGGGGGAAAGTCCCCGGTGATATAGGTGATGGGATTGAGCCAGGCGGCAAAGTCCGGGAAGAGGCGGGGATTTGCGCCGATGTAGATGGTCATCAGATTGGCCGGAATGGTGCCGGGGACGAATTCCTTGGGCGCGGCGGCCTCCGCCTCCGGCGGCGGGGCAAGGCGCAGCAGGTCATAGCAGCCGCACTGTGCCACGACGGCCTTCACTTCTCCGGATTCCGAAGGGAAGACCGGCTCCGGCCCGTCAAAGGCGGGGATAGCGGCGGTGGCGGCGGCAAACACGGCGTAGTAGGCCCCGGCGCTGTCCCCGCCCAGGGCGAAGCGTTCGGGGTCCAGGCGGTATTCCGCCGCGTGCGCCCGCAGGAAGCGGAGGGCGGCCTTCACGTCGCAGAGGGCGTTGGGCGCTTTGCTCTCAAACCCCTTCCGGTATTCCACGCTGACCACCGCATAGCCCCGGTTGACGCCGTCCGCGGCCAGAAGGAACTGCACGTCCTGCTTATCCCCCGCGATGAACGCGCCGCCGTGGATAAAGATATAGGTGGGGAAGGGACCGTCCCCCTCCTCCGGGAGATAGATGTCCAGCACCTGGCTGGGGGACTGTGCGGCGTAAGGCACGTCCAGCCATTTTCGCTTGACCCCGCCCACGTCCACCATGTCGGAGCCGGAGGGGTCCGCCGGTTCGATCAGCGTCCAGGGAATGTCCAGACCGAAATTGCCCATGAATGCATCCTCCTTTTGCTTACGTCCGTTCCTTCCCCCAGAAAAACAGGGCGACGGTGCCGGGGCCGGTGTGGCTGCCGATGAGATTGCCCACGTAGTTGATCTCCACCCTGCCGCAGAGCTTCTGGAAGCGCTCCTCGATCAGGTCCGCCACGGCGCGGGCGTCCTCCATGCATTCCGACTGGCTGATATAGCACTTGCCGCCGTACTGGAGCCCGCCCTCGGCGCATTCCTCCATCTTCTTCACGATCTCCTTGATGACCCGCTTCTTGCCGGGGATCTTCAAACGGGGGATCAGGCGGCCCTGGGCGTCCATATCCAGCAGAGGGCAAATGCCCAGGATGCCGCCGAACAGGCCCGCCGCCTTGGAGATGCGGCCGCCCTTCACATAGAAGCTCAGGTCCGTGGAGAAGAACCAGTGGTTCAGGCGCAGCCGGTTCTGCTCCGCCCAGGCGCGCAGTTCGTCGATGCCCAGGCCCTCGTCCCGCTTGTCCGCCAGGGCGTCCATAATAAGGCCGTAGCCGGAGGAGGCCCCCAGGGAGTCCACGACATAGATCTTCCGCTCCGGGAAGCGCTCCCGGCAGATGTTGGCCGCGTCGGAGGCGGAATTATAGGTCCCCGAAATGCCGGAGGAGAGGGTGATGTGGAGCACGTCCAGCCCCTGAGAGAGGAAGCCCTCGAAATACTCCAGGTATTCCGAAATATTGATCTGGCTGGTCTTGGTGTCGGCTCCCTCGGCCATGGCCCGGTAAAAGTCCGGGAAGGGGATGGTCTGCCCCAGGTCATCGGGATGCTCCACCCCGTTCAGCCAGTAGTGGAAGCAGATATAATGGATGTCTCTTTCTTCAAAATGTGCCTTCGTCAGGTCGGCGGTGGAGCAGCAGCTCAAAACAAAACTTGCCATAGCGGTCTCCTTTCGATTGCTGTGGCAAGTGTACGTTATGGGGCGGGAAAAAGGCAAGCTACCGTCGGAAACGGGCGCTCTACGGCTCGTTTCCCTCTCTACCGGGGGTAGAATCCCGCTTTTTCAGGCTGTGATGGCGGATCTGAAAGGCCAAAAACACCAGGACCTCCGCCGGGGCCAGGATGAGGAAGACCTGCCAGATGTTGTATTTCAGCAGCATCAGGTAGATGAGCAGCACCAGGCTCAGCACCAGGGCCATGACGATGAACATGTTGCCCCGGCCCTTGAACCAGACGGAATTGAAGACCAGAAGGACGATGAGGGACAGGGGTACCGCCGCCACGAAGACGATCCACTGGATGGCGCCCAGCACGATCCATACCACCACGAATTCCACCATGCAGAGGGTCCATACCGCGGCGATGCTGCTCAGCAGGATAAAGAGGCGGCTGTAGGTCTCCTTCTCCGTGCGCAGGGTGGGGGGCGGCGACCAGTGGGTGTTGGCGCTCAGGAGCTGGTCCACCGTGACGCCGAAGATGCGCCCCAGCTCCGTCAGCACCCAGGCGTCCGGCACGGACTCCGCCCGCTCCCATTTGGATACGGCCTTGTCGGTGTAGTGCAGCGCTTCTCCCAGCTCCGCCTGGGTCATGCCCGCGGCGGTGCGCAGCCGGATCAGGTTGCCGGCAAAGCTCGCTTTCAGTTCATCCATGGGGCTGCCCTTTCATTCCGGTTTTTTGAAGAAGAAAGAGATGATGAACAGAAGGATGGCAATGCCGGCGCCGACGGCCCAGATGAGGGAGGCCCGCGTCCAGCGGAAGCCCCAGCTCCAGCCGTTGAGGGCCATGCCCAGGGCGCAGGCGGCCACAAAAACGCAGGCGGCGATGAAGCGCAGCCAGCCGCGCTTCCCCACGGGCCCTTCCTTCGGCGCCTCCCCCTCCGGGGCAGCTCCATAGAAATCCCAGTAGCCGTGTTCCTGCTCCTGGGCGGCTTCGTCATCCTCCGTGCCGGGCAGAGCGGCGGCGCAGTAGGGGCAGAATTTCACCGGCTGGCTGATGGACTTGCCGCATTTCAAACAAACGATGGGTGCCTGTTTTGCCATAGTATTACCTCCAAGCAAGCCGGGCCGCGGCCCGGCGCGTCCTTGCGCCGTCGGCGCATGCGTCAGTGAAAAGGAAGCCGGCGGTCATTCGCCGGGATCGAAGCATTCAAAGATGGGCATGGAGCCCGCTTTTTCCGCCGCCTCCAGGTCGTGCATGCTGCGGAGGGTCCAGCTGGCTTCCTTCGCGCCCCATAGGCTGCGGCATAGCCGCAGGGCGGCGCACTGCCGGTCCTCGAAGCGGTAGGCGATAAAATCCGGGACCGTGAGGAAGTTCATCAGCAGGTTTCGCAGCGCAAAGCGCTGCCAGCCCGGCAGCGGCTCTCCGCCGGGGCGAAAATCCATGCTCAGCTGGCCCCGGAGGATGTTCGGCCGCTCCTTCCGAAGCACGCGGAGCACCCGGGGGTCAAAGGATTCCACGCAGAAGTCCCCGCCATACCGGTCCAGCCGGGCGATTACCGCCTCCGTCAGGGCCTTGTGGTTATTGTCGTGGGATTTCAGCTCGATGATCAGGGGGGCCTTTCCCTCAAACAGCGCCAGGACCTCGTCGAACAGGGGCACCGGCTCCTCCGTGCCCTCCAGCCGGAGCAAGGCCAGGCCCGCCCGGTCCAGATCCTCGATGTTCCCCGCCGCGCCGGTGCAGCGCCGGAGCTCCGAATCGTGGAACACGGCCAGGGTGGCGTCCCGCAGAAGGTGCACGTCCAGCTCCGCGCCCCAGCCTCGTTCCAGGGCCCGGCGGAAGGCGGGCATGGAGTTTTCCGGAATGGCGGGCTTGTCGTGCCAGCCCCGGTGGGCATAGCGCCGGCCCAGCAGCTTCTCCCAGCCCCGGCCGCTGCGGCGGCAGCGGAGAAGCAGCACCCAGAGGCAGAAAAGCAGGACAAGCGCAAGAAGAATCTCCAAAACGATATGCATCATCATCAATCGTCCACATCCAGGGCCTCCAGGCCCTTTTTGGCTTCAGGCCTGCTGTCGCCGTGGCGGACGGCCAGCATGGTGAGGAAGGCCAGCACCACGAAGACGGCGGCATAGGGGAACAGGACCGTCATGCCCAGCTTGTCCATGAGGAAGCCGGAGATCATGGGGGTCGCCACCTGGGCGGCCATGCTGGCGGTGTAGTAGAAGCCGGTGTACTTGCCCACGTCGGAGCCGGAGGCCATCTCCACCACCATGGGGAAAGAGTTGACGTTGATGGTGGCCCAGCCGACGCCCGCCAGTGCGAAGCAGACGTTCATCAGCAGCGTGGGACTGTCGCCCCGCATGAAGGCGGCGGCGGCGAAGGCCACGGCCAGCATCACGACGCCCGCCAGGATGGTCTTTTTCCGTCCCGCTCTGCTGGCCACGATGCCCACGGGCAGATAGGAGATGATGGCGGCGGCCTGGGCGATGATGATGGTCAGGTTATAGTCCTTGTGGAGGATATTGGCGGCATAGACGGAATACTTGCTGGTGACGGCGTTGTAGCCGAAGAACCAGAGAACGATGCTCAGCAGCAGAAACACGAGGCTCCGTTTTTCCGGGCCGGAGAGCCTGCGGCCGCTCCCCTTGTCCTCCGCTTCCTCCGTCAGCCCATACCGGCGGCTGTCCTCCTCCATTTCCCGCGCGAACCTGGGTTCCCGCACCGTCAGCAGGAAAGCGGCCAGGGCCAGCACCATGATCAGGGCGATGACGGCGAAGAAGCCCGTGTAGCTCATAAGGGAATTGCGGATGCTGCTGGTGGCGAAGACGATGCCCAGGCCCAGCACCAGAATGCCGCCGAAGGAACCCATGAGGTTGATGACGGCGTTTGCCTTGCTGCGCAGGGGCTTGATGGTCACGTCCGGCATCAGGGCCACGGCGGGGCTGCGGAACACCGCCATGCTCACCAGCACGATCAGAAGCAGGACGATGAACAGGATGACGGGCCCCTTGTGCCGGGCGGTCGCCGCGGCGGCGTAGGCCCGGCGGGCGGGCACGACGTAGTTGGTGTAGTCCGGGTTGGTGACGGTCTTTTCCCCGCTGACGAGCTGGCTTTGGATGGAGGCGAATTCCGCCTCGGTGAATTTTTCCGCCAGCACGAATTTCTCTCCGTCTGGGGTGAGAAGGGTTTCCTGCCCTTCCGCCTCATAGATGGCGGAGAGGGCCGAAGGATCGTCGATCCGGGCGACGCCGCCCAGCGCCTTCAGCTGGGCGTTGTCCGCGAAGGAAAGCAGGACGAACGCCAACGCGGCGATCACCGTGCCCACCACGATGAAGGGGGTCCGGCGGCCGAAGCGGCTGCGGCTCCGGTCGGAAATGGCGCCGAAAAGGGGCAGCATAAAGAGGGCCAGCACATTGTCCAGAGCCATGATGACGCCGCTGACGGTCTGGCTCAGGCCGAATTTGTTGGTGAGGATCAGGGGAACGATGGTGTCGTAGGCCTGCCAGAAGGCGCTGATCAGGAAAAAGGCGAAGCCCACGCAGATGGTGCGTTTGTAATTGAGTTTCATATGCCGTGCTCCCTTTTCAAATCGCGCAGCACCGCCGCCACGTCCGGATAGACCCAGGTGGGCGCGACGCCGTATTTCTCCATATCCTCCCGCGTCCCCTCCCCGGAGAGGACGAAAATGGTGTCGATGCCCGCATTCACGCCGCAGGCAATGTCGGTATAGACCCGGTCCCCCATAAGGCAGGTCTCCGCCGGGCTCGCGCCGGCTCTCTCCATGGCAAGGAGCGCCATGTCCGGTTTGGGCTTGCCGATGACGCGGGGGCTGCGGCCGGTGCAGGTCCGCAGCATCTCCGTGACGCTGCCGCAGTCCGGCGCGCTGCCGAACCAGGTGGGGCAGACCATATCCGGGTGGGTCGCCACATAGGGGATGTCCCGCCCCAGCAGGATGCAGCAGTCCTCCAGCTTCCCGTAGGTGAGCTCCGTGTCATATCCGAGAAGCACGCCCTCCGCCGCCTCCCGGCTGTCCGCCACGGTGACGCCGGCGGCGCGAAGCTGGCCCTTGAGGGAAGAAGTGCCGCAGACATACCAGCACCGGTCCTCCCCCAGGCTGCGGAGATAGGGGATGGCGGCGTCGGCGGAGGTGAGGTAGTCCTCCGGGGCCGTCTCGACGCCCATGCGCCGCAGCTTGGCGATATAGGCTTCCGTCCCCCGGGAGGAGTTGTTGGTGAGGAAGATCCACCTTCCCCCCAGGTCCTTCACGGTCTGCAGGAATTCCGCCGCACCGTCGAAAAGCGTTTCGGAGAGGTAGATCGTGCCGTCCATATCCAGCAGGAACAGCTTTTTATCTCCCAGGGACAAGGGCCAACGCCTCCGTGTATGTCGTATTCGCTCTTATTATACTAGAAGTGCGGCGATTTTTCATCCTTTTTTTGCGGCTTGACGGAATCTTTGCGATTTTCCGCCGCCGATTTGTGGAGGCTGCGAATTGTGCAGCGCATCCGTTTCATGCTACAATTCGCACAGATGAAAACGGCGGGAGCGAAACCGCCGAAATTGAATAAGATTTGGAGGAAACAAAACATGGGTAAGCTTGACGGAAAAGTTGCCATCATCACCGGTTCCACCTCCGGCATGGGCCGCGAGACCGCCTATCTCTTCGCCAAGGAAGGCGCCAAGGTCGTCGTCACGGGCCGCAATGCCGAGCGGGCGCAGGCCGTCGTGGACAAGATCAAGGCCGAGGGCGGCGAAGCCATCTGCGTCATCGCCGACACCAGCGATCTGACCGCCCCCCAGAAGATCTTTGACGCCACCATGGCCGCCTACGGCACCGTGGATATCCTGATGAACAACGCCGGGATGCTCTCCCTGGCTCAGTTTTCCGATATCACCCCCGAAGAGTTCCTGACCGCCATCAACGTGAATGTCACCAGCGCCCTGCTGCTCTCCCAGAAGGTCGCTCCCATCATGAAGGCCAAGGGCGGCTGCCACATCATCAACGTGGCTTCCATCGTTGGCTGGGCCGCGCACTGGGGCTTCGTGGGCTATGTCACCAGCAAGCATGCCATGGTGGGTCTCACCAAGGCCATGGCCAATGAGCTGGCCCCCGAGATCCATGTCAACGGCATCTGCCCGGGCGCCATCCGCACCGCCATGCTGGACAGCGTGGGCGGCGAGGACGCTTTCGGCCCCATGATCCAGCGCACCGCCCTCAAGCGCGTGGGCGAGGGCAGCGAGATCGCCACCGTGGCCCTTTTCCTGGCTACCACGGATTCCAGCTTCATCGACGGCCAGCTCCTCCGCGTGGACGGCGGCGTGGACGTGTGATTTTTCGCTTCGTTTGCAGCGGCATCCCGGCGCGCTTTGCGCCGGGGTGCTTTTTTGCCGGAGGTCCGGCGGCCTGTTGACAGAGCTTTGCGGCCTGTGTTAGCATGGAGCCCGTGACTCCGGCGTTATCTTTTTTCCAAGAAAGGACCGTCATGCAGAAAAACTGGTATCGGCTGGATACGGCCGCGCTCATTTTTCCGGCCATCGCCCGGCGGGACTGGTCCAACGGCTTCCGCCTCTCGGCGACCCTGACCGAAGACGTGGACCCGGCGCTGCTGCAAAAGGCCGCGGAGGAGATGCGGGCCCGGTTCCCCTCCTTTTTCGTGGGGCTGCGCAAGGGCTTTTTCTGGTATTATCTGGAGGAAAGCCCCCCGGTGACCGTGCAGCCGGACTTCGCCTATCCCCTCACCTTCATGAGCCGCCGGGAGCTGCGCCGCAGCTGCCTGCGCATCCTGTATTATAAAAACCGCATCGCGGCGGAATTTTTCCACGCCCTCACCGACGGGCACGGCGGCAGCGTGTTCCTGTGCAGCCTGACGGCCCGGTATCTGGAGCTGCGCTACGGGCTGGACGTCCCCAAGGACGACACGGTCCGTTCCCTCGCGGAGACGCCGGAGCCGGAGGAGCTGGAGGACAGCTTCCTGAAGCACGCCGCGCCAGCGGCGGCCTCCCGGCGGGAGGCAAAGTCCTATCATCTGCGGGGAACCCGGGAGGGAGGCGGCTACCGGCACCTCACCACGGGCGTCGTGGACACGAAGGCGCTGCTGGCCCTGGCGCACCGGTACGGGGTGTCGGTCACGGCCTTCCTGGCCGCGGTCATGGCCCAAAGCATCATCGGCATGCAGGACCTGAAGCGCCGGAAAAAACGGCAGCGCCCGGTGAAGATCACCATCCCGGTGGACCTGCGGCGGCTGTTCGGCAGCCGGACCCTGCGGAATTTTTCCCTGGTGCTCAACATCGGCGCGGACCCCCGCTTCGGCGATTACACCCTGGAGGAGCTGTGCCGGCTGGTGTGGCACCGCCTCAGCGCCGAGGCTACCCGGCAGAATATGGCGGGCATGATCGCGGCCAACGTGCTTCCCCAGCAGCTCACGGCCCTGCGCCTTGCCCCGCTCTTCCTCAAGGACCTGGTCATGGATATGGTCTACCGGCAGAGCGGCGAGGGGGGCGGCAGCCTGTGCATCTCCAACCTGGGCAGGGTGGAGCTCCCGGAGGCCATGGCAGGGCCGGTCCGGCGGCTGGAGTTCATCATCGGCCCCCAGCGGACTTATCCCAACAACTGCTCCGTGGTCAGCTTCGGGGAGAGGACCTGCATCAACATGATCCGCAACATCCGGGAATCGGAGCTGGAGCGCCGGTTCTTTTCCACCCTGGTGGAGCTGGGGCTGGCGGTGGATATCGAGACCAACGACAGGAGATAGGCTATGTACTGTGTCAAGTGCGGCGTCCGGCTGCAGGAGGGGGTTTCCCGCTGCCCCCTGTGCCAGACGCCCGTATGGAATCCGGATCAATGCGAAAAGGAAGAGCTCTATCCCGACAGCCTTCCCCGGCACACGCGGGAATCGGGCGCGGCGGGAGCCGCCGCCCTGACGGTGGTCTGCGTGATCGCCGCGGCGGTCGTGATGATCATCTGCTTCCGGTTTTACGGCGCGCTCCGCTGGGGCAGCTATGCCGTCGGCGGCATCCTGCTTTTTTATGTGGCAGCCGTCCTCCCCTGCTGGTTCCGGGAGCCCAGGAGCGAGGTGTTCGTCCCCGCGGATTTTGCCGCCGCTTCCCTGTATACGCTGCTGATCTGCCTGGAAACCGGGGGGCGCTGGTATCTCAGCTTCGCCCTGCCCGTGCAGCTGATGAGCTGCCTCCTGACGACGGCGCTGATCTGCCTGCTGAAATATGTCCGCCGCGGAAAATTCTATATCTTCGGCGGATTCCTGGTCCTGCTGGGGGGCTTCACCGTGCTGGTGGAGCTGTTTGAGCATATCACCTTCGGCACGGAGATGTTCCGGTGGAGCCTCTACTCCCTGGCCGTTTTCGGCGCGGTGGGCCTGTTCCTGCTTCTGACGGGCATGATCCGGCCCCTCCGCCACGCGCTGGAAAAGCACTTTTTCTTTTGAGGGCGCAGCATGGGAAAGCATCTGTTTCATGTGGAAAAACGCTCGATCCCCGTGGGGGACCACAGCATCCGGCTCCTGATCCTCCGCCCGAGGAACCCCGGCGGAGAGCTGCCCGCCGGGGTCCTCTGGGTCCACGGAGGCGGCTATCAGTCCGGCTCCGCCAAGGACGTGTTCGCCACCCGGGCGCTTTCCCTGGTGGTGAAATACGGTGCGATCCTGGTTTCCCCGAATTACCGCCTCTCCAAAAAGCACCCCTACCCCGCCGCGCTGCAGGACTGCTACGCGGCGCTGCTCTATATGAAGGAGCACGCGGAGGACATCGGCTTCCGGCCGGATCAGCTCATGGTGGGCGGAGAGAGCGCCGGGGGCGGCATGGCCGCAGCCCTGTGCATGCTGGCCCATGACCGGGGGGAAGTGAACATCGCCTTTCAGATGCCCCTGTATCCC
>JAEEGH010007013.1_pt1 | contig 27300 bp, 14 predicted proteins | sample 9134181 | NCBI WGS metagenome assembly JAEEGH01 (sample SAMN16246544, study PRJNA631951) | gut metagenome | biome: gut microbiome; feature: rumen; material: DP-attached | host: Bos | place: Iran: Karaj | collected 2018-10 | reverse complement strand
AAGAGGTCCTCTCCACCCTTCGCTCTACCTTCTTCCCTCTTCCCTCGCCTAGCCCTGCCCCCCCCTCTCCCATCGCCATCGGTGAGGTGGGCCTCGACTTCTATTGGAGTCGGGAGTTCGAACAAGAACAACTCCTGGCCTTTGAAGAACAGGTGCGTTGGTCTGTTGACCTCCAACTGCCGCTGATGATCCACTGCAGGAAGGCCCAAAACGAACTGGTGGCTATCCTGAAGAAATACAAGAACCAACTCCCTGGTGGGGTCTTTCATTGTTTTACGGGTAATGAGATCGAGGCACGGGAACTCCTTCAGTTCGACAACTTCGTCTTAGGCATCGGAGGTGTCCTGACATTCAAGAAGTCGCCTCTGCCCGAGGTGCTGCCAAAAGTAGTGCCTTTGGATCGTATCATTCTGGAGACTGATGCGCCTTATATGGCCCCTGTGCCTCATCGGGGACAGCGTAATGAACCGGCCTTCGTGAGGGAAGTCCTCCTCAAACTCGCAGAGGCGTATCAGCTACCCCCGGAAGAAGTCGATCGCATCACCAGCCAGAATGTGGAACGGATTTTTGACAGCATTTCACAGCCGTAAAATGCTGTCGCGGCATTGTTCCATCAGCCATTTGGGCGTTGAGGTGGCGCCACAGATACCGATGGTGTTGATGCCTTCCAACCACTCCGGACGTATCTCGCCAGGGTCTTCGATCTGATGACTATTGGGGTTCACCCGCAGACACTCGTTGAACAACACCTTGCCATTGGAACTCTTCTTACCACAGACAAACAGGATCAGGTCGTGCTTTGTGGCAAACTGCGAGATGTTCGGCATTCTGTTGGCCACACTCCGGCAGATGGTATCAAAGCACTGGAACTGCGCCTCCGGAGAGATATGGCCCTGGATATAGTCGATAATCCGGTGGAACTCATCGAGCGACTTTGTCGTCTGGGAATAGAGGTAGATGTCATGGTTGAAGTCGAGTTTCTTGACTTCCTCGAAACTCTCGATGACAATGGCAGAACTCTTGGTCTGGCCCACGAGGCCTAATACCTCGGCATGACCTTTCTTGCCGAAGATCACAATCTGAGGACATTGACCATTGACCATTGAACATTGAACATTATTACTATCAAATTGGCGCTTGATGCGTTTCTGGAGTTGGAGCACCACAGGACAGGTGGCATCGATAATCTCGATATGGTTCTGACGGGCCAGTTCATAGGTCTCAGGGGGTTCACCATGCGCCCGGAACAACACCTTCACATCGTGCAACTGTGCCAGTTGCTCGTGGTTGATGGTGATGAGTCCCATCTGTTTCAGACGATCACATTCCTTACCGTTATGGACGATATCACCCAGACAGTAGAGGGTCTCGCCCTTGGCCAGTTCCTCTTCTGCCTTTCTGATGGCCGTGGTCACACCAAAACAGAAGCCACTGCCGTTGTCGATTTCAATTTGTATCATTGCCACAGTTCTATATTAGCCACGGATTTACACGGATTTATACGGATGTTTTTAAGGTGGAGAAATAGAGGTTCAAGAGATCCTGCGCTGCGATGAAGGAAGTCTGATGGCCAGCAAGGACGGACTGTTCGGCTGCGCCTAACTGAGCCTTGATCTCCGGGTTGTTGTAGAAGTTCAGGCGCAGATGTTCGTTGATGCTCTCGTACATCCAGTATTTCGACTGTTCATTGCGTCGGTAGTCAAAGTAGCCATTGGCCTTCACGAAGTCCATATACTCATAGATCATATCCCAGATCTCCTTCACGCCCGTACCATAGAACCCACTGTAGCAGAGCACCCTGGGCGCCCATCCGCTCTCAGGCATCGGGAAGAAGTGAAGGGCATTACGGAAATTGGTGGCCGCCATCTGACAACGGTCCACATTATCTCCATCGCACTTGTTGATGACGATACCATCCGAGATCTCCATGATTCCGCGTTTGATGCCCTGGAGTTCATCACCCGTTCCTGCCACCTGGATCAACAGGAAGAAGTCCACCATCGAGTGACAGGCGGTCTCACTCTGTCCCACACCTACGGTCTCCACAAAGATCTTGTCGAAACCCGCTGCCTCACAGAGGATGATGGTCTCACGCGTCTTACGCGCCACACCACCCAGAGAACCTGCAGAAGGACTAGGACGGATGAAAGAGTCAGGATGCTGGGCCAGTTTCTCCATCCGCGTCTTATCACCCAGGATACTCCCCTTGGAGCGTTCTGAAGAAGGGTCGATGGCCAAGACTGCCAACCGGCCTCCCTTCTCCTTCAGCACATGGATACCGAACTCATCGATACTCGTGGACTTTCCGGCTCCAGGGACACCGGAGATGCCCACACGGATGCTGTTGCCACTGTAGGGCAGACACTTGTTGATGACCTCCTGCGCCTTCGTCTGATGGTCAGGATTGACACTCTCGATGAGCGTTACCGCCTGAGAGAGAATGGTCACATCGCCCTTGACGATACCTTCCACCATCTCCGCGACAGACAGTTCACGTCTGCGGAAACGTTTCCGATTGAGGTAGGGGTTGACTATAGCGGGCTGCTCTACCCCACTATTGACCTGGAGGCCGGCATATTCGGAGCTGTTTTCGGGATGTTCCATGAGACTGTAGCTTTTTTTGACTGTAGATTATAGATATAGAGGATTATAAGTTGATGTTGATAACAACCTTGGGCTTGTCGGGGGCGTTGGTGATCATGAGGATACGGGGCTTAGAACGGAGGTTACGAAGTTCTGCGGCGAAGCCCGTGATCTTGAGGGTTGTGGTCTCATCGGGCTCAAGTGACTGTTTGTCGAGCGTCACCTTCAGACCTGTCGTGAAGAGTTGGAGAGAAGAGATCTTCAGGGTGGTCTTACCGGTATTGTAGAGGATCACCTCAGCCGTCTTCTTCGTCTTACCCTCAAAGTCCGAGAAGTCTATCTCCGTGGTAGAGATCTGCAACTGAGGGGCCAGTGCCTTTGTAAACTCGTTATAGTCCTGCAGATGAGGCAGGAGCACTGTAGAGACCGGGATCTCATTATCCTGGCTCACCTTCTCACCCAACTGTTTCGCGAGATAGACAGAAGTCTGGGTCAGTCCGAAGTCACGCAGCTTGTCTGAGTTCAGGGTCACAGCAATCGTTCCACCCTTACCCGGTTCCAAGGTCTCCGGTTTCACCGTGGCGGAGAGATAAGGCGGCAGGTGCATCACATTCGGACGCATGGTCTTTTCACCATTATTGAAGATATGGATCTCCTGTACTGGTTCATCGCCTTTGTTGACATCGTCGTATTCGAGGACATTCTTATCCAGCAACAGTTCTCCCATCGCCAGAGGATACGTGCCGGAATAGTCCACCATCTCAGGAAGCACGACACCCCTCATGGTGAGATAAACCGGTTGTTTGGAACCATTGCTGACAATCGCGGCCATCTTCTGGAAATGTCCCAGCTGTCGGGCATCGTAAGTCATCTTGATGGTGAACTTATCATTCGCACCCACTTCCTTCGGATATTCCACCGCAGTACAACCGCAATCGGGTTTCACACTCTCGATGACCAGTTTCCTCAGGGACTTGTTGCGTAGTTCAAAGGTGGCAGTGATGGGTTGACAGAAGCCTGTACGGCCCGCCATAACATTATCCCGCGTCACTACGAGCTTCTGGGCCCGGACCATTGACCATTGACCATTGACCATTGACCATTGAAGAGCGAAGAGTATCACTATCACCCTCATCATCCACAGTCTTTTCATATTCTTCATTTGTTTCATATCTATTATTTCTATTATTTATTGCGGTAGCAAATTTTTCACTCTTCACTCTTCACTTTGAGCGTCAGCGAGTGCGTTGTTCCTTTAAACTCCGGGGCGTAGGCACACTGGACAGTACAGGTACCCGTCTCGTAGGTTCCTGGACGATCTATGAAGTATTCCGTCTCGATGACCCTACGGCCCTTGGGGAATCTGTCGAAGTAATAGTTCGTGGCATTGTCACGCGGAGAGACATAAGCACCATCACGATAACCACTCAACTGTTTCACGGGTTCCATACATGCCGCACGTTTGTCTACCACCTGTACAAAGTCCAGGTCACGATCAGCGATGATGGTGAGGCGGACACGTAGTCGGGAGCCGACTTTTAGTGAAGAGTGAAGAGTGGAGAGTGAAGCGCTCGACCTCTGGTCGCTTGCTACCGAAGGGACGCAAGAATTTGCTCCCGCAGTATAAAATTCGCGGATGACCTTGATGCCACTGGAGGTGTTATCGATCTCACTGGTCTGTTGGGTAAACTGGGCATAGACCGCACCCCAAGAGGTGCCTTCAGAGGTCTTCTCGACAGTAAAGGTCTTGCTCTCCGGATCGACGATGGTCTTGATGTAGCCAAGGCCGGCAGTGGCGGAGGAGGTTTCGAGGGGGGTGTTGTCAACATTGAACATTGAACATTGACCATTGACCATTGAACATTGACCATTGAACATTGAAGAGTGAAGAGTGAAGAGTGAAGAATTTGCTGCCGCCGTAGGAGTATTCAGGAAGGCGTAGACGGCGTTTACGGAGTTGATGGGGGTATCCCAGGCTTGAGTACGTTTCTCCTGGAGGAGCCAACGCTGCATCTCCAGGATGGTCTGTTTGTCATCAGGGGTAATCAGTTGCATCGCCTCAACAGCCATCGTCTGTGTAGGAATCTTGTAGTCGAACCAGGAGTAACCAGCTCGTGGGGTGTCATAGTAACGTCCCATCTCCTCACGGTAGACCGTAAACTCCTTCAGACTCTGCACATACTCCTGGGCCTTCTTGCGGTCTTTCTCCTGGAGATTGGGCAACTTCGACCAGATGACAGCCGTCATCGCCTTCTCATAGATCGACTGGGCCTTGATATCCTTACGCAACAACGGGATGAGATAGTCATTGGCACTCTGGACACTGGCAGGCAACGTCCTACCGTCGAGGGCGCAGATATAGAGCCACTGGAGGGCCTTGAAACTCGGGAACGAGGGTTTGATGCCCTTCTTCTCCGCTTTCTTCATCTCCTTGACCATGTCGATGATCTCACGGCCCATAAACTTAAACGCCTTCGAGAGCATGTCCTTGGTCTTTTCCGAGGTGCCTATCAGTGTGTTCTGACGTACCAGCATCTCCGAGACTTCCACTGTCATATAGAAAGAGCCAGGCATGCCAGGCCACCACGACCAGGAGCCATCACTCCGCTGCAGGGCATTCATCTTATTGATGGCCGAGGAGATACGTTCCTGCATGAGGTTGTCATCGAAGAAATCCACCAAACGTTCTTTCTGTTCCGTCTCACGGTCTGCATCCATCACCCACGGCGTCTCGTTGAGGATAAGGTCCTTCAGTTCCTGGTCCTTCTCGAGAGCACTCATCAGGGAGTTCTTTTCAGTTTCCTCCTGCCAGAGCTTAAAGACTGTCTTCACCTTCGGGTTCTGGTCGACAATGAACTTTCCGATGCTGTTGGCATAGAAAGAGACCGTCTGAGAGATGATATCATCCTCTCTGGGCTTACCCATGGCCGGCAGGGCCTGAACCATCAGCCAGGCTGGGTTGTTGGTATATTCGATGGTCAGTTTCTTATCCTTCACCGGTTGTTTGTCTGTCCCAGGGAAGAGCGTTGTCAGATCGACAGTCATCGTACCTGGCTCTATCTGGGTAAAAGGACGAGTCACCGTCACGCGCTCTGTAGACGGGAGGATGGGGAGGTAGTGTTGTTCACCATCGGAAGCCCCTTCACAGGATGCGATCACCTGGCAAATTAATAATTGACAATTGACAATTGACAATTGACAGTTGAGTGGGAAGGAGACGGAGGTGGTGCCATCGACATCTACAGCGAAGTCCTGCTGCTGTTCGAAGACAATCTGTTCCGTCATCGGATCCTTCAGTCGGAGTAGGGCCTTACCCTTCAACGCCTTTTCTCCTGTATTGAAGATCTTCGCTGCAATCACAGCCTCATCACCTTCACGAATGAATCTGGGCACATTGGGTTGTACCATCAGGTCTTTCTTGGCCACAGCCTCACCATCGAGCAGACCATAGCACAAGTCCTGCGTATGGGCCAGTCCCATGAAGCGCCAGGTGGTCAGGCTCTCCGGCAACGTGAACTTCAAAGCCACAGCACCCGAAGCATCGGTGGTCAGTTGGGGATAGAAGAAAGCGGTCTCGTTGAGGTTCTCACGGACCTGTACCTGATCCATCTGCAGCGCCTCGGAATCACCGCCTGCCCCCAGTGAAGGCAACCCATTAGCCACGGCTTGTTTATTCGTGACAACATCCAATCCTGTCATCCGGCCCTGTGGCGTTACATCGATATCGGAAAGCGCATTGCCTGATGACCTTACGGTCGCCATCATCGGAGCTGCCTCCTCCAGCACCATCATGTCTGCATTGCCCTTGCCCCTGAGACGCATCCCCCGCATCAGCCTCCGACCAGAATACCAAGGCGTAGGATAGATCTCATGGTCGAACTGACTGAAGTGGAGTTCGCTATAGCCATAGTTCTTCAGGTTCGCATAACCCTGTGTCTGGAGGACCCATCTGTAGGTGGACTCCCATCCAGCATTCGGCAACCACTGGTACGTTCTGGGATAGAGGCCCCAGCTGTGTGGCGTCAACTGATCGAGACTCTTGTCATACAACGTCGCCATCACCATCGCATCCACAGGTTTACCGTCCTTGGTCACCGTGAGTGTCCACTCTTCCTCCTGGCCTGGTGTCAGTCTGTCGCGGAAGGTGTTCCACTGCAGCTTCAGTTTCTTGTCGGGCAGGGGTCTGTAGAACTGTTGCTGGTGGAAATAGCACTTCCCGTCCTTCACCCAGGCATAGTGCACCTGAATACCGTCACCCCATTCCTCCTGGTAGTGGAACTTGCGGTTGATGAGGGCATTCGACTTATTGACGAAGCCCTGTTCCACGACCTTGCGTCCTGAGAAGATACTATAGACGATATACATATCCTTGGCCGAAGAGCCCACCTGCAACGTGATCGGTGTCCCATCGTTGGGGAAGCGGATGTCAGAGTAATAGAACCAGTCATCCGTCTCTTTGGCAGGTACCTTGTCCTCGAGCGAGAAGACAGTAAACTCGCGTTTAAGCGTATCGTTGTTACAGATCGCCTCAAGGTGATGCAAGCCTGACTTCAAATGGAGCGTTGACAGGGAACAGGGAACATTGGTCTGGATCGTCTGCCACTTCCCCTCGTCGAGTCTGTATTTCACCTGAGCATCGATATCCTGTCCTGCGGCATTACGCAGATGGAACGTTATCCTGGGATCCTTCTCCAACAGCATCTGTTCCAGAAGGTCCACACTCAGGGCCGTCTTTCTGTTACCCAGCGGCAGCGTATACTGTCCCGGGTGAGTCTCACCAGCCCCATCCGTCACATCAGCTGTGACCACGAAGTTATAGAACATCGGATAGTCCGTCTTCGGCAGTATCAGGGGCACATCCACAGAGAAGGTGCCATCAGCCTCTGTGATGGTCTCACCCGTCGCGATCTCCATATCCTCGGAGCCTGTGCCAAAGAAGCCCCCATTCCAGTATCTCCAGTAGGAGAACCACCAGTAGGCTGTGCGTCTCACCACACGATATTTCACTTTAGCCTCCTGAACAGGCACACCAGCATAACTCCTGGCCGTACCTTTCACCGTGACTGTATCACCCTCCTGATAGTCCTCTTTATAAGGCGTGAAGTTCACCTCAAAGGTAGGCCGTTTATATTCCTCTACCCTGAAATAGTGCCGTTGACTGTTGGCATGGATACAGAACTGACCCGTCAGTCCTGAAGAGGGCAACGTGAAGTCTGCGGCACAGACACCATACTGGTCGGTAGTCACCTGTTGTTCCTTGATGACCTTGTTATTGGTATCTCTCAGGATCAGGTTGACACTCGCATTCGCCACCGCCTTATGTTCAAAACCGTTATACACGTCATAGACCATCGCAGAAGCGCGAACCGTCTGTCCCGGTCGATAGATGGCCCTGTCGGTATAGATCACCGTCTCACGCGACTCCCTGCGGCCATTGTCATTATAGTTGTAGCGTCCATAGAGACTCTGTTCCGGACAGGCCTTATCCTTATCCGTATAGGCAAAGACCTCCACCCTCCGGCTCTCAGCCTTGAAGAAACACTGACCTTTCTCGTCTGTGGTCAGCTGATGGGTCTTCTCATTCTTCAACCCCGAATTCTCACGGATCTGCACCTTCGCCTTGGCGATAGGTTGACCTGTAGAAGCCTTCACCACCACATAACGCATCGTCTCGTCGGGCTGTGCCTCTGACATCACGAACACGTCTGTCACAAAATAGAGCCGACGGGTAACCTGTGTACTGGGCTGTGAGGAGAACTCCAGCATATACACCCCTACAGGCAGACCCTCGATGACCAGAGAGTCATCGAAGACCTCATAGGGTTGATGCCCAGAGAACTGACGTGTCGTCTCATAGACCACCTGACCCAACAGGGGTTTGATCTTCTTGTAGTCGTACTCATAATCGGGATTGAGGTCCAGGGTACCATCCGCTTTCACGGCATAGACCTTCATCGTCAGACCCGTGATATTCCGCAGAAACATCAACGGCATCTGCTGGGTCTTCATCGGTGTGATGATCCGGTAGTTCTGATCACTTCCCACCGTATACTGCGACCTGACCAGAGCCGCCTCACTGTTTTTGAGGATGTTCATCCTAGGCCAACTGCCCCATCTGTCGAGGGCCTGATGGATATAGTTGATCTTTTCTTCAGCCGTGAAGGCATCATGCGTCCGATCCATTGTCAGATAGCGCTCTATCGCAATCTCTCCGGCTACAGGCAGGTCGCCATACACCTCCAGCAACGAGTCGAGTTTCGGACGGAGGATATCATCTCCCTGAGAGACCACATCATTATAAACGGCCTTCAGCGCCATCAGACAGGCTGCAGAACGATTACCCACCTTCGCATAGTAATCGTGGAGCGTATGATAGTCACCCAGTTCCAGACCCACGACACTCAACAGGTCGTTACCAAAGATCTTACTGTCCGAACCTGTCTCGACAAAGGGTTTGTAGTCATCCTCCTTCACCTGAGCCAGGCGGTCACAGCGTTCTGGGGAAAGGATAGGTTTAGCAGGCTTCTCTCTTACCTCACCCTCTTCATCAGCCTCAGACAATCGCGGATTATCCTGCCACACACGCCACAGGACCGTCTGATAGACCACCTTCAACACTGGGTCCGTTGTGGCATCACATCGCTGTTGGATGCGTTCCACAGCAGGCTTGATACTATCTGGAGCGATACTCTGCATCACCTGACAGGCGTTCAGTTCTGCCTTCAACAGCTGTCCGTACACCTTCTCCTTCGTGGCCTTCTGCACAATCTTCTGCAGGGTCTCGTATTGCGACTTGGGGAGATCCTTCTTTTCTGCCTCCTCAGCCTTCTTCCAGAGTGAACTATAGGTCTGTCCAAACAACATCATGGGCATCATCAAACATGCGATGATCGCGATAATAACACTTTTCTTCATCGGCTGACCGTTTATTTAACCATGCAAAGGTAATGAAATATTTCCGAAAACATTTGGAATTTATGAAATATTATATTATCTTGAATTTCATTCGAAGATAGACAGCACCTCGAAAATAAAAATAAATCGAATTTTATTTTGTATTTTGCTCGCTTTTAGCTATCTTTGCAACCAATATGATTAACCAACAACTATTAAAGCCTGAGAGCATCGTTGTGATCGGTGGCTCCAACAACGTACATAAGCCTGGTGGCTCTATCGTACGCAACCTGATTAGTGGTGGTTACAGTGGCACCCTGCGCATTGTCAACCCCAAGGAAGAAGAAGTGCAGGGTATCAAAGCCTTCCATGATGTCAAGGAACTCCCAGACACCGACCTGGCCATCCTCGTGGTAGCCGCGAAGTACTGTCCTGACTATGTGGAATTCATGGCTAAGGAGAAACAGACGCGCGCGTTCATTATCATATCCGCAGGCTTTGGCGAAGAGACCAAGGCCGGAGCAGAACTGGAACAACGTATCCTAGACAGCTGTGAACAGTATGGTGCTGCGCTGATCGGTCCTAACTGCATCGGTCTGCTGACCCGTCACCATCACAGCGTCTTCACCCTACCCATCCCCCACCTGAATCCGCAGGGTGTCGACTTCATCTCCGGCTCTGGTGCCACAGCGGTGTTCATCCTTGAGAGTGCCGTTATCAAGGGCCTGCAGTTTAATTCTGTCTGGAGCATTGGCAACGGCAAGCAGATTGGTATCGAGGATGTGTTGCAGTATATGGACGAGCACTTCAACCCTGAGACAGACTCAAAAGTGAAGCTGCTCTATATCGAGAACATCTCCAATCCCGACAAGTTGCTCTTCCACGCCAGCAGTCTGATCCGTAAGGGTTGTCGCATTGCAGCCATCAAGGCAGGTAGTTCTGAGAGTGGTTCCCGTGCTGCCTCCTCGCATACTGGAGCCATCGCCTCTTCCGACTCTGCCGTAGAGGCGCTGTTCCGTAAGGCTGGTATTGTCAGGTGTTTCTCACGCGAAGAACTCACCACCGTGGGTTGTATCTTCACCCTACCCCCGCTGAAGGGACGGAATTTCGCTATTGTCACTCATGCCGGAGGCCCTGGCGTCATGCTTACCGATGCCCTCTCGAAGGGAGGACTCAATGTTCCTTCTTTAAATAATAAAACGACAACTGAGACAACTAAGACAACAAAAGGCGACAGTTCGTCGCCTGATCAAAAAGAGTTGTCAGAGTTGTCTGAGTTGTCGTCCACAAACCCTGCTGAGGAATTAAAGTCTTTGTTGTTCCCAGGCTCGTCGGTTGCCAACCCTATCGACTTCCTCGCTACAGGTACGGCAGAACAGTTGGGTATCGTCATCGACTATTGCGAGAACAAGTTTGATAACATCGATGCCATTGCCGTCATCTACGGTACACCGGGTCTCACCCAACTCTACGAGGCCTATGATGTGCTCGACCAGAAGATCAAGGCCTGCAAGAAACCGATTTTCCCCGTGTTGCCCAGTCTGCATACGGCAGGTGCTGAGGTGGAGGACTTCCTGAAGAAGGGACATGTGAACTTCAGCGACGAGGTGACCCTGGCCACTGCCCTGAGTCAGATTATGCGTACCCCAGAGCCTGCACCACCAGAAATACAGCTCTACGGCATCGACATCTCCCAACTCCACAAGATCCTCTATCGCGAGACGCGTCGTCTGAAGTTTGAGGGTGTTGAGAGTGGTTATCTGGCACCTGATGTCGTCAGGGAGATTCTCTCCTGTGCGGGTATCCCCCTCGTTCCTGAGATGGTCAGCATCTCGAAAGAAGAACTCACGGCCTTTGCCCAGAAGGTAGGCTTCCCTGTGGTGGCCAAGGTGGTAGGTCCTGTGCATAAGAGTGATGTGGGTGGTGTGACCCTGAATATCCGCACCCCAGAACACCTCGCCCTCGAGTTCGACAGGATGATGCAGATTGAAGGCGCCACAGGTGTGATGGTACAGAAGATGTTGAAGGGTACAGAACTCTTCATCGGTGCGAAATACGAGGAACGTTTCGGACACGTTGTACTCTGTGGTCTGGGAGGCATCTTCGTGGAGGTGCTGAAGGATGTGTCGTCTGGTCTGGCACCACTGAGCTATGCTGAGGCCTATTCGATGATCCACTCGTTGCGAGGCTACAAGATCCTGAAAGGTACCCGTGGACAGAAAGGCATCAACGAACAGAAATATGCCGAGATCATCGTCCGCCTCTCTACCCTTCTGCGTTTTGCCACCGAGATCAAGGAGATGGACCTCAACCCACTCCTGGCCGATGAGGACAACGTTGTTGCAGTGGATGCGAGAATACTGATTGAGAGATGAAGACTGCGATTGTGGGGGGAGGGGCTGCAGGCTTCTTCCTCGCCATCAATCTCAAGGAGTTGTGTCCTGAGATGGAGGTCACCATCTTCGAGAAGTCCAAGAAGGTCCTGGCGAAGGTGGAGGTCTCTGGGGGAGGACGTTGTAACTGCACCAACGCCTTTGCCAGTGTCCGCGACCTCTCGCAGGTCTATCCGCGAGGACACCGTCTGATGAAACGGCTCTTCAAGCGTTTCGACTACCGTGATGCCTACGCGTGGTTTGAACGTCATGGGGTCCGGCTGGTCACCCAGGAGGATGAGTGTGTCTTCCCTGCCTCGCAGGACTCGCACACCATCATCAACCTCTTCCTCTTTGAGGCCAGACGTCTGGGCATCGAGATTCGCACAGCACATAAGATCGAATCCCTCGAAGCACTCTCCGACTACGATTTCATCGCCATCACCACAGGTGGCATGTCAATGTCCAACTCTTCACTCATCACTCTTCACTCTTCACTCATCACCCCTGTTCCTTCCCTCTTCACCTTCTCCATCGAGGACGAAGGCCTGCGGGCACTCATGGGGACAGTCGTTGAAGATGCCACTGTCTCGATACCAGGGACGAAGTTCCGTTCAAACGGTCCGCTGCTCATCACCCACTGGGGCATGAGTGGACCCGCCATCCTGAAACTCTCCAGCTATGCCGCCCGCGAACTCCACGAGCATCAGTACCAGATGCCCCTCGCCGTCAACTGGACCTCGCGCAAAGACCCAGAGATCCTCGAAGAGTTGCATCGCATCATGAACGTCCATCCGCAGAAGCAGCTCAGCAGCATCCGTCCCTTCGACCTGCCCAGTCGGCTGTGGGGTTATCTCTTGGAAAAGGCCCTTGGCGAACGGGCACAGAACCGTTGGCAGAACCTGAACAAGAAGGAGGTCAACCGTCTGGTGAACATTCTCTGCAACGACCCTTACCAGATCGCCGGACGTGCAGCCTTCAAGGACGAGTTTGTCACCTGCGGTGGTGTCAGTCTCACAGCTGTCGACCCCAACACCCTCGAATCGAAGGACATCCCCCACCTCTATTTCGCTGGTGAGGTGCTCGACATCGATGGCATCACGGGAGGCTTTAATTTTCAGGCGGCATGGACCACAGCCTACACCGTGGCACAGGCTATTCATAGTGTTATTTTGCCAAATAATGATACTTTTATGTAATCCTGCAAAAAACGGCTGAATCTTTTGGAAAAATCTTTGGTGGTTTCGGAATATGTTCGTAACTTTGCAAGCAAGATTACAAATATTTTAAAACAATCGAGTTTATGGAACAGCAGAAACGTTACGGTCACTTTGACGACCAGCATCGTGAGTATGTCATTACAGATCCCCAGACCCCTTGGCCCTGGATCAACTATCTGGGCAATGAGGACTTCTTCTCTCTGATTAGTAACACCGCCGGTGGATACAGCTTTTATAAGGATGCCAAGTTCCGTCGCATCACCCGTTATCGTTACAACAATGTACCGATGGACAATGGGGGTCGGTACTTTTATATTAAGGATGGCGATACTGTCTGGAATCCGGGCTGGAAACCTTGCAAGACTCCGCTCGACTTCTACGAGTGCCGTCATGGCATGAGCTACACCCGCATCACGGGTAAGAAGAATGGTGTGGAGGCTTCTGTGTTGTTCTTTGTACCCCTGAAGAAGTGGGCTGAGGTACAGAAGCTGACGCTGAAGAACGAGTCCAACGAGGTGAAGAACCTCAAGCTCTTCTCTTTCGAGGAGTGGTGTCTGTGGAATGCTGCTACTGATATGGAGAACTTCCAGCGCAATTTCTCTACGGGTGAAGTAGAGATCGAGGGAAGCACCATCTATCACAAGACTGAATACCGCGAGCGTCGTAACCACTATGCGTTCTATCATGTCAATGCCCCTATCCAGGGCTTCGATACCGACCGCGAGACCTTTGTAGGTCTCTACAACGAGTTTGCTGATCCGCAGGCTGTGATGGAGGGAAAGCCCCGCAACAGTCATGCCCACGGTTGGAGCCCCATCGCCTCACACTATATTGAGGTCACGCTGCAGCCAGGCGAGAGCAAGGACTTCGTATTCCTGCTGGGATACATCGAGAATGAGCAAGACGAAAAATTCGAGGCTCCTCAGGTGATCAACAAGGACAAGGCTCACGCACTCATCGCTGAGCTCGACACTACCGAGAAGGTCGATAAGGCCTTTGCTGAGCTCTGCGAGTACTGGGATGCCCTGCTTAATATATATAAGGTACGCACGGGAAATGATAAGCTCGACCGCATGGTGAACATCTGGAACCAGTACCAGTGTATGGTGACCTTCAACTTCTCGCGTTCGGCTTCGTTCTTCGAGAGTGGTGTAGGTCGAGGTATGGGATTCCGCGATTCTAACCAGGACCTCGTGGGCTTCGTTCATCAGATACCCCCTCGCGCTCGTCAACGTATCATCGATATCGCCTCGACACAGTTCCCCGATGGTGGTTGCTATCACCAGTACCAGCCGCTCACCAAGCGTGGTAACAATGATATCGGTGGTGGTTTCAACGATGATCCCTGCTGGCTCATCTTCGGTACTGTGGCCTATATCAAGGAAACAGGCGACTTCTCTATCCTCGACGAGATGGTACCCTTCGACAACCAGCCAGGCTCTGAGGTGACCCTCTTCGAACACCTGAAGATCTCGATGGATCATGTCATCAAGAACCTTGGTCCCCACATGTTGCCACTCATCGGACGTGCTGACTGGAACGACTGTCTGAACCTCAACTGCTTCTCGTGGGATCCCAACGAGAGTTTCCAGACCACTGAGAACGTCTCTGAAGGCACCAAGGCAGAGAGTCTGATGATTGCTGGTCTCTTCGTTGTCACCGGCAAAGATTATGTTGCACTGTGCAAGAAACTCGCCAATGGTCAATGGTCAATGGTCAATGGTCAATGTGATTTCTCTGCGGAAGCAGAGAGAATGCAGGCTGCTGTTGATGCCATGATTGACGCTGTGAAGAAACACGGTTGGGATGGCGAATGGTATCTCCGCGCCTACGACTTCTATGGTCGCAAGATCGGCTCTAACGAGTGTGAGGAAGGCAAGATCTTCATCGAGTCACAGGGCTGGTGTACGATGGCTGAGATCGGTGCTGAGGATGGTATGGTAGCCAAGTCGCTCGACTCCTGTAAGAAATACCTCGAGTGCGAGCACGGTATGGTACTCAACAATCCTGCATTTACCAAGTACATCTACGAGTATGGTGAGATTTCGAGCTATCCCGAGGGCTACAAGGAGAATGCCGGTATCTTCTGCCACAACAATCCTTGGGTCATCATCGGTGAGTGTCTCGCAGGTCGTGGTAATGATGCCTGGAGCCATTATGCTAAGATTCTGCCAAGCTATGTGGAGGAGAAATACCAGACGCTGCACAAGGTAGAGCCATACGTGAACTGTCAGATGGTAGCCGGTAAGGATGCCTTCAAGCCTGGTGAGGGTAAGAACTCCTGGCTCACAGGTACTGCCGCTTGGATGTGGTACACCGTCTCTGAGTTCATCCTCGGTATCAAACCTGACTACGATGGTATCCGCATCGATCCCTGTCTGCCAGAGACAGCTACGGACTACACCGTTCAGCGTAAGTTCCGTGAGGCCGACTACGAGATCACCATCCATCCTAACGGACAGCAGAAGGGTGTGAAGACCATCACCCTCGATGGCCAGCCTATCTCAGGTACGGTCATCCCATACTCTCCTGGTAAACATACCGTGGAAGTAACCATGTAACGTTTTCCCCCTCACCCCTCACCCGAGTGAGGGGTTTATTTTTGTGAACTACAGCACAAATTCAGCGCCTATAATCAGTCGGGGATGGCTTTTCAGGAAATCGTTGCCCCAGACATAGAGGCTCCAGTTCTTGACGGTATAGTAAAAACCAGCAGCCATGTCAACGCTCTGATCCATCTTCCATGAGTGGATGGCTCCTACCATAGGCGTTATGCCATGACCGTTCTTCAGGGGGATGTTGTATCCCAGATACTCGTAGTTGGAGAACGTGTTGTCGCTGCCGTCGTTTACAATCCACCACGTATTGGTACACCAGAACAGGCGTCCGTTGGCCGAAATAGCACCATTCAGGTATAGCGCCGAGGTGAGATAGGAGAAACGGAAGGAGTTGTTGAGGTTGAATGACGGAGTGACTTCTGCGCCTATATTGAACCACTTACTGAGTGACTGTCCGTAGCGTACCAGCGTTCCCCAATAGGCACAGTCGGGACCGGTATAGAGGTCGATACCCGTAGCGAAACACTGACCAAGCCCATACTGAAAGGTGGTATAAGTCTCTTGATGGTTGATGCCTGGACGGACTTTCACCGACGAATAGCCATACAGCTTGCCGTCGCCCACGGTGGCAGCAAAATAGGGGAGCTGGGCACTAGTCGTGAGAGCCGTCAGCAGTACCCATACAGTAACAATGACTTTTTTTTCGACCTCTTTCAACGTTTCAACTTTATCTAGACATTTCGACAATAAACCGACATCCGCCATGATAGCTGTCATCATAGGTGAGGTCACCACCCAGACTGAGTGCATGCCGTTTGGTAAGAGGCAGACCGAGTCCGAGACCATCTGTAAGGTCGTCAATCTTGGAAAACGGCTTGTATATCAGTTCGTCAGCATTGTCGGGCAGACCTGGTCCCACATCCTCAACGGTGAAAAAGACGGAAGTGTCGTTCTGTGTGATATACAACTTGATATGCTTGCCGTCAGAGAACTTGGCAGCATTGTAAAGCAACTCGCGGATGGTCCTCATGAGATAGAGGCGATTGGTCAGAATCTTAACAGCATCGGACAGTTCGGTCTCTAAGCTGACATTCACCCGTGGGAAGTGTCCGAGGGTATAGTCAATACATTCGCGAGCCACATCATTGCACGACACTTCATCGTGACGGTTAGCCATCAGTTCATCAGCATTTGTTGTCGACGAACTGTCGAACAGCATCAGCACCATCCGTTTCAGGTGGTTGGCATTATACTTCATCATGCCTGTCATTTCGCTCAGTTTCCCTTCCTGGAAAGGACTCCTGGCGGCATTCTTCGTATTTCGCAAAGCAATGCTATCGTGGAGTACGTTGCCGAAACCGATGATGACATTCAACGGTGTGCGTATCTGGTGCGACAGGTTCTGGATAAACAGGTTCTTCCTCTTAACCGTCTCTTCGGCCAGTTCCATATCGCGGGCATGCTGCTCATTACGCTTCTTGAGGGCTTCGGCCGTCTGACGGATGCTCCCCATGTGGTCGCGCAACTTCTGTTGCATGGAGGCTAAGGCGTTCTGCAAGTGTCCGATGTCGTCATTCTGTTCGGACTGCGGAATGGTCTCGGCATAGTTGCCCTCAGTGATATGACGCGTTGTATCGAGCATCCGGTTGATCGGGCTGATGGTATGTCTGACGACACGGTTGCTGAGCCAGAGGATGCCCAGCAGTCCCAAGAGAATCAACACGGCGATGACATACCCCAGATGGCGGTAGTCGGTCAGAATCTCCTTCTCGGGACATACCAGTGCCAGGCTCCAGTCGGTACCAGGAACAGGCTGGTAACTCACATGGCAGAGTGTGCCGTTAACCTTGATATGCATCGTTCCCTGCCTGCCGTCAGCCATCTCGTGTCCCAGAGCTATCCTGTCGGCATCCTGTCGCGGGTCAGCATCGGTATAGATGGTCTTACGGAACAGCCGTGTGGTGTCGGGGTGTATGAAGAATCGTCCGTCTTGGCCTGTCAGCACGAAATAGGCATGCGGATAAGGCAGTTCGATGTCGTTGACGGTCTTGGCCAAATGAGAGAACAATATGTCGGTAGCAAGGACACCTATGATCTGTCCATCCTCCGAACGCAATGGCCGGCAATAGGTGGCCACGGCTTCGTTGTGTTCGATGGTGCCCTCGGCATGTCCGTCGAAGGGGTCTACCCATCCTGCTTCACCTGTGGCGACTGGAATCTTATACCATCCCTTGTCAAAATAGTCGTAGTCCGTTTCGCGGGTGGTGACTATCGTGTCATCCTCGTTGACGGTGTATACCGACAGTCCCCGCCCATACTGCGGAAACCTATCCGGTACGACACAGACGGAGCTGCTCAGAACGTGCGGATTCAGCCTGACGAGACGCCGCGAGATGGATTCCAGCGAGTCAGGGGTGAAGTGTTCCTCCAGCAGCCACGCATTGGCATTGGTCGATGCTTCTATGCTGTACATATCGTTGCTGACACGCTGTATGACAGAATGGAGGAGGCTGCCAGAAAGCTCGGTGACCTCCTGACGGATGAGGTTGAGCGACTGGAGGAAGAAGACACCCAGCGACAACACGAAGATGGGTACAGCCATCAGCATGATGCCGATACTGAGTTTGCGCGACAGGCTGCGACTGATCTTACTCATGGCTCACCTCCTTTCTTTCCTTGACGCTCTTCTCGGCCTCTTCGGCCTCAATCTTCAGTGCCTCCACCATGTGGTCGAGCAAGTCGAGCACCTTCTCACTCTGCTCCTTGATGACACCCAGCTCGAAGTCGGCCTCCTGAGGACTGAGTGTATCATAATTGTTGCAGAGTTTCATGACGCTTCGTTCGATGAGATCCGCAGGCTCCGTCATCTGCGTCGTCATGTAGTGCAGGAAGGTGGTCTTCATACGGTCGGAGCCCTGTGCATTACCATAGGCCTTACGCAACTCTTCGCTACGTTTTGTCAGTCTATTCGTCAACTGTTCCAGTTCCGTCGACTTTGCCGCCAGCGACAGTTGCATACGTCGGAAGAGGTCCTGCAGCTGTCCGATCTCGTCGTCGCGCTGCGCCACAGGCACGGTCTGGGTGTAATCACCTCCTGCCACGCGCTTTGCTGAACGTGTCAGCATACGCAGGGGCTGCATCTGACGACGGATGACCATTCGGCAGAGCAACCAGAAGAGCAATATACCGGCGACGGTGATAGCCAGCACCATCCAGACCAGGGTGTAGTAGCCGCCAAGGATATCGTCCTTGAGGTACACCATACCAGCATTCCACCCCAACGGGTTCATGGGCTGGTCTATCGACGCGACATGATGGAATGGCTTATAGAACACGTACCAGTTCTTCTGATTCAACTGGAAGGTCGTAGAGCCCCTTTCGCCGGACATCACGGCTTCTGCTGCCTCGCGTGCCGACTGGTCTTCTTGCGCGTCGACAAGTTCCCACACCGTTGCCGTTTTCGACAGCTTATCTGTATTGGGATGGACAACATATGAACCGTTGCTGCTCAGCAATACGCAGTAACTGTTGGGTGAGGGCTTGGTCGCATGCACGATTTTCGACAGCACAGAGGTGGGCAGGTCGACCACAATGACTCCCACGCACTCCGCATGGCTGTCGATGATGGGCAGACAGAAGGAGAGCGTCACACCCTCGTCCTCCTCCTCTGGCAGAGGATCGGTCCAGCAGGCATGTCCCGTTGACATCGGTAACGTGTACCACAGTTGTTCTGTATACGGTCTGTCGCCAAAGCTCCCGGAAGACACCAAGTGGGCCTCCCCCTGTTTCCAGCCTGATCTGTGGACATAAGCCATGAACAGCTCGCGGCCCGGATAGTAATTCGGTTTGAAGGCTACGGCACACCCTACGATATAAGGATAGGTCTCCACGATGTTGCGACAGTAGGTAAACATACGGTCAGGCTGGTCCAGGTGCCACTGCAGGTCCTGATAGACATTATACGTGGTCTGCTCGACCGTCATCAGAATATTGTCGATGTGCTGCTCTGCGCCCTCCAGTGCGTGCTCTGCATCGTCGCGGGCCTCATCCTCCAGTGCCTGCCGCGAGAAATAGAGCATCACTCCCAGCGACAGCAACAGCAGCAGAACCATCTCTATGACCACCATCAGGTGCAGTCGTAGCGATGTATAAGGAATGGTTATCTTACTTAGTTTCAACATGAATAAATCTCCATACAAGGAATAAGACAATAACAGCCACCAGCAGCAAGGCGATACCCGTCTTCAACAACGAGTCCCATAAGTCCTGCTTAGCGACAACGATGGCTACCGACCAGTCAACATGATCGATAGGGCAGTAATACACCGTCGAGGGCACACCCATGACATCCAGGTCCATCGAGCCGCTTTTCTTTTTCGCCAGGCTCTGCACCAGTTGTTCCTGCGTCAGCGACACACCCTTGCCCTCTGGACCGGCTATGCAGCTGCCGTCGTCGTTGATCACCACCGTATAGAAGTCGTCCTCACCGGTCAGCAGGTAGCGTTGCAGCAGTTCATTGTTCCTGAAGCTGTCATCGATGCGCTGTAATTCCATGCTCAGCCATTCGAAAGTCATATCCGCTCCGCACACGCAGGCCAGGCGCTTCTGACCGTCGTACACCGGCTGGACAAACGTCGTGTAGTGTCCGCTGATGTCTGAACCGTCGTAGTAATAATAGGGGTCCGACCAGAAACTCTCGCTCGACTGCTTTGCACGGACATACCAGTCTGACTTATGGTAGTTATGACGGGCTGAGCCCACCATGCGGACCTCGAACGCGCTAGTATCAACATGCACTACGTATGGCTCGAACCACGTTCCCTTCCGTGGGAAATATTTGGGTTCAAAAGCTGCAAAGTAGCCTCGCACATCAGGGTTCAGACTGGTCTTGCTCTCCAAAGCAGCTATCACCGCCTCCGGCGAGTCCAGGTGCTTCCCCACCTCGTCGAACACGTTCATGGCGCTCATCTCCATACCTCTGACCGTCCTGGCAATCTTCTCCGAAGCGATGTTCATGATGCCTACATAACGGGCATGCCTGTCAGTCTTGGCAGACTGAGAGTACATCGTCACGAGGATGGCGAAGAATATCGCAAACCCCGCCCCTACCGTCAGCATCACATATAATCGTATCCGTCTAGTCATATTTTGATGTCTATTCTGTTAGGCTTGTAGATTTTAAAGTACAAATATAGACATTTTTTTTCGATTAAAGAAGCATTTTAACCAATAATTAATCAACTTTAACGGTTAACGGAGGTGCTGCGAAAAAACCAAAACGCAGACAAAATGTCGGTTTTATCTGACTTTTTGACAGAAACGAGCCTTCGGCATAGTTTTAGACAGAAGAACAGAAAAAGACAGAGTAACAGAATAACAAAGAGTAACAGAAAAATTAATATGTTAGTAAAAAATATGTTAGTATGTTACTATGTCTTTAAAAAGATAATATGTCAGAAACAGATAATATGTAGAAAAGGAGGTTAATATGACTTTAGACAAATTTACAATCAAAGCACAAGAGGCCGTACAGCAGGCGGTGAACAGCGCACAGCTGAACGGTCAGCAGGTCATCGAACCTGTACACATCCTAAAAGGTATATTGGAGAAGGCGAAGGACGTGACGAACTTCATCTTCCAGAAACTCGGTGTGAACGCCCAGCAGATCGAGATGCTCGTGGACAGCGAGATCAAGCATCTGCCGAAGGTACAGGGCGGACAACCGTATCTCTCAAGTGATAGTAATAATGTACTCGTGCGCGCACAAGACATGGCCCAGAAGGGTGGCGACGAGTTTGTATCCGTAGAGCCAATACTGTTGGCGCTGCTCAGCGTGAACTCCACGGCCTCTCGCATCATGAAGGACGCGGGCTGTACAGAGAAGGACATGCAGAAAGCCATCCAGGAACTGCGTCAGGGACAGAAGGTGCAATCGCAATCGGCTGACGACAACTATCAGTCGTTGGAGAAATATGCAAAGAACCTCGTGGAACTCGCCCGCAAAGGAAAGCTCGACCCGGTGATTGGTCGTGATGATGAGATCCGAAGGCTGTTGCAGATTCTTTCCAGGCGCACGAAGAATAATCCTATTCTGATTGGTGAACCAGGTACGGGTAAGACCGCTATCGTGGAAGGTCTCGCAGGACGTATCGTACGTGGTGATGTGCCAGAGAACCTGAAGGACAAGCAACTCTACTCGCTGGATATGGGTGCGCTCGTGGCAGGTGCGAAGTACAAGGGTGAGTTTGAGGAGCGTCTGAAGAGCGTCATCAACGAAGTGACCAAGGCCGAAGGGCGCATCATCCTGTTTATCGATGAGATCCACACGCTGGTAGGTGCTGGTGGTGGTGAGGGAGCGATGGATGCTGCGAACATCCTGAAGCCTGCCCTGGCTCGTGGAGAGTTGCGTGCCATCGGTGCCACCACACTGAACGAGTATCAGAAGTATTTCGAGAAGGATAAGGCCCTGGAGCGAAGATTCCAGACGGTGATGGTGGATGAACCTGATGAACTCTCGGCTATCTCCATCCTTCGTGGATTGAAGGAGCGCTACGAGAACCATCATAAGGTACGTATCCAGGATGATGCCTGTATCGCTGCCGTACAACTCTCAGAGCGATATATCTCAGAAAGGTTCCTGCCTGATAAGGCCATCGACCTGATGGACGAGGCAGCAGCCAAGTTGAGGATGGAGCGTGACAGCGTGCCTGAGGAACTCGATGAGATCACGCGAAGGCTCGCGCAATTAGAAATCGAACGCGAGGCTATCAAGCGCGAGGGAGACGAGCCCAAGATTGCACAGTTGGATAAGGATATCGCTGAGCTCCGCGAGCAGGAAACCCAATTCCGCGCCAAATGGGAAGGTGAGCGACAGCTCATCAACAAGATCCAACAGGACAAGCAGGAGATGGAGAATCTGAAGCTGGAGGCTGAGCGTGCTGAGCGCGAGGGTGACTATGGTAAGGTGGCGGAAATCCGTTACTCGAAACTGAAGGCCCTCGAAGATGATATCAAGGCTATCCAACAACAACTGGCAACAGCCCAGAATGGCGACTCGCTGGTGCGTGAAGAAGTTACAGCTGACGATATCGCAGAGGTCGTATCGCGCTGGACAGGTATCCCTGTGACGCGTATGATGCAGAGTGAACGAGAAAAACTGCTCCACTTGGAGGAGGAACTGCATAAGCGTGTGATTGGTCAGGACGAAGCCATCACAGCGGTCTCAGATGCCGTAAGACGTTCGAGGGCTGGTCTGCAGGATCCCAAGCGTCCTATCGCCTCATTCATCTTCTTAGGCACAACGGGTGTAGGTAAGACAGAGCTCGCCAAGACACTGGCCGACTATCTGTTTAACGACGAGACGATGATGACGCGTATCGATATGAGTGAGTATCAGGAGAAGTACAGCGTGTCGAGATTGATTGGTGCGCCTCCGGGCTATGTGGGCTACGATGAGGGCGGTCAGCTGACAGAGGCAGTACGCAGGAAGCCTTATTCCGTGGTGCTCTTCGACGAAATAGAAAAAGCGCATCCGGATGTGTTTAACATCTTGTTGCAGGTGTTGGACGACGGTCGTCTGACGGATAACAAAGGACGTACGGCCAACTTCAAGAACACCATCATTATCATGACCTCGAATGCCACCCGTGAGCAGCTCAGAAGTACGATGCGACCCGAGTTCCTGAACCGTATCGATGAGATCATCACCTTCACGCCACTGACGAAGGAGCAGATAGCCGATGTGGTGCGCCTGCAGATGAAGAAGGTAACGGATATGCTGGAGCCACAGGGTATTAAGCTCGAATGCACCCCACAGGCCATTGCCTACCTCGCCGAGGAGGGCTACGATCCGGACTTCGGTGCACGTCCCGTAAAGCGAGCCATTCAGCAGTACGTGCTCAATGACCTCTCGAAGAAACTGCTCGCCGATGAGGTTGATCGTGACAAACCCATCATCATCGATGAATTCGGAGAAGGCCTGATTTTCAGAAATTAACAATTTACACAGTAGGAACCGTCCCTACTGTGTAATTTTTTTGGTGGAGCCGTCGGAATACCTGACGATGTAGATGCGGGGGGAGGAAGAAGGAGACAGGGAGACAGGGAGACAGGGAGACAGGACATTACCTTGGAGGTCGTAGATGGCCACAGGGATGGCATCTGAATGAACTAGGGTAATGGCATCGGGTGTGTCGGAGAAATGGAAGCTGATGAAACCGTTGTTTTCCCGGATCTGCATAATAGGCTTACCCATGTATTTATTGCCATCTTTCTGGGCATGGAACAATGATGCAGCTGGCGTAGTGGTATCCGTGAGGGCATCGTGCACCACCCCTAAGGAATCAGTATAAGGATAGGCCGTATACCGCAGACGATAATTACGACCATCTTCGTCATAAATATACTTGCGTCCATATATGTCTTCATAATAATCATAGTCGTGATTATCGGCATGGAAATAGTCAAACCGATGATGATTAGGATCATTATTGATCGTGCTATAGGACCAAGCAGATTCATAGTAGTCGACATGCGAGATTAACAGACCATGACCTGGTAACATCAGATCCCACCCTGTCTGCTGACGATTCTCGAGCAGATAATACTCGGAAGGATAGGCATCGTTAAGAATTCTGTAAGCAAATCCTCCCTCATTGAATGGTGGCATCGCGGCGACATCGGCAGAAGTCGTGAGGTCGACAGGCGTCTGCCAATTCAACAGTTCCCGTTCGTGGATGGAGAGGTTTGGCGGGCACCAGCCATCGCCAGCAAAACACCCCCCGTCCATCAGATCCCATTCATCAAGAACGGAATAGCCACTCTCCCCATCAGTAGGATATAAGTCAGGAAGAGCAAAGGTATGGCAATATTCATGGCAGATAGTGCCAATGCCACAAGAGACATTGTTAGACCAAAGCTCTGCGCTTGCGGAGAAATACGTGATTCTCACGTTATCTAAACGATAACCAAAATAGCCTGTATTAGGCCAAATGCACCCCTTGGCAACTTTTGCCGTCTCATTGCCGCCATAGCCAGCATAGATAAAGATGACCGTCGGTACATTGCCATCACCATACCAGTCGTAATCGGCAAAATTCACCTGAGAATCCAATGCCTGCATCGCTTCGCGGAACTGTACTCTACCATGATTATCGTCACTGTCGGCCTTTTGTTTCGATGAGAGTTTCACGGGGCCGAGGATATCGAAATGGACATTAAAAAGACCATTCGACTGGTCGCGGAAATAATCGGCAATACAACCCGGGCCCTTACCAAGATTATATCCCTGCTCATTAAACATCCGATCATAGAACTGCTTAGGATCCACACCACTGAAATCACAATCAGAAAATGAGAACAGAACCACCGGTACACGATAAGTCTTGTTGGCATCCCAAAGTTTATCAGACACACTCCCCAAAGGCGTCTTCTCTAAATGACGCTTGAAGGTGAGCACCGAGCCATCACTCATCCGACGGGTGATGTGGCCTCCTGCAAAGGCAGAAGATACAAAGGCACAAAGCGCAAGAATTACTAAGAGTTTTCTCATCTGACAACTACTTTATGACCATCAACAATATAGAGGCCCTTATGCTGAGGACGGCCAGACAATGGACGGCCTTGCAAGTCAAACCATTTCTGCGAAACAGCAGAGGGACGCTCCACGGACTGTATCGCCGAAGCATCCTCTATGAAGTCGAAGGAGGCCAGACCAGTACTGTCTATAGCTATATTGAATAGAGGTTTCGACATCAGCATGCTACCATCGGAACGGGCATGCCACAATTTGGCAGCGGGCTCTGAGGTGTCCGTCAGACGATTGTTGGAGTTGTAGGGATAGGCCCAGCCTGTCGCAGAAGAAAAATACCTATTGTTGGCGGGGATAATTGCATAATGCTGAACCTGGATGGTATTGGCTTTCATGCCATAACCAAAAGTCGTCCATATAGACTCGTCGTAATCAATATGGAAGACAACCACGCCAGCGCCAGGGAGTTTTGCATCAAATCCGTAGAACTGTCGGTTCTCGATGATGTAATATTCGTCTGAATAGTCATCATTGCGGATAAGATAGGCCTTTCCCTCCTCGCTAAGCGCGGGAAGACCGCTGACGGTTGTGGGCTTAGTGAGTTCTATTGGTGTTAGCCATCCCATCAACCAGCGCTCATGGGCAGAATAGCCGGCAGGACAATAGCCATTGTCGTTCATATTACCAGAGTCCATCAAGTCCCAGTAACCAACATATTTCGTAGAGCCGTCATAGAAATCAGGGAATCCGAAGGTATGGGTGTACTCATGACAGATGGTGCCAAAGGAATCATAGCCACCGTTTACTCCAATCTCCTGGACTGCACAATAGATGTCAACGACATAGGTCTTTCCATTGCTTTCGAAAGGACGGGCATCACGGTAATCTTCAGGATCTGCTGTCGTCAGGTCAAAATGCTCACTGAGTCGCCACTGATGGGGCCAGATTGTATCGTAGCCACCACCATAGCTGCCATAGGAAGTGCCTTTCCCAGCAAACACAAAAATCACCTGATTGATATAGCCATCGTCATTCCAGTCGTAGAGGCTCCAATCGATGTCGCGTGTCAACAACACATCAAGCGCATCATCTACCAAATATTGCGAGTTCTCATCATCTTCTTCAGTACTGCGGTATTTCTTACAGGAATCAACCTGGACATATTGCAGATCGAAGATCACATCGAACTGGCCATAACTCTGATCATAGAAATAATCGCGTATGGAGCCATAGAACGGCTTCTCCGAGAGATTCTTCGTATTGAAAATCTTTTCCCATTGCTCTATAGTGGCAGCTTCATCTCCCCTGAACTGTCGGTCCTTGAACGATGCAAGTACCACAAGTTGGTGACGGGTTCCCTTGTAGAAGTCACCACCCCATTGAAGTGGCGGATACTGGGCACGACGAAGAGCCGTTGCAGGACGCGGTGTTCCCCGTCTGCACCCTTGCCGTGGAACATCCTCTGCTGCTGCCGTCAGTGTGACGAGCAGCAGCAGAATCAATGCGGTAGCAAATTTTACACTTTTCACTTTTTAGGGCACCACGGCTTCAGGGTCTTGAAGAAGTCATTACCCTTGTCATCGACGAGGATGAATGCAGGGAAGTCCTCGACGTCGATCTTCCAGACAGCCTCCATGCCGAGTTCAGGATACTCCACGCACTCGATGCTCTTGATGCTGCTCTGAGAGAGGACTGCGGCTACGCCACCGATGCTACCCAGATAGAAGCCACCATACTTCTTACAAGCCTCGGTGACCACGTCGCTACGGTTACCCTTTGCAATCATCACGAGTGAAGCACCTAACGACTGGAACTCATCCACGTAAGGATCCATACGGTTGGCCGTGGTGGGTCCCATCGAACCACAAGGATAGCCCTCCGGCGTCTTGGCAGGACCGGCATAGAGCACAGGATACTTCTTGAAGTAGTCGGGCAGTCCCTCGCCTGCATCTAAACGGGCCTTCAGCTTGGCATGGGCGATATCGCGGGCCACGATGATGGTGCCCTTCAGGTTCACGCGGGTGCTGACAGGATATTTACTCAGTTCCTTGCGAACGGAGTCGATACCCTCGTTCAGATCAATAGTGATGGTATTAGTGCCCTCACCAGCCTTGGCATACTCTGCAGGAATCAACTCTGAGGGG
>JAEEGH010007012.1_pt1 | contig 27301 bp, 18 predicted proteins | sample 9134181 | NCBI WGS metagenome assembly JAEEGH01 (sample SAMN16246544, study PRJNA631951) | gut metagenome | biome: gut microbiome; feature: rumen; material: DP-attached | host: Bos | place: Iran: Karaj | collected 2018-10 | reverse complement strand
GCCTTTCCAAGACAATTGACCGTCATAACCGCACTGGCTTAATTCATTATATGTTAGGCAAAGAGGATGATTTCACTAAGATAATAATGCATAGTGAAACCTCTCCCAACCTCGATTATATCGTCTGTGAGAAGACTCCCCCTAATGCCACACAGCTTCTTCTTGATAATAAGATGGAGAATCTGGTTGCATATTTGCGAGAGCATTATGATTATATCATTCTTGACTCCACACCGGCTCAGATTGTCGCCGATGCATCAATAATCAACCATTGCGCAGACCTTACCACTTATATAATGCGTGTCGGCTACCTGAATAAGAGTTCATTCCCCTTCATCCAGGAATTGTGCGATAAGAGCAAATTTAAAAACATGGCTATCATCATGACTGACGTGCCTGTAATCAAACGTCGTTATGGTGGCTATGGTTATGGCTATGGTTACGGCTATGGTTACGGCTATGGCTACGGCTATGGCTACGGCTATGGTTACGGCTATGGTTATGGCTATGGTTATGGCGATGGAGGAGATTCCGACAATAAAAAGAAGAAAGACTAATAATAATTAATGATTCATATAAACATTCTTAATATATGAAGGGAATTGTATTAGCAGGCGGGTCTGGTACCCGCCTGTATCCCATTACAAAAGGGGTAAGTAAACAGCTGTTGCCCATCTATGATAAACCGATGGTGTATTATCCAATATCTGCTTTGATGTTGGCGGGCATTCGTGATATCTTAATCATATCTACGCCACATGATTTGCCTGGTTTCCAACGTCTGTTGGGTGACGGGTCAGACTATGGTGTACACTTCTCGTATGCCGAGCAACCCTCACCGGACGGTTTGGCACAGGCATTTCTTATTGGCGAGGAATTTATAGGAAACGACTCGGTCTGTTTAGTACTTGGCGACAATATATTCCAAGGAAACGGCTTTGGAAAAATGCTGCGTGAGGCTGTTGCCTCGGCTGAACAGGATCAAAAGGCCACAGTTTTCGGATACTGGGTTGCCGACCCAGAGCGTTATGGTGTTGCCGAATTTGACAATGAGGGTAATGTCCTGTCTATCGAGGAAAAGCCCAAAGAGCCCAAGTCAAATTATGCAGTAGTAGGATTGTATTTCTATCCCAACAAGGTGGTCTCTGTGGCAAAGGGCATCAAACCCTCTGCTCGTGGAGAGCTTGAAATAACATCTGTCAATCAGCGTTTTCTCGAAGATGGCGAACTAAAAGTACAATTATTGGGCAGAGGCTTTGCTTGGCTTGACACTGGTACACATGATTCTTTATCTGAGGCATCTACATTCATTGAAGTGATTGAGAAACGTCAGGGATTGAAAGTGGCCTGTCTTGAGAGCATTGCGTATGAGAAAGGTTGGATTACCGCTGATGAACTAAGACGCATTGCCCAGCCAATGTCAAAGAATCAATATGGCCAATATTTATTGAATTTGATTAAAGATTAAAGCACAAGATGGAAGTCATTAAAACCCCCATAGAAGGCGTCCTTATCATTGAACCCCGTGTTTTTGGTGACAAACGAGGCTATTTCTTCGAAAGTTTCAATGCCTGCGAGTTTGCTGAAAAAACCGGATTGCAGATTACATTCGTTCAAGACAACGAATCAATGTCGCATTACGGGGTGTTGCGAGGGCTGCATTTCCAATGTCCACCATATGCCCAAAGCAAGCTGGTGCGGGTAGTGAAGGGAAAAGTGCTTGATGTGGCGGTTGACATCCGCAAGGGGTCTCCCACTTTTGGGAAGCACGTAGCAGTTGAACTATCGGAAGAGAACCACCGCCAATTCTTCATGGCCAAAGGTTTTGCCCATGGATTCTCCGTCCTAAGTGAAGAAGCGATTTTTCAATACAAATGTGATGCGTTCTATGCACCTCAAAGTGAAGGTGCCATAGCATGGAATGATCCCGATCTTGCGATAGACTGGAATATCCCAATGAATCAGGTTTTACTTTCCGAAAAAGACATGCACCATCCATTGTTGCGCGAATTCGAATCTCCTTTCAACTATTAGAGAATAGCCATTATGAATATATTAGTAACAGGAGCCAATGGTCAACTGGGTCGCCATGTTAGACGGTGCAGTGCAGATTCTGTGCACACATTCCATTTTACCGACGTGGAAGAATTGGACATTACAGACCTCGCTGCTGTTCAGTGTTTCGTGAGCAAAAACAAGATTGACGCTATTATCAACTGTGCTGCATACGTCAATGTCGACAAGGCAGAGTCGGAAGAAGAGCTGGCCGATAAGATTAACCATGTGGCAGTAGGGTATCTCGCTGACACAATGGCGCAAGTGGGAGGTCTATTAGTTCATTTCTCAACAGACTATGTGTTTGGAGGAAATAGAAATAATACCCCATGCACAGAAGAGGAGCCCGTTAATCCCACGGGTGCCTATGGGCGTACAAAGTTGTCTGGAGAACAGGTTATCCTCGCATCAGGATGTCGCCATATAATTATCCGTACATCATGGTTGTACAGTGAATATGGTAAAAACTTCTGCAAAACAATGCTGGAGCTGACAAAAACAAAGCCGTCATTAAATGTCGTCTTTGACCAGGTTGGAACCCCGACTTATGCAGGCGACCTTGCTCAGGCAGTATGTTCAATTATTGAGAAAGACCTTGTGTCAGGTAATGAGGGTTTATATCATTTCAGCAATGAAGGCGTATGCAGCTGGTATGATTTCACCAAAGAGATTGCCCGGCAGTCTGGACACAAAGACTGTATCATTATGCCGTGTCATAGTAGCGAATATCCCAGTCCCGTAGTCCGTCCAAGCTATTCCGTGCTGGACAAGACTAAATTCAAAAAGACATTTGGACTTAATGTGCCCTACTGGACAGACAGCCTTACAGTCTGTTTGCGCAACCTGGGTGCATTGTAATATATTATAAACCATAAAATAGAAATCCAATGAGCAAACCGTTTATACATGAAAGCAGTTACATCGACGATGATGTTATTATTGGCGACGATACCAAAATATGGCATTTCTGCCATGTCCAGCGTGGAGCCCAGATAGGTTCCCATTGCTCGTTGGGGCAGAATGTAAACATTGGCAATAATGTCAAGGTAGGCAATGGAGTCCGAATCCAGAACAATGTATCGGTATATGAAGGCGTGGAGATAGAGGATAATGTATTCTGTGGCCCCAGTTGTGTATTCACCAATGTCACCACTCCGCGTTCACACTTCCCTGCCCATGGAGTATACGCCAAGACCGTTGTCAAAGAAGGTGCCTCTCTCGGAGCCAATAGCACCATTGTGTGTGGACATGATGTCGGACGTAGTGCACTCATTGCCGCAGGAGCTGTAGTGACGCACAACGTCCCGGATTATGCATTGATGGCAGGAGTCCCTGCTCGTCGTATTGGATGGGTGTGCGAGTGTGGTCACCGTCTCGACGACACTCTTCAGTGCTCCTGTGGCCGCCGATACCACCTTGTATCCGAAGACGTTCTGGTTAAAGAATAAAAAAATATTTTTTAATTATTTTATACTATCGTGAAAGTTAAGTCATATATATTACTACTGTTCCTGTTGACAACAACCCTCTGCTGTCAGGCAAAAAGGGAGCCTTCGTGGATGAGAGAGCTCCCCAAGCCGGGCAATGAGACATACATATATGTGCGCGAATCAGGTGAGGGTGCAACCATCGAAGAGGCTTTGGCACATGCCATGGTCAGGGTATTCCAAAGCACTGCCAACCGTTTGGGACAGCCCTTCGATTCCCAGAAAGTAAAAACTGCCCTTGTCTCGGGTACAGATTATAAAACCATATCCCAACAATATGACATTCCGGTGAACCGGGTAGGAGTATACTCTACCCAGCTTAAAGAAGGGACCTACTGGGTCTATGTCTTGTGCCAAGTGGCTGCCATGAGTAATGTGGAACCGGTATGGGATCGTGTTGGCATGAACAGTGGCACAGCCAACTGGGTTGCAGTAATCAAATCAGCCGTATTGCCAGGCCTGGGTCAAATGGGCAAAGACCATTTTACCGAAGGACTCTTCACCTTGTTGGGCGAAGGTGCTCTGGTCGGAGGGGGAATAGCATGTTACAATATAGCACAGAACCAATTAAAGATTATGACCCCTACTGCCAATGCTAACGACTATTATGAGGCAAGCCGCAAGTATTCAACCGCTCAGACAGTCTCCTATCTCACATGGGGAATGGCGGGTGCTCTGTATATTGTCAATCTAATCCGTGCCTACAGGGTACAACCCAAAAGCAGCTACGACCTGACTTTTCAGCCCTCCTTTATTACCACCCCATATTATGTTTCTCCCTCTGTAGGTATAACTTTAAGATTTTAATGCCATGCGACGTTTTCTCTTGATTCTCTTCCCTGCAGTGCTGATGTTCACATCGCTATTCACCTCTTGCATTAAAAATCTCGAGGATGAAGGAATATATGTAACCACCCGCTGCTACGGCATAGTTTATGACCAGCAAACCATGCAGCCCATTCCCGGAATAATGATTGCATCCACTGACGGGAAAAAAATAGAAGAAAAGGTATATACACAGGATGACGGATCCTTCTCCATCAACATCAGTCTGGAACAACTGCACCGCGGCTGCTACCTCTCTGTCCTGCCAGACTCTTTATACCAAACCCTCGATATCAAGCTTGACGGAATGCCTTTGGGCTTGCAAAACTACGACTTAGGCTCTATAGTAATTGAAGGCCCTTCTGAGCCAATCATTTACACCGACAATGTCACCGACATCACTATCAACTCGGCTCACTGCTATGGGGAAATCTTGGAAGACGGGCATTCTGCAATTACCGAGCGCGGTTTTGTTTATGCAGAGGTACAATATCCCACAGTGGAAGATAACAAAGTTGTCGTGGAAACTGCGAATAAGACCTTCGATGCCATACTCAGCCTGAAGCCCAACACCACATACTATGTCAGGGCATTCGCCCGCAATGGCTTGGGATTAAGCTATGGCGACCAGATTGAATTCTCAACTCTTAGTGGTCTGCCTGAAGTCACCACCAACGGTGTTTACAATATCACATCCACTACTGCAGTTTGCGCTGCGAATGTCAATGGCAACGATATGTTCCCCGATACATATCGCGGTGTTTGCTGGAGCACCATGCCAGACCCTGACATCAACAATACCCATACCCTCGAAGGCTATGGTTCGGGCAATTATAATTGCACACTGACCAACCTCCAACCCGGCACCTCCTACTACGTACGGGCTTATGCGGGGAACAGCATGGGCGTTGCCTATGGCGAACAGATTATCTTCACCACACTCGACGGGTTACCCACTGTCTCCACGACTACAGTCACCAACATCACCACCACAACTGCCACTGCTGGCGGTCGGGTCAGCAACGATGGCGGCTTCACCGTTACGCAAAGAGGCGTATGCTTCAGCACCTCACCCTATCCTCAAGTCACAGACATGCATACTACCGATGGCGCCGGAACAGGCACCTTTGTCAGCTATCTGTCTGGTCTTACCCCGGGCACTACCTACTACTATCGTGCCTATGCCACCAATGCCATAGGTACCGTATATGGTGAACAATCGGTATTTGTAACTCATTAATTGTAATGGGGTAAATACTGCTTACTTAAACCACGTTATAACGAGATAAAAGAGGAAATTCCTATGATGAAGAACAAAGCAATACTGAAACTCATACTCCTGTGTTTTCTTACTGCAACCCAGTATACTGCCTATGCCTATAGCTTCTCTGCCACCTGTAGCACAGGACACACCTTATATTACAACATCCTGTCCGACTCCACCGTGGCGGTAACCTATCCGAACAACTCCGGCAGCTCTTACTACCAAGGCTATACCAAGCCCACCGGAGCACTTCAGATTCCCTCTATTGTCTATCATGGCGGCACAGCCTATCGGGTTGTCTCTATCGGCAGCAACGCCTTCCATTCCTGCAATCAGCTGACATCGGTCACCATTCCCACCTCTGTCACAGCCATTGAGGACCGGGCTTTCGAATCTTGCAGCGGTCTCTCGTCAATTACTATCCCTGCCTCAGTACTCTCTATCGGTGTGGGTGCTTTTCAAAGCTGTAGCGGTCTGCTGACGGTGCAAATAGGTTCCTCTGTGACTTCCATCGGCAACGTGGCTTTTGAGGGATGCAGCAGTCTCCAGTCTCTCACCATTCCCAATTCAGTCCTCACCATGGGCAACTGGGCGTTCTGCAACTGCACATCGCTCGATACGCTCATAATCGGCACCTCACTCACACAGATTGTGCACAATGTATTTGCCGGATGCAACAATGTTCACTACATCCACTACAATGCCCGAAATGCCATTTGCAACTACATGACCACTGGCGGTTACCGCACCTCCTTGCCCGTAGCCTCGCTTCAGGAACTTGTCATTGGCGACAGCGTGCAAACGCTCAACCCCTACACCTTTGTGGGTGCCGCAAGTCTCGCCGAGGTTACCCTTGGGACGAATGTATCAACTATCGGAATCAACACATTCTCTGGCTGCAGCGGGGTACACACACTGCATTACAATGCCCGCAACTGCTCTGATTTGTCATTCTCCGGTGCCGACACCGTCCACGGGTTCCGGCCTTTCACCCAACTATCCACACTGATAATTGGCGATGCCGTGCAGCACATACCCTCTTATGCATTCTTTGGTTGTGGCAGCATCTCGTCCACAATTTCTCTTCCCGATTCCCTGCAATCCATCGGCAGTCACGCCTTCCATGGTTGTACCAGCATCGGCGCATACCTGTCCTTCCCTGCCACACTCCTTTCTGTGGGAACCGAAGCTTTCAGGGATTGCGACAGCATCCTTTTCCTCAACACGGGGCTATCCCCGGCCGCCATTCCCGCCGGGGCATTCATGAACTGCGACAGGCTGTACCAGGTCTCCGTAGGGAACAACACCCCTGCCATTGCCGATTCAGCATTCCAGGGATGCATCCGTCTCGCGTCGATAGCTCTGGGGTCATCTGTTGCCACCATTGGCAACCATGCTTTCTCAGGTTGCATACGGCTTGTGGCTCCAACGTTCCCCAATGCTCTCTCAACCATTGGCACCGGAGCTTTCCAAGGCTGTGCACAGTTGGGCGGACAACTATCGTTCCCCGCAGCCATAACAAGCATCGGCAACAACGCATTTGCCAATACCACTCCCCTATCACTTATCGAAATGCTTGGCAGTCAACCTCCAGTCATCTACGACAGCACCTTTGCCTCTGCCACCGCATCAACCATTTTGCGCGTACCCTGTGGCGCGGTTCTCTCCTATTACATGGCAGACCACTGGAGCGACTTTGGCAATCTCACCGAGGGCTCTCCCTATCGGATTACGCTATCCGTGAACAACAGTCTCATGGGTTCTGCCTCCGTCACACAGCTGCCCACCTGCAGCAGTCCCATAGCCCGCATACAGGCATATGCCAACACCGACTACCATTTTATTCGCTGGAACGATGGCAACAGCTCCAATCCACGAACCCTGCTAATGACATCCGACAGTGCATTTACAGCCATTTTCGCGCCCGACAACTCATACATCACTGTCACCTGCAACGACTCCACCCGTGGAATAGTCACGGGTTCCGGTCTCTATAGCTACAATGCACCTGTGGTTCTGACTGCAACAGCTTTCGCCAACTACCATTTCCAATGCTGGAGCGACGGAAACACCGATAACCCGCGATACCTGAATGCCATCCAGGATTCGGTCTTCACTGCCATTTTCCTCTCTAACTATTCCACCATCACCGTCATCAACAACAACCCCACCATGGGCACAGTCAGCGGTGGCGGCACCTATTACTATCAAAACCCCGCTATCATCTCGGCCACTCCTTTCACAGGCCACCATTTCACAGCATGGAACGACGGCGTGTCCACAAACCCGCGCACGGTAATCGTGTCCCAGGACTCTGTGTTCTCAGCCAACTTTGCTGTTAATGTCTATACAGTTACGGCCACCAGCAACAACGCCTCCATGGGCATGGTCACCGGCGGAGGCACCTACCCCTACCTGGCCACAGCCGAATTGTCGGCAACGGCCTACTATGGACACCGCTTTGTTCAATGGAGCGACGGCTCAACAGTCAATCCCCGCACGCTTCAGGTGGTCAGCGACACAGCCTTCACTGCCTACTTCATCCCGAATACCTATACCGTCACCGTTGTCTCCAACGACACCAATATGGGCAGCGTATTCGGAGGCGGCACCTATAACCACGGTGCCACTGCCACCCTTTCTGCCACCGCAGCCTACGGCTATCATTTCGTGCAGTGGAGCGACGGAAACACCGATAACCCACGAATCCTCACAGTCACAACGAATGCCACTTACACCGCCCAGTTTGCTCTCAACACCTATACCCTAACCGCTTTGAGCAACAACAGCACAATGGGTACCGTTTTAGGCGGGGGCACCTATCCACACAACACTCCCGTCTACATCACCGCTATGCCCAATCATGGCTATCACTTCGTGCAATGGATGGACAGCGTCACCGATAATCCCCGCCTTGTCACCATGACTGCCAATGCCACCTATACCGCACAATTCGACTTCAACACCTACACCCTCACCGTAATCAGCGGAAACAGCACCTATGGCACCGTGACCGGCAGCGGAATCTACAACTACAACACAACTGCTGTCATCACCGCCACTCCATATTATGGCTACCATTTTGTGCAGTGGAATGACGGCAACACCGACAATCCGCGCACCGTTGTCGTCACCGAAAACACAGGCTATACCGCCCAGTTTGCAGTCAACAACTATCTGGTGACCGGAGCCTCCAACTCCACATCGGCCGGTATTGTCACGGGAGGTGGCAGCTTCAACTACCTCTCCACCGCAACGCTTACCGCCCTGCCCGCTCCTCACCACCACTTCATGCAGTGGAGCGACGGCATTACACTGAATCCGCGCAGTCTTACGGTTGTTTCCGACACACTGCTCACTGCCATCTTCGTAATCGACTCTCACCTTGTCACAGCTGCCGCCGCCGACACCCTCCAGGGCTATGTGACCGGTTCAGGCAACGTGGCTTATGGCTCCTCGATATATCTCACCGCCGTGCCGGCCTATGGCTACTATTTCACTGCATGGAGCGACGGCAACACCCAGAACCCCCGTCCGGTCACCATTACCAGCGACACGACATTCACCGCCCTCTTTGGCTCTAACGTGTACACGATAACCGTTTCCAGCTGCGACACCCTCATGGGCACTGTTTCAGGCGGCGGAATCTTTGAATACATGGACCAGGCCACCATGCTGGCCATACCCGCCGAACACCACTACTTTGAGCAATGGAGCGACGGGGTCACCTCCAATCCGCGCTTCCTGACCGTCACTTCCGACAGTGCACTGGTTGCCATATTCCAGCCCGAAGCACAATATTCCATTACCGTGAAATCCAGCAACAACATGGGCTCCGTGACAGGCTCCGGAATATACTATAGCGGCGACACGGCCATTCTCACAGCCACTCCCAACAGCCACGTCGTCTTCCGGCAATGGGACGACGGTTCCACCGACAACCCACGCCGCATACGGGTTATCAGAAACGCCACCTACACGGCCATCTTCACGCCCCAGACCTTCACCATTACGGCCAATCCCTCCAACCCCGACCTGGGAGTTGTCTATGGCGGAGGCGAGTATGCCTATGGCACCGAGGTCACGCTGTTGGCCCGGCCTTTCCCCGACATGGTTTTTGCCGGTTGGGTTGACGGCAACACCGACATCGAGCGCACAATCATTGTAACGCATAATGCCTCCTTCACAGCCGTCTTCCGCGATCCTTTCGTAGGCATAGACACCCTCTCTGTCCCCGAAATAACCCTCCTCACACAGGGGCGTGACATCATCGTCCAGGGCGCAGAAGGACGCAACGTCAGCCTGTTCGACATCATGGGGCGCCGCATAGCCTCTGCCGTCAAGGCAACCGCCAGTGAGACGCTTCGCACGCCTGCCGCCGGGGTCTATCTGCTGCATATCGAAGGCCTGCCAGCCCGAAAGATAGTCGTCCGATAAAAATCGGTTGCAAAAAGCAAGAAACACCGCCACGTCGCTCACCCGGCACGTGGCGGTGCTTCTTGTTTAACCAACCGGCCTTCCCTGTAACGTCGTTCCTTTTCCCCTTGATATGCATTCTGTTTACCTCATTTTTCCCTTCTGAAAAGGGAAAACGATCGAATATGAATCGAATAACGAGCGAATAAATGACGACGCTTGTACGTCGCTGCATTCTCTTCAAGTGGCAGACTAAAATATACAGTTTAGATTGATTACCATACTTTTATTCACTCGTTGTGCGATTGAGATTCCTTTGAACGAAGGGAAATGCAGCACGGGACTGCAGGGTTGATGCAAGGGGGAAAGGTACTGAGAGTACATTTATCTGAAAGTTAAGGTAACTATTCGCACATATAAACATGCAAATGTATGTGATTCGATTTTTTTTCGTATCTTTGCAGCCGGAAATAATATATGATTTGATAGTATGAAACGTGTTTTTCTTTTAGTTGCGACGATGGTGCTGGGCATGTCCCTCGTGGCGCAGAATCAGAATTCAGTGCGGGATACTGAGCCGGACTACAGCCCTGCTTTGGCCAAGTTGAACGCCGAGGGCGTGCAGCTCGGTGTGGCATTGTGCGGCGGGTCGGCTTTCGGCTATGCCCATCTGGGCTTTCTGCAGGCCTTGGAGGATGCCGGGGTGCGGGTGGACCGCGTCAGCGGCACTTCGATGGGTGCCATAGTGGGCATGTTCTATGCTGCGGGCTATTCGCCGCGCGAGATTGTAGATATTGTCAAGAAAGAACGTATGGTGAGAAAGACCCGTATCTTCAAACCCAATCTCCATCACGACGGCGGGATGGCCGACTACACCCACCTGCGCAAGATGATGGCTAAATATATCCCATACAACAGTTTCGACTCACTGAAAATTCCGTTCTACTGCTGCGTGTCGGACATGAACCATCTGAAGCCAGTGTATGTGTCAACGGGCGACAAACTGCGCGAGTATGTGAGTGCGTCGGCGTCGGTGCCTCGAGTGTTCGCACCGGTGATGATTGACAGCGTGTATTATGTTGACGGCTATATATTCAACAACCTGCCTGTCGAGCCGCTGATTGATGCGGGGTGCAATGTCACCATCGGCCTGTACATACAGAGGGATACAGTCATGGAGCGCATCGACGATCCGAGCATCATTTCTTCGCGGGCTTTTGCGGTGAATTCCAACCTTTGCACTCTGGACCACGTGCATTTGTGCACCTATGGCATAGCCATCAAGGTGGGAGATTTGGGCAAGCTGGATTTCGGCAAGATTGACGAGTTTTTTGAATATGGCTACAAGGCCGGCAAGGAGTTTTTGGAGGAACTGTGTGGTGTAGAGGCAAAGAAAGACACTAAAGATTAGATAGATATGACGGCATGGCAAATTTTTATTTGCCATGTCGGATAATATTTGTAATTTTGCATCCGATTTGGTCGCCGACGGGAGCAATCCCCGAGGCGTGAAAAGGGAATCAGGTGAAAGTCCTGAACAGTCCCGCTGCTGTGAGCTCATCGGAACCGCAGCCCCCAATACAAAGCCACTGTGCGGCGCCATAGCCGCATGGGAAGGCAGGGCGGCGGAGAGCGAGTCAGAAGACCTGCCAAGTCGTTGAGTTAAGGCTTTCGAGGAAAGAGCTGAAAATTGATAGCACGGCGTGTGCGCTTACGCTTGGCATCCCTTTTCACTTGTTTCATGTAGAAAGCTATTTTGTAGAGAACAACAAAATAGTTATATGATGATTAAAAAGATTACTACATTTGCTTTGGGTCTGCTGCTTACGGCAGGCCTGTGGGCCCAGTCGGGCAACAACGAGATGTTCGGTCATGCTGCCAAAGGCGGAGCCAAATCCATCACTTTCCCTGCATCGAACATCCAGTTCTGGACAGGTACGGGCAGCAATCAGGCTGTGGTTATAGTCGGTTGGGACGACAATTCCGGCGGCACGAACTTTGCATTGGCCTGGGGTGTGCGTTGGAACGGCACCGCTACGGCGCAGAATATGCTCGATACCATCATGGCCTACGACACACGTTTCGGCTACACGATTAACGGCAGCTTTGTTGATAGTGTGTGGTACAACGACGGTACGCTGGTGTCGGGTTCGGATTTCAGCTATTGGTGCTACAATGTCAATAATTCTATGGCTTCGGCCTATCCCTTTCAGAATATGACCAACGGCGACGTGATGGAGATTAGCAGCAGCTGTAATTTCTCGCTGACTTCGGCGACGGCAGCCACCAATCCCAACAATACCGACCCGGTGGATGCCACAATTGACACAAACGACATCCTTTATTGGGTTGGCAACGGCAGCAACCGTGCTGTACTGATTGTCAACTGGGGCGACCCCGATACGGCCTTTGCCTGGGGTTACCGCTTCAACGGCTCTGTGACGGCGCAGACTATGGTAGATAGCATTGCCGCCGCCGACCCCCGTTTCTGGACGGTGGGTTCTCCTTCCCTCAATGGCGATATCCACTTTGTTCTCTCGAATGGAGATACGCTGGGCCTCGTCGATGGCTCCTCCACGCCGATGGGCTATAACTTCTGGTGGACGAATAAAAACGGTGTCAGCGCCGGCAGCGGTGCCGCCACTGTGTTGCACGACGGCGATGTGTTCAAGTATGGCGACCTGAGCGTTGGCACAGGCTGGGACCCGATGGGCACTTATTTCATGGAATATGCATGGGAGAAGACTCCGACTCCGGTGCCCGCTCCAAACGAAACTCCTGTTGATGCCACCATTGCCCCCGAGGACATCACCTTCTGGGTGGGTGAAGGCCCCTTTGAGATTGTCTTTGCTATCAACTGGCCCGATACCGCTCTGGCTTGGGGCTATCGCTTCAGCGCCCGCAGCACCAATCTGCAGAACGTGATGCACGACATTGCCGAAGCCGACAGCCGCATCACCTTTGTGAACGGCAGCTTCGGCATCGACGACATCCTCTTTGTCGAGAACGGCGACACCCTGCGCAAGGCTGCAGGCAGCTGGTGGGAGCACATGCTCAATGGCAGCATGTCGAGCGGACTGAGCCAGCAGCTGAATGCCGGCGATTTCAGCCGTTGGGCTGACCCGACTGCAGGTGTGGTGGTGGACAGCACCTACGACACCAACTGGAACTACTGGATGTACACTCGTGTCTATCCGCAGACTATCTCTCCTGTCAGCGAGCCCGCTCCTGTGGATGCCCGCATCAGCGCAAGCGAGATTGAGTATTGGATTGGCGAGGGCGACAACGAGCTGGTGTTTGTTGTTAACTGGGCCGATAGCGCTCTGGCTTGGGGCTACCGCTTTGCCGACGACAGCGTGATGCTGAGCACCGTGATGGACGACATCGCCGCTGCCGATTCCCGTTTCAGCTATGTCAACGAGGGCTATGTGAGCGATATTCTCTTTGTGGAGAACGGCGACACGCTGGGCGTTACTCCCGGCAGCTGGTGGGAGCACACACTCAATGGCTACAGCTCGGCTGGCATGAGCCAGTGGATGCACGACGGCGACTTCAGCCGCTGGGCTGACCCCGTGGCCGGTGTGGCTGTAGATAGCTTCTATTACGAAGGCTGGGACTGGATTTACACCTATGTTTATCCCCAGCGCATCCATCCTGTCAGCGCTCCGGAGCCCGAAGTGGGACCCTTCTGCGGTGCTGTGGGTACCGAAGGCTGCACGGCTGTGAAGTTCGACGACGAGCGCATCAAAGGCTGGGCCACCAGCTGCACACTGGTGCTTGGCTCCAGCAACCTGACCGACCCTGAAGCCGCTGTTGTCAGCTACGGCGCAGCAGAGGATGCCGTAGGCCCCGCCACCACCAGCACGCTGGATGTTGTGAGCCTGGGCGACGGCGGTATGGCCACCTTGACCTTTGCCAACCCCATTGCCAACGGCGACGGGTATGACTTTGCCGTGTTTGAGAATCCCTTCAACGACTACTTCCTCGAGTTGGCTTTTGTGGAGGTAAGCTCCGACGGCGAGCACTTTGTCCGTTTCCCGGCCACCTCTCTGACACAGACCCATACGCAAATCACCGAGAGAGTTGACCCCACTTTCATCGACAATCTGGCTGGCAAATATCGTGTGGGCTACGGCACTCCGTTTGACCTTGACGAGCTGCGCGACAGCGCCAATATCGACATCAACCATATCACCCATGTGCGTGTGATTGATGTGGTGGGCAGCATCGACCCGCAGTATGGCACCTACGATGCCTTCGGCCACATCATCAACGACCCCTTCCCCACCATCACCCACAGTGCCGGCTTCGACCTCGACGGTGTGGCTGTGCTGAACGAAATGCTGGTCATACACAATGCCGAAGCCACTGCCCTGAGAATGTACCCCAACCCCGCCAACGGCAATGTGCGCCTCACCTTCGAGGCTCAGGCTACCCGCAGCGAAGTGGTGGTGTATGATATGGCTGGCCGCAAGGTTGTGGCTATGCCCGTGGAGGCTGGCGTGAACGCCATAAGCCTCAACACCGCAGCTTTGGCCGACGGCGTGTATATGGTGCGCATGGGCAACGGCGTGGAGAAACTGGTGGTTCGTCACTAATAAACAGAAAGTCTCATTATCAACCATTAATGCCGAGCGGTCGCTCGCTTGAGCGACCGCTTATTTTTTGAAAAACAACAGTAAGCACAATAACAGATACATCTCATGGAAACAGTTCCCTTTAGCATTACCAAGCGCGACGGCCAGCAGGTGCGCTTCTCGTTGGACAAGATTATGAATGCCATCATCAAGGCATTCCAGTCGGTGGAAGAGCCGGTTGACCTCTCCACTCTCAACAAGATTATCACGCACCTTGACATCCACGACGGCATCACCGTTGAGGACATCCAGAACCAGGTGGAGGTGGCCTTGATGAAAGAGGGTCACTACCGCGTGGCCAAGTCGTTCATGCTCTACCGCCAGAAACACACCGAGGACCGCGAGACGCTGGAGAAGCTCAACTTCCTGGTGGATTACTGCAAGGCCGGCAACGCCGCCACAGGCAGCAAGTACGACGCCAATGCCAATGTGGAACACAAGAACATCGCCACGCTGATTGGCGAGCTGCCCAAGGCGGGTTTTATTCGCCTCAACCGCCGTCTGCTCACCGACCGCATCAAAAAGATGTATGGAAAGGAGCTGGCCACACAGTATCTTGACCTGCTCACGCACCATTTCATCTACAAGAACGACGAGACCTCGCTGGCCAACTATTGCGCCAGCATCACCATGTATCCCTGGCTCATCGGCGGCACCGCTTCCATCGGCGGCAACTCCAAGGCTCCGACCAACCTCAAGAGTTTCTGCGGCGGCTTTGTCAACATGGTGTTTATGGTTTCCAGCATGCTGAGCGGCGCCTGCGCCACACCCGAGTTCCTGATGTATCTGAACTATTTCCTCGGGCTGGAATACGGCCGGGAGTACTGGAAAGAACCCGACCGGGTGGTTGACCTTTCCGTCAAGCAGCGCTCCATCGACAAGATGATTACCGACTGCTTCGAGCAGATTGTCTATACTCTGAACCAGCCCACAGGCGCCCGCAACTATCAAGCGGTGTTTTGGAACATCTCCTACTACGACCGCTACTATTTCGACAGTCTTTTCGGCGATTTTGTCTTCCCCGACGGCAGCAAGCCCGACTGGGAGGGTCTCTCCTGGCTGCAGAAGCGGTTTATGAAATGGTTCAACAAGGAGCGCACCAAGTCGCTGCTCACCTTCCCCGTCGAGACGATGGCGCTGCTGACTGAGAACGGCGAATGCCGCGACCAGGAGTGGGCTGACTTCACCGCCGAGATGTACGCCGAAGGGCATTCCTTCTTCACTTATCTGAGCGACAACGCCGACTCGCTCTCCTCCTGCTGCCGTCTGCGCAACGAGATTACCGACAACGAGTTCAGCTATACTCTCGGTGCCGGCGGTGTATCGACGGGCTCCAAGAGCGTGCTTACCGTCAACCTCAACCGCTGCATCCAGTATGCCGTCAACAACAATATTCCCTACATCAAATACCTCTCCGACATCGTTGACCTTTGCCACAAGGTGCAAATAGCCTACAACGAGAACCTCAAGGAGCTGCAGAGTCACGGCATGCTGCCCCTCTTCGATGCCGGCTATATCAACATCAACCGCCAGTATCTCACCATCGGTGTCAACGGCTTGGTGGAAGGCGCCGAGTTCCTCGGCATCCCCATCAACGACAACGACCAGTATCGCGAGTATGTGCAGTCGGTGCTCGGTGTGGTGGAGAAGTACAACAAGCAGTACCGCACCGACGAGCTGATGTTCAACTGCGAGATGATACCCGCCGAGAATGTGGGCATCAAGCACTCCAAATGGGACAAGGAGGACGGCTATTTTGTGCCGCGCGACTGTTACAACAGCTATTTCTACATCGTCGAGGACGATTCGCTCACCATTCTCGACAAGTTCAAACTGCACGGCACTCCCTATATCCAGCACCTCACCGGCGGCAGCGCCCTGCACCTCAATCTGGACGAGCATCTGTCCAAAGAGCAGTACCGCCAACTGCTCCGTGTGGCGGCTACAGAGGGGTGCAACTATTTCACCTTTAATGTTCCGAACACCATCTGCAACGACTGTGGCCATATCGACAAACGCTACTTGAAAGAGTGTCCCGTGTGCCACAGCAAGAATGTGGACTACATGACCCGTATCATCGGTTACCTGAAGCGCATAAGCAATTTCTCGCAAGGTCGTCAGGAAGAGGCTCACCGCCGCTATTACCACAATGCTTAAATACCTCAACTCGGATATTGTCTTCCAAGAGGTGCCCGACGAGACCTCTCTGGCCATCAACATCACGGGGTGTCCCTGTAGGTGTCCGGGATGCCACAGCCCCTATCTGTGGGCGGACACCGGCAGGCCTCTCGATGCCAATGCCATAGACTGTCTGATGGCGGAGCATGGCAAAAGCATTACCTGCATCTGCTTTATGGGCGGCGACGCTGCACCCCACGAGGTGGCCGACTTCGCCGCTTACGTCCACCAACGCTATCCCCGCCACAAGGTGGCCTGGTACAGCGGTCGGCAATACATACCCCATTACATCGACAAGCAGCAGTTCGACTACATCAAGGTAGGCCCCTACATCGCCCACCTCGGCCCCCTGCAGTCATCCCACTGCAACCAGCACATGCTAAAACGCCAACCCGACGGCACCTTCACCGACATCACCGCCCGCTTCCGCCGAAAAGCCACCTGACTTTCCTTGAAATAGGTTGACAAACGTCCCGTTCTGGTTGAATGTCTTTCCCCTGATTCCGTGGGGTATTTTGAACTGTAGCGCTGTAACGCGTTACATTGTTACAGTCATTCCTGTATTGTCCTTTTTTTAGAATTTGTGCCTTCGCTCTGGGTTCGCTCTGCCTTCGCTCTAAGTTCGCTCCCAGGAACGGCAGTTGGGAGAAGTTAGAAAGGCGCCATTTGCTGGTTGGAGATAATCGGAAAAGCATCCAAAGCAAAGGTTTTTGAGTCTCGACCTACTTTAGGCACCAAAGATATATCGTGTGCGATATAGTGTTAAAGTATCATAAAAATAACATTTTGTTGTTTAACCGTCAGAAAAAGTTTGTATCTTTGCATCGTGAACGATATAAATTATTAATCATTTAAAATATTACAATTATGGATTTTAACGCTACACTTCAGGTTTCACAGTTGATTGTGAACGAACTCACGGAAGGTGCTTTTGTGCACAAAATGCAGGGTCTGCTATTCAAATCGCAGGGCTTTGAGAAACTCGGACAGAAGTACATCGACCACTACACCGAGGAGATGGAATGGGTGGAGAAATATACCAACCGTATGCTCGACCTCGGCTGCGTGCCCCAGGTGAAGCTCAACAAGGAGTGCAAACTGATTGAGGACGCCAAGGCCTACATCGAGGAGGATCTCCGCATCCAGCGCGAAGGCGTGGAGGCTCTTTATCAGATGATGCCCTCTCTGGCTTGCGACCCCACCACCTATGACATTACCAAGGCTTATCTCGCCGACGAGGAGGAAGACCTCTACTGGAGCGAGGAACAGCTCGACCTCATCGAGAAAATCGGTATGCAGAACTGGCTCATGCGTCAAATGTAATACCTTTCGGCTATGGCAACGATATACGACTACAAGGCAATCGCCAGCAATGGCAAGGAAATCGACTTTGCCGACTTCAAGGGCAAGGTGCTGATGATTATCAACACCGCCAGCAAGTGCGGTTTCACCCCTCAATTTGACGGTCTCGAGGAGCTCAACGAGAAATATGCCGACCGCGGATTGGTGATGCTGGGATTCCCCTGCAACCAGTTTGCCAACCAAGACCCCGGCACCGACAGCGAAATCACCGAGTTCTGCCGCGTTAACTACGGCGTCACCTTCCAGATCATGAAGAAGATTGACGTGAACGGCAAGGACGAGCATTCCCTTTTCACCTTTCTCAAGGAGCAGGCTCCGAAGGAAGAACTCAAGGGGCTGAAAGCCAAAGCTGCCGCCGCCATCTTCTCAAAGATGAGCAAGTCGGTGGAGAAAGACAGCGACATCAAATGGAATTTCACTAAATTCCTCGTATCCCGCGACGGCACGCGCATCGAGCGTTTCGCCCCCACCACCGAGCCGAAAGACATTGAGAAGGCCATCGAAGCAATGTTGTAATGCACGAACAGCTAAAATTAAGCAACCAGCTGTGCTTTAGGCTCTACACCGTAACACGGCTTATCACGCAGGCATACCGCCCGCTGCTGGATCCGTTGGGACTTACCTACCCGCAATATCTGGTGATGATGGTGCTGTGGGAACAGGATAACCAGACGGTGGGCGACATCGGTCGCCGCCTTATGCTCGACACCAACACCCTCACGCCCATGCTGCAACGCATGGAGCGTGAGGGACTGCTGGTGCGCACTCACGGCATCAGCGACGGACGCCAGACGCTGGTGAGCCTCACCAAGAAAGGCATACACTTGGAGGAACAGGCCAAAGACATACCCGCCTGCATGTCGCAGAACTGGCATGGAGACGCGCTGAGCAACGATCAACTAAATAGTATGGTGAACGGCATCGACACGCTGATTAATGGCATGCGATAGTGTGACGCCACAAGGCATCAACCCCCAACACTTAAAAACAAAACCCTCACACATGGATTTAGCCAAATACATGACCGACAGCATCTACAACATCATGGCCAAGGCCTACCTCAATGTGCTGTCCAACCCGCGCCAAGCCCGTTTCATCCACCGCATGCAGCGGCAGTTCTCCGCCTCTTCGCAACGCCGCACCCAGCTGTCGAAAGAGGACGGCATCGAAGTGCCGCCGTTCCTCATTGCCAGCATCGCCACCACCTGCAACCTGCAGTGCAAGGGCTGCTATGCCCGCAAAAACGGCATTGCTGCCCCCGACAACCAGCCCCGCAGGCAGACCCTTGCCCCCGACCAATGGCGCACCATCTTCGACGAAGCCGCCGACCTCGGGGTGAATTTCGCCCTCATAGCGGGTGGCGAGCCCCTCACGCGCCGCGACCTACTGGAGCAGATTGCACAGGTCGAGAACATGATTTTCCCCGTCTTCACCAACGGCACGATGGTGGGTGCCTCGTATATGGAGTTCTTCAAGCAGCACATGAACATGATACCCGTCTTCAGCCTTGAGGGCGATGCCCTGCAGACCGACAACCGGCGGGGACAGGGTGTCTATCACCTGGTGGAGCAATCCATGCAGAAAATGAAGGAGGCCAAGCTCTTTTATGGCGCAAGCATAACGGTCACCACCGAGAACTACCGCGCTGTGACCGAAATCGACTATGTGCGCCAACTGCGCGACAAGGGGTGCAAGCTGGTATTCTATGTGGAATATGTGCCCATTGACGAGACCACTGCCCATCTGGCTTTTGCCGACGAGCACGTTGCTGAGATGGAACAGCGGCTCCAGCAGTTGCGCAACGAGGTGGAGGGCATCATCCTGCTTTCCTTCCCCGGCGACGAAAAGGCGCTGGGCGGCTGTCTGGCTGCCGGACGGGGATTCTTCCACATAGGCCCCGACGGAGCCGCCGAGCCTTGCCCCTTCTCCCCCTACTCCGACAGCAATGTGATGCAGACAGGCCTTCGCGGTGCCTTGCAGTCGCCTCTCTTCCGCCGCATACGCGATGCCCGCGCCTTGGGATGGGAGCATACCGGCGGCTGCACGCTCTTCGAGCACAAAGAAGAGGTAGAGGCCATGCTGCAGAAAAATGATTAGCAAGACAACAAAGCAACTCTTGCGGCAATATGCCGCCAAATACGAGACGGTCGCCTTCCTCGAGGGCGACCCGTCGTGGTTTATGCATCAAGTGGCGGGTGCCCCCAATCAGGAGGCGACAGCATTTCTGGCTGCATGCCTCAGCTATGGCAGCCGCAAGCAGTTTATGCCCAAGATACAGTGGATTGTAGAGCGTGCTGAGGGGAGAGTGGACGAATGGGTGCGCAGCGGTGCCTTTGCCGATGACCTGCCTGCAGGCGACAGCCGCTGTTTCTATAGGCTCTATACCGTTGGGCAGATGCACCAGTTCCTGCAGGCTTACCGCCGCGTAATGCTGGAGTACGGCTCGCTCGGAGAGTATGTCAGCAGCAATGCATGTGACGGCCTTGCGGCCATAGAAGTCATCTGCCGGGTCTTTGGGCAGGAAGGGGCGAGCGGAATTGTGCCGCAGGATGCGCAGTCGGCCTGCAAGCGGGTGTGCATGTTCCTGCGGTGGATGGTACGCAGTGGCTCGCCAGTGGACTTAGGCTTGTGGGCTGACTGTATCGACCGCCGCACGCTCATCATGCCACTGGACACCCATGTGCTGGCCGAAGCGCAGAGATTAAAGCTTCTCACCAGCAACTCCGCCACAATGTCCACCGCCCGCCGCCTAACACAACAGATGTTAGAAATATTCCCCGACGACCCGCTAAAGGGCGACTTCGCCCTCTTCGGCTACGGGGTGAACTAAAAAAAACCAAAACATAATAACGGTAACCATTTCCGGCCATAATCATCCCTCTTTCCAGGCCCTTTAGAGAAATATTAATTTGTATATTGGGAAAATATGTGTATATTTGCAAGTGAAATAAGCACTATAATTCACTGCATAATACACTTCCCAAGGTGGGCATCTGTCCTCATAACACGCTGACTGTCACCTTTCCTCGCCTCTTACTAAAATGGTGGAATAGTAATAAACATATAAATCACATCAACACATATGAATCCTAAAAGGTATCTACTCACTATCATTCTGCTGATTGCCCTATTCCAAGGAGGTTGGGCACAGGAACAAAACATCGGGAAACTGTCGATTACAACACAGATATTTCTCGATGAAATGAGCGGCAAACTGTCCCACGATAATTTGGGCAAACCCCGCTTCATTGATGGTGTAGAGCTGAAATGGCAGGGCAGACCTCCCCAGCGACTCATCGCCTCGCCCGACACCATCGACGGACAGGCCTATATCTCTGCGTTCATCTACCTCAACAATATTGAGGACTTGGACGCACTCAAAGCTTTGGGCGTAGAGGTGCAAAGCCTTTTCAAAGAGAGCGGACTGCTGACTGCGCTTATCCCTGTCGACCGGGTGCTGGATGTGGCAGAGATAGAAAATGTCAAGCGTATCGAGGTGGCACATCTGATGACTCCCTCCACCGACCAGGCTCGGCAGCAGACCCATGTCGATGATGTACTGACACGCTCAGCCGATGCCCTGCGGCAGGGGCTCGATGCAGCTTACGATGGCTCGGGAGTGGTGCTGGGCATTATCGACTGCGGTATCGACTTTCAGCATATTGCCTTCAAAAAGAGCGATGGTACATCGCGCATCTGTAGGGCGTATGTCTATGACGGCAGTAGTGCAACAACGTACACCCCAGAGAGTAGCAACAGTCCGACAACGGACGACAATACCGAGGATCACGGCACCCACACCGCCACCACCGCCGGGGGTAGCTCCGTGATAGTAAGTGGCAACAATGTGACCGTGACCGACAACCACGCTCAGGCCACCTACGGCGGCATGGCTCCCGGAGCAAGCCTTTTCCTGGCAGGTGTCAAAGGGTTATATAGCACTTATCTGACCAATGCAGTGCGCGCGATGGTGCAGTACGCTGATGATAACAATATGCCGCTGGTGGTGAGCAACAGCTGGGGCTCGCAGTGGGGACCCCACGACGGCACCGGCAGTGTGGCAAGTGTGTATAATAATCTCTTCTCTGACAACCATCCCAATCGCATAGCCCTCTTTTCTGCCAGCAACGATGCCGGTAATAGCAAAGACGGGGAGGGAGGCGGCTATCATGTGCTCGGCGACGCCTCGTCGGCAAACCCGTTGGGCACCGTTTTGCGCTCCGCCACATACATTGATGCCGATGGAGGATGTTTTTATCAAGGACTCATAGCAAACGCATTTGTGCGCACACCCATTACTGGCCATTTGGGAGTGAAAATCTATGTGCTGAACTCAAGCACAGGGGATGTAATTACAAGTGTGACCATGAACCAAGCTGGCCGTGTGACAGGACTAAGCAACCATTATTCGGGCAACCTGAATGTGTATTACGACCAAGTATATTCAAATAAGACACAGCTGATTCTTTACTCCGAAGACGGCATTACATCTCGAAGGGTTTCTCCCACAACGGTGAACGGCGAGGATTATTACCGTAGCTACTACACCCTTGCCATCGAAGTGTACCCCATCAGCTCCAATACCACAGTGCCTGTTGACATATGGGGAGGTCAGCGTTGCTACTTCACCGACCATTTGCAAACAGCCGACCACACATGGACGGATGGGTCTGACGACATGTGCGTCAGCGACAATGCTACAATCGCCAACGTGATATCGGTGGGTGCCTATGTGTCGAAAACCATCCATAGTAACTATCAAGGCACGTATTATGACGCACCAAGCACCTACACTTTGGGCGACATAGCCCCTTTCTCGAGCTATGCCACACCCGAAGCAAGCCCCACAGGGCTGCAGTATCCCTGGATTACCGCCCCCGGCGCACGACTGGCAGCAGGAGTGAACCATTACCATACAGCAAATGTGGACAACTACAGCTACTATAACAGATATAGCTATGACTTGGTGGTGAACAGCGCCACCAGCCCATACGCGATGATGGAAGGCACTTCGATGGCCACACCCGTGGCGGCAGGCATTGTGGCACTGTGGCTGCAGCAAGCCAATGCACACGGACAAAGCCTTACCACGAGCGATGTGAAGAACATCATGCGATGCTCTGCCATCAACGACGACTATACTACTACGGGAGCCTATGCCAGTCATTTCGGCAACGGCAAAATCAATGCCCTGGGCTATGTCTTGCCCGTATGGCAGGGCAGCGGCACCGAACAAAACCCCTATCTCATCCGCACTACCGACGAGATGGACTGGCTGGCCAACAGCGTCAACTGCGGCAACGACTATGCGGGCAAATATTTCCGCCTGGCAAACGACATATCCTATAACGCCACACCCAATAACTACACCCCCATTGGCTATGGCGATGCATCAGGCAATCCCGCCTATGCATTTGCAGCTTCTTTCGATGGCGACGGCCATACCATCAGCGGAATCGTTGCCGGCTCATCCTCGGATTGCGACACCTACCAGGGGGTGTTCGGCTATGTGGGTGCTGCGGGAAGTGTGACGAACCTCAAGGTGGCAGGCAGTACGTTTACAGGCTGTCGGTATGTGGGAGCCGTTGCGGGGAGCAACGCGGGCACAGTGAGCGGCTGCACAGTAGCGAGTGATGTGACTGTGGTTGCCACCGGGAGCAATGCAATGGCTCACGGCGGCGTTGTAGGCTTCAACGCAGGCACCGTAAGCAGCTGCATCTCGTCGGTGTCAATAGCAGAGGCCGTCGGGACAGTGGCCACTGCACGTGGCGGCATAGTGGGTTCCAACGACGAACAGGCAACGGTGAGCGGCTGCTTTGCCAAAGGGGTCGTAATGCAGACCAACAGCGACGATACGTTCTCCGGAGCTATTATTGGAGCCAGTATCGGAACACAGAACCTCGCCAACAACTACTATTACCACAGCGAACTGCAATACTCCCAAGGCAATTCCACCATTACATCGGGCATAGGCCTTGGAGGCGACTGGAACAGTGGGAGTCGTTGCGACATTACCGCCAACAACGGTGCTGTGGAAGTGTTCAAGCTGACTCTCTCCGACAACATTACAGCCTCTGGAGAAAGTATCACTCACGACAGCAAAAAATACTGCGTGGCCAACGCCGCCGTCAGTCTCGGCATCTCAGCTCCCAGCGGGAGCGCCCTCAGCCCTGTCGCCGTAAATGACGGTACCGACCCTCTCGAAATCGTCGCGGTCAATCAAACAAGCGGAGCCTATTCCCTCACCATGCCCGCCGCCGATGTCACAGTCTTCCCCGGCGTAGCCATCAATGTCGATGCCAACAGTTGGTACGCCATAGCCCCACCCTTGCACGACGACGAACAGAGCCACGAGTCCATCAGCAACATTATCAACCTTACCAACGGCAGCTATGACCTCTTCCGCTACAACGAAAGCAGGGGAACGTGGGAAAACCAAAAGTCAAGCGGGACTGGTTTCAATGTCCTCGAACGTGGCCACGGCTACATCTACCGCCGTGCCAATGCGAGCACCCTTGCTTTTACAGGCTCCGTCAACTCCGGCCCAGTCAACGTCACCCTCTCCGCCAGCTGCGAGGACCTCTCCATCAAAGGTTTCAACCTCATCGGCAACCCATATCCCCACAATGTGCAGATATCCAGGCCCGGCTTTACACTCCAGCCAAACGGCACATGGCTTGCACAAACAAACACCGTTCTCTCAGCAGGGCAGGCCGCTCTTGTGCAGGCTTCCGAGCCTGGCATCCTGTCCTTCAGCGACCAATTACCCGCACCGGCCAAGGACAATCCGCCTGCCATTGCCATCACCGTCACCAATGGCGAATATGAGGATGTGGCCTATGCCCTGTTCGACCGTGGCGACGGCCTCCGCAAGATAGCACATCTCAACGACAAGGCTCCCGCCCTCAGCATCCCAATGGATGACATTGATTATGCCATAGCCTCTCTCGACGGCACCACCGAGGTCTTCCCCCTCAATCTTCACGCCGCCAACTGCGAATACACTGTTACACTTAATCCAACAGGACCTGTAAGCTACTGCCATCTGATAGACAATGCCATTGGGAAAGACATTGACATGCTGGACCAACCCACTTATACATTCACGCATTCGGGTAATAACGCCATTCCCAACAGATTCCTTGTCAAACTAAGCCCAGGCAGCGGCAATGCCACTTTTGCATACCAGAGCGGCAACAGTATCGTCGTCAACGGCGAGGGCGAATTACAGGTCTTCGACGTTGCAGGCCGCAGGCTCTCAACCCTGCATCTGGATGGCTCCCGCAGCTGTGACCGGGATGCCCTCGGAATACAGCACAGCGGAGTCTATCTTCTCCGCCTCGTCGGCAAAGAACACAAAACACAGAAATTAATAGTACGATAACCAAGCACAAATATACAGAATCATGAAAAACACAATAATCCTCATCCCCTCGCTACTACTGATGCTGCTCGCCGTCGGCTGCAGGAAGGACAACAGCCGCATCAGAATCCTTGCCGAAAACATGGCTGGCGAAAGCAAAGTGTGGGTTGACCCCACCGACGTCAACGGCGCCACTTGGATAACAGGCGAAACCATCAACCTCAACGGCGACGTATACACCATTGCTTCCGACAACAACGGCTTCTATGTCGCCAACACCACAGTGCCCCTTGAGGCTGCATTGTACGCTGTCTATCCGGCTACGATTAGCAGCAACGGAAACAACGTGACAGTGGAAAACAGCGGCACATCACGCACGGTGACTTTAAACAGCCTTGCCGTCAACTTCAACGGCGACGGTCACGACATAGTCTTCCCAATGGCGACATACGCATCCCCCGGCAGCAACAAGCTGCTTTTCCAGCATCTCACCGGCGGGTTGAAGCTGCATCTGACCAACGCCACTGCAACCACCCTGACCGCCGTCAAAGTCATCACCTATGGTGCAGGTCCCATAGACCCCGTCACCTTGAACGAAAACATCACCGTTGCCACCCGCTGGGCCGCTCAGGGACCGAATGTCCCCACCGGAGGCGTGGGTCAGATAGAGGGCGACTACGATGTCAAGTACTGCAGCGAGATGAATTTCTCCCTGATGAGCGACGGCACCCCGGGTGTGGAAGTCCCCACCACCGGAGATGGCCTCACATTCTGTGTGCCGGTGACAGTCAGCTCTGTGAAGCGGCTTGTCGTAATCGGCTATAATGCTACTGGCACACCGCTTTTCTCCAAGACCATGACGCTCGCCACAGCCCAGCCCATCGCGCGCAACCACATGTACCCCATTCCAACCATCCAAATCAACTAAGCCATGAAAAAGATGAAACCATATACAACACCCGTAGTGAAAGTGGTGGCCTTCCAGGTAGAGCACGGTTTTGCCGGTTCTGGAGAGCTGAGACTGTCCCTCTTCAGTGAAGAATTGGAAGCTGGATACAACGACCAGAGTCAGGAAAACTGGGTGGAAGAACCCAGTTCCATATTTGATAGATGGGACAACTGATGGTGGCCGTCAGATGAAATGATTCCGTCCAATACAGCTGCCGAACGTTACTTTTGAGGCAACTTCTTTTAGTGAGACGTTTGCCGCTTCGCGCGTAATTTACTTTTTATTCTGTGAGGGATTACGCCACCTTTCGTCACCTTACTCCAACGTTCCGAAAGGTGTTGCATATTTACCTCAACGTTCCTCTGTGTACCTTCCGGGCTCGATGTTGCGTCGTTCTATATCTTATCGTTTTCCGATATGTTTCCCTCATTTTTCCCTTTGTGAAAGGGAAAACGAGTGGAAAACGATCGAATAACGAACGAATAAATGACGACGCTTGATGGTTGCATCAACGACTGATTATCCCCAAATCGGTCATTAGGCCGATTTGGGTTTATTGATGGACAGTATTTCCATGTAGATTACAGGTTGTTTTGCTTTTTGATGTCTTGCAGGAATTCGGGCAGACCGTTGGGGCAAGAGGCGAGAGGCAGGACAACACCGACTCTTGGCGAGCGCATCAGGTAGATGTTGGTCTTGGTGAAATGGATGGCTGTTAGCTGTTTGTAGGCGATGTTGGCATTTGCGTTGGAAGTCGATTGCTCG
>JAEEGH010007011.1_pt1 | contig 27306 bp, 24 predicted proteins | sample 9134181 | NCBI WGS metagenome assembly JAEEGH01 (sample SAMN16246544, study PRJNA631951) | gut metagenome | biome: gut microbiome; feature: rumen; material: DP-attached | host: Bos | place: Iran: Karaj | collected 2018-10 | reverse complement strand
TTGTGGTACCTCTATTGCTGATAATCCTAACGACTCATTCTTAGCTGGAACAGAAACATTCCTTCAGGAAGAAGATGGTGTCGTTAAAACAGTAAAGGCGGGCGGTACTAGATATTACATGGTTTCTAATACTGTTGGAGGAACTGATTGGCAAGTGATTGCCTATGCAAAAGTGCCTGAGGTTCTTGCCACACTATATAAAATCATGATTATTCTTGCAGTGTTTACTGTAGCAGCTGTATTAATCGTAGTATTTGTTATGATTCGTGTTCTTTCAAATATGATTAAAAAGCCTGTTACAGCACTTACCGAAAATATCGAAAAGATTGCAAATGGTGATTTCACCGTTGAAATTTCATCAAAAGGCGACGATGAGATTGCGTTTATGAATACTGCCATGGGCGATTTCGTAAATGGAATGCGTGATAGTCTAAACGAAATCAAGACAGTTTCTCACAATCTTCTAAGCGATGCCCAAACATCAAAGGATACTGCAGAGGATTTGGAAACTGCTGCAAACAATCAGTCTGCTTCTATGGATCAGATACGTGAGAACATCGATCATATGGCTCATGCAGTAACAGAAGTTGCAGAGAACGCCACTGTCCTAGCTCAAACTATTGCAGACGTAACAAGCGACGAAGAACAAATTGAAACTACAATGCGTGCTTTAGTAGAGAAGGCTGATGTTGGTCAGCAGGATATGAAATCTGTTTCCGAGGGAATGGATCATATAGTTGCTTCAATGAGCGATATGGCAGAAGCTGTGGCAAGCGTTGATGACGCTGCCCAGCAGATTACACAGATAGTTGATTTGATTAATTCAATTTCTTCTCAGACCAACCTGTTATCATTGAATGCAAGTATCGAGGCTGCCAGAGCTGGTGAAGCCGGCAAAGGCTTCGCAGTTGTTGCCACAGAAATCGGTGCACTTGCTAATAATTCTGCAGATGCAACAAACCAGATTGCAGATATTATTAAGGAAATGTCCGACCGCGTTAAGGATCTTTCTAATAAGTCTGAGGCTAACACAGAGCTTATTAACAACAGCGCAGAATCTATCAACTCTGCTGCAGATACATTCCTTGAAATCACCACAGAGCTTGGCTCTGCTTCAGCTACTTTAAATGATATGGCAGAGCAAATGAGACAGGTAAACGATGTTGCAACAAATATGGCATCTGTTTCTGAAGAGCAATCAGCTGCCACCCAGGAAATCGCAAACAACGTTGACACTGTTACAGAGGCTTCACGTGAGGTTGCTGCTTCCAGTGAAAAGGTTGCTATGGCTGCAACATCAGTATCTAATGCAGTTGATACAATCAATGATAATTTAACGAGATTTACAATTGATGCTTCTCAAAAAATTCTAGATAATATCGAATCGTAGATTAGGATGATACAGGAAAAGCCACCGGTGCGGTGGCTTTTCTTTATTCCTTCTCTCAACCCCATGTTCTTTTTTATTCTATCTAGATAATAAGGGTCATTTTTTACATTATCCATATATCTTAATTCCATCCTTTAATATCTCATTTAATAATTCAGGATTATCGAAAAGCTGGTCAGAATCTAACAAGTCTACTTTTTTCTTTAAGGATTGGCTTATTCGTTCAACAAGTCCATAAAATTTTATTCCTTTTACTGTTGATGAAATGAGTAAATCCACATCACTATCATCCTTAGCTTTATCTTTTGCATAAGAGCCAAATAAATACGCATACTCAATGTTATATTCCTTGAAAATCTCTGTGCATTTGTTTTTTATTAAATCTAATGATAGTATTCCATGATTTTCATCAACTATATTTAACTTACTAAGTTTCTCAAGCATATATGAATATTTTATAGTATCAACCTTATCTATATCATTTTCATATGATTTGTAAGATCTTACAGAAACATTTAAATACTCTGCTGCCTGAGTCTGTGTGTACCCAAGTTCTTTCCTAATCTCTTTTAATGTTTCAGCCATATGCGCCTCCTATTAATGAGATTATACTACACATTTGCACTTTATCAAATAATAAGTGCAATAATTGCGCCCCCTTTTACAAAATCATGGTGCAATTTTTGCACTTTGCTTTTAAGTTTGCACTTTTATAAGAAAACTACTCACACTACTTATTTACTGATAATCTATAGAACTCATAACATTTCCATCACCATCGTAAGTGACTGATTTTATCAATTTCCCCTCATCGTTATATACGCTTTCTATTCGATTTATTAATGAAAAACTATCATTCTGTTGACCTGTGGAATAATCATATTCTTTGGAATAAGAAGCATATTCTACTTCATTTCCATCCTTATCATAAGAAGACGTACTATATCCTGTAATTTCCCCATCCTCATCGGAATAGGTTTGTTTTATTATTCTATTATCACTGTTATATTCATAAGTACGTATAGTTATTACTGGTTCATTATTATCATAATAATGAGAGTCAACTTCCTTTACGCATAAGTCTCCATCGTAATACTTATCTACCTCACCACCATCATGAGAGCCTAAATATTCATACGAATAATGCGTAATATTTCCATTTTCATATGTATTATGGCACTCGATAAGGGTCCCCTCCGGATGTACAGTACCATAGGTCACTAATTCAAAGTCTTTATCGTCATACTCGCACTCTACAGAATGTGCTTCTTTTCCATTAGCATCATAATGAATCGCTTTTAATGATCTGCCATCATGTTCGTAATCATATGTATATTCGTTGTATCCTAAAATAGAGCCATCTGCATCTCTAAATGTTTCTTTATAAATTCGCCCTTCTGAGTCAGAGATATTTCCACTTTCCAGCATCTCTATTTTTTCAGCTAAACGCTCATCGCCTGTTTTGTCATAGCCTTCCTTAGCAACCTCTAATGCTTCATCAAACTTCTCTGTACGAATTAATACCTCAATCTTACCTAAGTATGCTTCAACGCACATATCGTCGATTTCAAGGGCTTTGTCATATGCTGCTAAAGCCTCATCAAAGTTGGCTTCATCAAGATATTTATCACCAAGGTCTAGATAATGCTCGAGACTTTTTCCTTTGCCTCCAAATAAAAAGATACCGCCTACAATTAGTGCCAAAAATGCTATGGCTATTATGATTATTAGCTTTTTATTATTCTTCTTTTTGTTTTCAGGCATATTGCCTTCATTTAAATATGCTGTGTCCATTAGTACTCCTATTCTTTATCATTTATATTTTTATTTAAATTGACATCTAATCAAATGCTTGGTAGCCTATGTTCATGACATCAATAATTTATATTTCAATAATAATTGCATCCTATATAGTCAGCGCTTATGCAACTACTGATATATCACGATTAGTCTCGGATTCGTATCAAAAGTATTTTACTTTTGATTGCTATTGCCCAGCATGTAATCATAAACTATCTGCTGCAGATCAGTTGCCAATTTTTTCATTCTACATTAATGGTGGAAAATGCAAGTATTGCAAGAGTCCTATTCCAAAAATCGATCATATTCTCGAAGTAGGCATTTTTTTATTCTTCACATTCGTAAATACGATATTTAAGTATTCCTTCACAGCGTTACTGATTAATGTGGTAGCTTATGAAATTTTGAAGGTAACTATCATACTAATAAAGAGACCACGCAAATCTCATTTTATCTGTTCTGTCGTAGTCTCTTTAATAAGTAATATTATTATATTTTGCTTTCTTGGATTCTTTTATCTACTCTCCGTCATAAACAATTCCGTATGATGTAGGTTTTCCCTCATATGCCTTTGCTTTACCCACATATGCATCGATGTTTGTGAATCATCATATATCTCCTACCACTCATCTGCGTATCCAGGTACGCCCCATGTTTCATTTATATCTCGTTCATCAAAGGATAAACCACCTTCTTCAGTAGAAGTAGATTCTCCCACATGGTATTTATAATCATCATCAGAATCATCATTGATGGAAATAACTTCTACAAGACCTTCATCATAAGTCATATCAAATTTAGTATCGTCTCCGAAGAACCATACAACAGGTCCATCCCAGACTCCGTCTACGACTTTGCCTTCGATACCTCTTGTAAAGTTTACCTCTGCTACTATTTCACCATGGTGTGATGTAACAACCTGCTGGCCGTTTGGAACATCATCGCTCCAGTCACCTATCGCATATGCGAATCCATCATAGTCCATATGGTAAATGCTTACCCATGTACCATTTCCTTCTCGATTGCCACTCTCGTAGTCACCTACGTATAAATAATAGTCATCTCCGATAATATAGATTCCGGCAGAGCAAACTGATAAATCATCATAGAGATATCTATCAACGCCTGCTTCATTCATCTGTGAAAGAATATCAACATTGTCTGCAAGTAACTCTGCGACTGCCAAATAATCTTCCCCTTCGCAGAGCTCAGTAGCCTCATATATCAAATCTATTATGTCTTCATGAATATCCGCTACTTCTTGGATTGCCTCAACTCTTTCTATAGCCTGAAGGAGTCTATCATCATCAAACTTGTCGTAGCCTTCTTCCAAGATGTCAAGTGCTTCATCGAAGTCTTCTTCAGCAACTAGCACATCGCTCCATGCAAGGTAAGCATTGATTTCGCCCTCGATAGCCTCCTCAAGATTTGGATCGATTTCCAAAGCTGAATCGTAAGCTGCGATAGCGCTCTCATAATCTTCTTCTTCGATGTATTTTGCACCTAAGTCTAGGTATCTATCTATCTTTTCTTCTGGAGTCTCACGTAATAAGAAAAATGCGGTAACTGCTGCTATGCACAGTAGCGCAAGAATAATACCAATAACCAATTTCTTATTACTCTTTTTAGGTGGTTCCATCGGTTGCCTTGGTTCCAATTTCACTATCCTCCCTATGCATTCTAGTATTCTACGCGTTTAACAATTATGTTGTATGGGTATATAGTTTCATCTTCAAAGATAATAAGCTCGCCAGTTAGTGTAACCTCATTTCCCCAATCCATAAAGTCTACTGATTTTACTTCATCTGACTTAGTTGATATCATTAAAAAATCCTGCTGTGTACCGTCTGGCATTGTTACAGGCTCGTCTAAATAGATTCCCCACCAGTGATGTGAGTAATCTTCTTCAAAGATAACATCTCCATTATCTTTGATCGCACCAATCATACCCGAAACAGTAACTAAATCTGCTGACTCTCCGCCTTCATCTGAATCGTCATCTCCGCCACCGAAAAGACCGGCAAAGCCTTCGTCTGATTCTGAGTCGCTTCCTGAGCTTGAACCTGAACCACCTTCTGATTCGTATGCATCATCAATGAATGTACCTAAGAATTCTTCTACTGAATCCCAGAAGTAATCCTCGTACTCAAGGGTAATCTCGAGAGCTTTATCGAATTCACCTTCGTTTGTAAGCTCAGCAACGTAATCTAAGTAAATGTCATTAAACTCGCTCTGAACTTCGCTCTTTAAAGCCATTACAGAATCTATATTCTCGTTGATACCAGTGTATTCCATCTCAGTATCCTTGAGCATGTCATTCAATGTATCATATGCCATGATCAATGTACCTAACTGCTCTTCGGGATCATCAAGTGTCATAGCCTTGCCCTGATATGCCATAGCCAAACCAACGTAAGAATCTACGATTTCAGGCTCAATTTCGATTGCAGACTCGAATGCTGCAATAGCCTTGTCGTAATTCATATCATCCAAATATTTTTGTCCTAAATCCAGCTGTCTCTCCACTGACTTTGAAGTGCCACAAGCTGTAAGTACTACTACAAAGCAAAGCAATAGAGCTTTTTGTAAATTGTTTTTAAACTTCCTCATATTTCTTTTATACACTCCATTTTCATCCTCTAGCTATAATGCTTACAAGCTATGACAATAGCTTGAATACTCCGGCAGAAATATTGTCTGTTTCTCCTCTAGCCTTTAAAACTTCTATATGATGAATAAGGTTATTTTGTAAGCTATCCTCATCAAGAATCCCTTCATCTAACTGAAGCAATTCCTCTTGTGAAGTCCGCTCAAAAAATCCGTCGGAACCGTACAGCAAGCAATCTCCAACTTCGAGATGTCCTTCATATTTCAGATAATCACATTCAAGATCTTTTCCCATGTAATTACCTAAGAAATACCTAGTAACTCCATTAGCACTTCCCAGAATTTTTTGATCTTCTGTTAATTGTGACACCACTCCGTTTCGAATCAACATCAGCTTGCTATCACCAATATGGTAAATATAATAATTTGAATCTAAGATAATAATAAGAGATGCGGTGGAACCTCCATCGCATTCTCTACTTTGTCGATTATTATATATTTCTGCTTCAATTACATCTAATGTATCTAAAAGATGACAACCTATTGTCTCTAAGTCCACCTGTAGCAGGTCAATTCTTGATGTATAGTCTTCGAACCAATTTTGAAATCTAGTTTTTATTAAGTCTGCCACCTGCTCACTATCCTTTAATGAGCTAATCCCGTCAAATATTCCTCCCAAGAAAAGATAGTGAGACTCTTGGGTCACTAGACTACTCAGTATTCGATCCTGATTTACAGTTTTCTTGATACCTATATCGGTATCACATCCATAGATTATTTTCATTAAAATCCCTTTAGTTTATGCATACTTTATATTTTACAGGCATAGCAATTGTGAATGAAATCATGTCACCATTGTTTAACTGATACTTTTTATTTGGTATCAACTCCTGTCCATTTATCAATGTTTTATTACTTGACCCTTGATCAATTAAATAGAAAACTCCACCTGCATTTTCGATTATGGCATGCTTTCTACCTATTCCCTTGAATGCACTAGAAAAAGCAACATCAGGGTCAACTGTATCTCTAGCTACTCGCCCAATTGAAATAAATGGCTTTTCAAAATCAAGTGAGATTCGTTCTGGTGCTCCGTCTATTGGAGATGATACGAGCTGTAAAAAGTTTGATTGAGATGGTATAGCATCATCAAAAATAACTGTATCATTTGAAACTGGTTCAGGTTGTACTGGCTGTGCTACATGTTGAACCGGCTGCTGCATTGGTTGCTGTGGCTGCTGCATTGGCTGTGCCATAGGTTGTTGATGCATTTGTGGTCTCACCTGCGACATAGGCTGCTGAGCAGATGCTGGGATTACTGGTGGTATTGGAGCTGGCTCACTCTTTTTCTTTCCAAATAAGCCCTTCTTTTCCTTTTTTTCTTTTTTCTTCTTTTTATCTGTTTTATCATCGCCATATAGCTCGTCATACACATCTTTTGAGTTATTCTGCTGTGGGGCAACTTGCTGAGCAGGTACTTGCTGTGGCTGTCTCATCTGTGGTGTTGCCTGCTGTGCTGGTGCTGGCTGTGGCTGTCTCATCTGTGGTGTTGCCTGCTGCGCTGGCGCTGGCTGTGACTGTCTCATCTGTGGTGTTGCCTGCTGTGCTGGCGCTGGCTGTGGCTGTCCCATCTGTGGTGTTGCCTGCTGTGCTGGTGCTGGCTGTGACTGTCTCATCTGTGGTGCTGCCTGTGAGACACTGCTCTTTACTGGCTTTTTAGCCTGGGCATCCAACTTGATTTCGTTATCCAAGAAATTCTTTAATATTGCTATGTTAAGATTTGGATTATCGAATAGTTTCATCCAAGAAATTTGGAATTTAGGATTGTCTGTAATTTCAATATCAAAGGAAACATCTCTAATAAACTTCACTGCTTCCTCTGGAGTAACAACAGCATCCTTTGTTGGAATATAAACAAAATGAAGGCTCTCATTTGTTTTATCAATAAATACATATTCTAAATCAAGTAAAAAATTAGTTGCTTCTAGGAACCAGTCTGCACCATGAACAAGTGGAGAAATTAAAGCTGAAATATGCTGAACAAACTCTTTCTTTGTCATTGAGCTGGAAATTGAGTATTTAAGAGATGTCCAATTAATTTTTTGCTGATAGTTAAGCTGTACTCTACCATTTGACACGCTTCTTTTAAATGGTAATAAGAAGTCAGGACAATCTTCCTGAACAACCATATAAGATATTTCATCAAACACATCACTAGGGTCTAAAACAAGACTCAAGTATGAACCATTGATATCCGAACCAAAATCAAAAGATAAATTCTTCATTTTTAAGAACCTCCAGTTTATTTGTCATAATTGTCAAAAGTAATAGTTAAGTAAGTGCCATTAAATTTTGCAATAGCGCATCCATTATGGAATGGAAGTGCCTCCTCATAATGATTCTCAACTATTTCCTGATTCTTTTCACTAATATATGTCCATCCATCTGATGTCTTTACTGGTGCAACACCATCAGAGAATGAATATGCATCACTATATTGGTAATCAATCACAAGCTCACCTGAGTGATTAATGAAACCCCATTTACCACTTTCGTTGGCAACTGCTATCAATCCGTTTGATTCAGGTGCTTTTGCATCTGAATACTTATCAGAACCAACAGTATTTCCCTCGGTATCAATAAGTTCCCAACTGTTGCCACGCTTTACCATTGCGTTGCCACCTCGGAATGCCTGACCTACTGAATTGATTGCTACATCATCTAATTCTAATGGAATTACCTCTTCACCACCGTCAGTGATAACACCCCATTTTCCGCCATCTTGAATTGCAACAACACCGTTTGAATTCATAGTAATCAAATCGTACTGATGTGTTGATGAACTAGATTCGAAATCATAATTATAGAAACCATATTTACCGTCTTTTTTAGCAATAACATGATTTGCTGCAATGCCAAGTACTTCCTCGACACCAGTATCATCACGACCGTACATTGCACCGTCGTCGTTTATAACATAGTATTGGCCTTCGGACTTAACAACTGCATAACCGTCTCCATTTTCATCAACATAAAATGGTGTCTCATCCTGGAATGTGACATTGTAAATTATGCTTCCAGTATCATTTATGTATACCCACTGCTGCCCATCATATGCTGCAAATTTTCCACTTTCATCGTCTGGCTTTATTTGCTCTACTGATAGGAAGTTTTCTTTGTACATAAAGCGCAGGCTATCATACATAGTAGAAATCTCTTCGGACTCAGGATACTGTTCTACGCCCTTTTCACATACCTCTAATGCATCTTCGTAAAGGTACATGTTTGAATATGTCTTTACAAGTCGTTGGTAATCTTTTTCTGTGGCTACGCCTCTTTTTATTCTAGACTGTGCAAGTCTCTGAAAACTATTTACATCTCCATATCCTAAGTACGCAACCAAGAGCTTCGACTCAATCTTGTTTTGTTTTGCCTCTGTAGTATTAATATCTAAAGCAGCCTCATATGCGTCAATGGCGCGAACATAAAGCTCCTTTTCTACAAAAGTATCGCCCTGCTGTACAAGAGCGTTTTGCTCCTTAGTCTGATCTATTTTTAAGAAATTTTGCAGGATAAATACCCACATTACAGCCAAGACTGCAAAGATAATTACAATTAGTAGTATGCGTTTCTGCTTCATATATTAACCCTTTCTCTCAATACTACATAAGCACAAGTGTAAGACATAATCCAAAATGTAAGAATGGAACTAATGGCATGGTACTTTTCAAAGTTGTTTTCTTCATAATCAAAAGAATTATAGAAAACAAACTACACGCCAATGTTCCGTATAGTATGGTTGGAATAATTCTATCGATTGTCAAAAAGAAGCCCATTACAAAGGCAAGTTTAACGTCTCCGCCTCCTAGCTGCCCCTTTGTAATTAAGTAACAAAGTAGGAATACTAATCCAGCTATAAATGCACCACCAAGAGAAAACATGAGAAGGGCTATACCTTCATCTCTTGCTACAACAATATATCCACCAACCATAATTACCCATAGCATTACTGAAACTGCTAGCAATCTATCTGGAACTATGCCAGACATCTTGTCGATAAATGCAAACGCAGATAATAACACTAGTATTACCATGCACATGGATTCAATTACTATATTGTTAACGTATGCTTTTGTTACGAAATAGCGCAATACTATTGCCACTAAATCGAATCCAAGCACAAGATATAAGTACCAATTTTTAAATAAGTCTTTGTTTAAGTATTTCAAAACTCTCACCTTTAATCTTCTGGATATTTGTTTCCATCGCCGTCCATCCAGCCTTTCGCACAAGCTCGCTGATGGATTGTAAGTGTGTAATCATCTGGCATAAAGAAACTAATTAGTGGGATTTTCACCTGGTATGTTACATCCAGTACCACCACGCCTGTATCATGATTAAAATTACTTTTGGTAAAATTTAATCCTCCATACCCCCCATCAACATAGTAGTTTTCTAAATACTCATTTGCATCCATAGAACTTGGAGCTATGTATTGTCTGGTTAGCAAATATCCTAAACCACCTGCCACTGAGTTTTCTATAAATTGCTCGCCTTTTATAACGCCATTGTATAGAGCGCCAATTGCTACCGCATAAGGATCATCGACTAATGTCTCTGCACCTGATAGAACTGCATTTCCATTATTTACCCAATCATCTGCCGACATTGTATTACTACCATCATATATACTTTTAAGTGCCTGAATAGCCCCCTTAACAGTATCATATTTTTCTATGTACGGATCTCCATCGTTGTGCATCGCCTCTACACCCTCACCAACTGGTGACATTTCATATAAATATGAATATGAAGCGATCTGATTAGCTGCAGAATTAAGAGCAAACTGTATTCGGTTGTGAACTATAAACACGTTGATTAAGCAAATTATGCTGACAATCGCCGCAATAAAAAATATTAACGATAGACTAGCTTCAACAACAATGCTTCCTGATTTATCTTTTCTTATATTCTTAATAATCAACTTAATATGACCTCGTCACAGTATATGTGTACCATCTATTTTCAAAGTCTAATATTGCTCCATATTTGTCTGGTACAGTTTTTTGAGCAAATCCTTTAGGCATTACAGCAAATGGCAGTTGTCCCTTACAAGTGGCATCAACCGCTGTATATGCTTTATCCAATTGGAATGAATTATTGTCTGAAAGTTTTCCACTGGCCCCTACTCCTTGAGCTACACAATTGATATTCATCTCAATCAAATTACCAGTTCGTTCTATTCTCTGTTCTCTGTTAGTAAAGAAATATAGCATAATTTTTGTGTAGTCTTCGTAGCCTAGTTCTATTTCAAACTTATCTTTTTCTTTTATTTCACTAGTCGATTGGCTATCTCCACCAACAGCGACATCTCCACTAACCATTCCTATTATTTTTTGAACGCTAGAGAAGTCATCTACTTCATTTTTATATAATTTTGTCTTCTCTCCATCCATCATGAGATCCCAGTCGTTGTAGCTTTCGAAAGATGCTATGGCTATTCTCATCCCTTGATTTAATGCGAAAATTATAGGTGGCGCAATTCCAACAGCTGATGCCTCTGTGATTGCAGTATTTACTGCTGAACATGTATATGTGCTTATATAATTCATAAGCATTCTGAAAGCAATAATTCTGTTTCTAACCTCTGCTAAATTGTCCTTAGCTGAACCTTCTCCTGTATTACCAGCAATCAAATACTCTATTTCGCCAAGATAAGAATAATTGCAATCAGGTGAAAACTCATAACCTACTAAAGTATGTGCAGGACCTTCTTCATCTGAATTAACTCCAGTAATACGACTTGTGAACATTCCAAAATCATATTCAACCAAATAATAATCGTCTAAAAGGGTTTCCCCTATTCCAGAATTTCCAGTAAATAATGCACCTAAATTTGAAAATAAATCATCTATTGATACCAAATTTTCAATTGGTGAACCAGATTTAGAAGCATAAATTCCAGGAATATCTCTTGTAGATTTTGCTGCGTTCTCCTCTTTTGCATTGCTCTCTTGAACTTTGGCGTTTGCTTCATTTTTTACTGCTTCTTCTGACTGTTTAGCTTGATCTTTAGCCTTTCCTTCCCCTTTACCTTTTCCCGAATATCTGCTCTTTAACGTTTGATATATTTCATCGTTAATAATGTTTGACCAATAATCACCACTTACTGCGGAAATCTTATTAGACTGATCTGCATTGAGGCTACCTAGACTATTAGCAAGAGCAACCTTGTTATTTAAAACTATCAAATTTAAACTATCTATTTCTGTTTCAGAAACCACAGTTGTCTGTTCTACTTCTTTTTTCGCAACCTCTATAAAACTAGGATCAACCGCTCCCTCTTTAAGTGAATCCAGTACTGCATTCTTCTTTTCCTCAAATGGTTGAATTCTATTTTTTAATTCTTGACCTTCATTTACACAAGCATTGTATGAATCTGTATACATGTTATTGACATCATCTCTAGCCGTATTTACAGCTGAGGCAGCGTCTCTAACAACTCCCTCTTGTGCACTAATTCTGTTTGCTTTATCAGCCTGCTCTTCTTCTGTTTCTGCTGACTCTGCCCTTATGCTTGCCAATGTATCTAATGCAGAATTATAATTGTCAATTTTATTGTTCAAGTCATCAATTCTATTTTTAATTTCTGGTCCTGTTGAGTTTGCTATGTTCTCAAAAGCTTTGTAATAATCATAGGCAACGTCCGAATAATCATCACATTCTTCTGATAGGTCCTCCATTTTTTTTGCAGCTTCAAGATTTTCCTCTAGGTGCTGCATATTTTCTATTGCTCCTAAAACACCACCGTCAAACTCTTGAACCATACTGATTATAATTCGATATTTCATATAATCAGCAATTTGTGTTTCTAGAACATTAGTATTTTTCATGGAACTGTTGCTAATATACTTGAAAGCCAATTCTATATTAGCATTTGAATACGGCATATAGGCCTCATCTGAATTAGCTCCATCCTTAAAGGTCTTTTTTATTTCCTCACTAATAGCATCTATATCTAAATCACCATCCTGGGAAATTGCAAACAAACCATACATAGTGTACAAGTATCCATCGTATTCAGATAGAATTGCTGAACCATATGTGTCCGCTGCCATCATAGCCTGATTAGTAAATAATTTTAATCTAGCTAAATCAACAATAAAGCCCGTAAAGAAAATACATGGTATTAAAATCATTGTGACCAATACCGTAACTGAACCTTTTATTCGCTTCTTTCTTTTAATAGTTTCATTGTGCATAATCTAATAATTATCGTCCTCTATATTCAAACATCTATTGTGTATTATTTTCTCGATTAATATGTAATACCTCTTTTATTTTAGAGTAGGCCTCTGCAACCTTTCCGGTCGCATTGCTAAATACTTCTCCCACTTTGGTGTCTGCTACTAAATTCCCAACCAATTGAGAATTTCTAACAAATTCATCTGGATCATTTATTACAATCCTGGCCTCTACTCCTAACGTAACACTAGGGTCAAAACCTAATATTTCAAATCTAACCGGCATTTTAACTTCTTGCGTAACTGTAGCTGTTATACTCTTATATACTATGTAATTCTTAGTTTCATATGTCACACTTTGTTTGCTAACACTACTAAAAAACATTTTGCCTGCTATTGTAGCAAATAAGGACTTAAAATCTCCATCTTGCTTCTTTGTAGTCATGAAAAGTGTTCTATATGGATCTTGTAATGTTGGTTCATTGTACCTGCTTACATGCATATTTAAAACACTTGTCGCTCCATTTATATCGTTGGTAACGTAAGTATCAGTTTCTGCATTTTTGTAATATAGTAATGCAGTCTGCAAATTCGACTGCAAAATTGCTCTTTGACATAAAAATAGGGACAAATAGAATAGAACTAGAGTAATCATAATAATAATCGGAAACACAATTGTGGCTTCAACTATTGAATTTCCTTTATTGTCTTTTAATACTTTCATTCTATTCTCTGTCCCTTTCAAAAATTAATTATTCTTAATCTCGTTTGTTGTCTTTGTAACGTTACCCCATGTAGAGTTGAACCACTCCTGTAACCTGCCCCAGAATAAAGCTGCAAGTAAAACAGCGATAAGTACTAAGATAACTGCTGCAACGATACCAGATACACCTCTGTTATCCTCTTTGAATGCCTGTACTGCATTGTTCATTTTGATTTTTGCTCCGATGAGCTTGTTGTTAATTAATCTTCTCATATATTCCTCCTGAATGATTTGTTGTCTATATATCATCTACCCTACGACTGTTCTTAAAACATATTGAAGCCACTCATTACGGGTACGATAACCATAATTAATATTCCAGCAAACATAAGTAATGTTGGAATTAAAAGCTTTTGCTGAACTTTCTCAGCCATACGACGGCTGCTATGTTTTCTTTCCATCCAGCTTTCGTCGTTTAACTCTTTGAAATATTTAACAATTTCAGAATTACCCTTTGATATGTTTTGGGTAATCGCAGATGCAAGCTTTGTAACATATTTGTCATTACATTTAACCTGCATTTTATGGTATGCCTCTGATGGAGATACATTGTTTGCAATGTCTCGAGATACTAATTTCATCTCTTCGTATAAAACTCCATCACCACTTTTCATTGTAAGCTGCCATGCCTGATTAACTTCCAAACCGGCAGATGTCAGCAATGTAAGCTTTGAAATGACTTGTGGAAAATCTGACTCAATAGATTCTTTTCTCTTTTCAACTTCAGAATTAATTCTGTCCAGTGGCAAGTATCCAACAATGCCACAAAGTAGTAATGGAACTATGAAAACAACAACTGTACGTCCGCCTATTTCCATAGCAATTCCTACTGAAAGCAATGCAAAACCAACAATTCCGCCAATCATAGATAGAGCGATAAGGCTAGCTAACATGTAATATGAATAACTAACGGCTACATCTTGTTTCTTTAGCTGTTGGCATTTAATAATAAGACGCTTGATAATTGGAGTATTGATATCCCAGCCTAATAAAGAGATTGCTCCATATCCCGCAAGTGCAACTGTGTCCAAGGCACTAATTTTGCCAGTCTGATATTTTTCAAGTAATTTTTGAGATGCATCTCTCTTCTTTTTTAATGCGGTCGCCTTTTTCTTAATTTTCTTTTTTTCTTTTGCAGTCATAGTTTCAGCAGTAGCCTTGAAATCCTCGGCTAATTCTGTCATCTCCAATTCGATAGCTTCAAGCTTTTCGGCCTCCATAAGAATCTGGGTATTTTTCAAGCTCTCCATTGATTTTTCATTTGCACGAAGACACAAAAAAGCATATGCGAGAAATATTACTGTCGAACAAAAAATTCCTATTAACATTTACTATCTCCTTTATACTTTTATATTTGTTGCCTTTACTGCAATTACAAATGATGCTGCAAAGAGGGCAAGTGCTACTGTAGCTACAATATGTCCAACTGTTGTAGTAAACAAACTATCCATAAAGCCTGAACCCAATGCTGACATGAAAATTACAATGATTATTGGCATGCAAAGCATGGTATATGTCTCAGACTTTGACGAAGTGATGGCTGTTTCAATCTCCTCTGTAATCTCAATTTTGTCTCCGATAATATTGTAAGTTTGATTGATGATGGCACCAAAGTTGTTTGATTTACCTTCGATTACAGAAAAAATAGTGGCAAAACTTTTTACATCCTCAAGCTGGCTACGGTTAGCAAAATCCATGAATAAATCTGTTAGCTTACGACCACCGTTCTCATACTGATTAATAATATTGTTAATCTCTATTATGATATCTGCATCATCGTCGTAAACCTGCTTAAGTGCATTTCTTGCTGATAGAATTGCCTTATATTCTACATCACCGGCATTGGCTGCAACTGACATATTCTCAAGGAAATCTCTAAACTCTAACAAGAGCTTTTTCTGCCTTTTAGTGATTGTTGATTGTGCATAAATCTTTTCGAGGAAATATCCCAAAAATAATCCCAAAACTACAGAAATGATTATCAAATGATAGAAAAGATATACTACTGCTGCTGCCAAAAACGAAGCAAGTACATAAACAGTAATATGGTCTTTTTTTGTCATATTACATTGGTAATACACCGTTAGATTATTGTTCTGCATATAAAACTCCTATTTATAGATAGTCATAGATTCCACTTGCAATAAACTTGTCTGGATGAACCATCTCGTTATCTGTTCGCTGCAATGAACCAACGACTTTTTCCTTTGTGCTTCTCTCTGGGTCCTCTTTGAACTGGAATAGTGGATTTAAAAGAATCTCGCCATGCTCATCAAGTTTAAGGACTTCGGAAATCTCAAGTGTTTTTCTTGAACTATCACGCATTCTTCCCAAATGAACAATGATGTCAACAGCCGATACAATCTGCTGTCTGATGGCAGGAAGTGGAAGTCCTGGGGAACCACTAAGTACCATTGTTTCAAGACGGCTAAGCATATCTCTTGCACTGTTGGCGTGACCTGTTGAAAGTGAACCATCATGACCTGTGTTCATTGCCTGTAACATATCCAATGCCTCAGCGCCACGGACCTCACCAACAACAATTCTATCGGGTCTCATTCGAAGCGAAGACTTAATCAAATCTCTGATTGAAATCTCTCCCTCACCAGTAGCATTTGCATTTCTTGTTTCTAATCTAACAAGGTTTGGAATATTCTTTATTTGAAGCTCCGCTGAGTCCTCGATTGTAATAACTCTTTCTTTTGATGGAATGTAATTTGATAAGGCGTTAAGGAATGTTGTTTTTCCGGAACCTGTACCGCCAGAAATAAACACATTATATTTTGCCTCAACTAACTTCTTTAAAAACTCTGCTGCCTCATTTGTAAGTGAGCCAAATTTTATTAATTTTTCAATTGTCATACCCTCTTCTGGGAAACGACGAATTGTAACTATCGGACCATTAAGAGCGATAGGATCAAGTACAACGTTTACACGGGAACCATCGGAAAGTCTTGAGTCAACTATTGGATCTGATTCTGTTACAGATCTACCCATCTCCTGAACGAACTTAGTAATAATATTTCTAAATGCTTCTTGGCTCTCAAATCTATCAGGTATCTGAGTAAGTTTTCCGTTCTGCTCTACGAAAATATTGTCATAACCATTTATCATAACTTCAGTAATGGTTTTGTCAGCAATGATTTTACCAAGAATTCCAAGACCTCTTATTGACTCAAAGACTGTGTCTAATAGACTGTTTTCAACCTTGTATGACATTGCACCATAGAATCTTCGAATCTCAGGATCTTCGTTCGCTATAGAAGCCTTTCTGTTGTCAAAAATTTCTTTTATTTTCTTCTTGAGTTCTTCATCAGAGAAACTGGCGTAATCATCTACTGCGGTGACAATTGTTTTTATTCTAGTTACTTCTTCTGAGAAATAATCGTTCATCTCTTATAGCGCTCCCACAATTTTATCCATTTCAACGTTAACTGATAAACCGTATACAATATTCTCTGCTGTGTTTGAAATCATAGGCAATGAAGCTACATTTCTAACTGAACCTTCAAAGAATACTGGTCTACCATTAACAACCTTGTTAGTAATTGAAATGCATTTATTTAATTCAAAATCACCAGCAATTTCTACTGCTGAATAATAAGACTGGATTTTTTTAGCAGAAAATACATCGCTAGATTGTACCAAAACAACCTGGTCTGCCATCTTAAGTAATTCTGCATTTTTGCTGCATGAAGATGAATCCAAGTCCACAATAACGTAATCAAAGTGACCGTATGTTGCTAAAACATCAACTAGACTTGTAAGCTCCTCTGCAGTAGTAGCATCAAAATCTGCGAACTTGTCAAAGCTTGCGACATAGTGAAGATGTGGTTGCTTGTCCTGTTTGATACCCTGAATCTTCATTTCGAAATTAATGTTGTTATTAATCTCAGCTGCTAATTCTCTAATGCCTCGACCAAGTTTGTCTTCAAAAAATATACTATCACTTGGATACATTTCTAAATTCAAATACAAGGTTTCCTTGCCTATGCTAGCCAGCTTTGTTGCTGTAGCCATAGCTGCTGTAGTTTTGCCTGCCCCACCGACTGGTGACCAAAATGCAATAACTTTGGCACCAATAGATTTATCAGATCCTGTTACACCAGAAACTGAAGCATATTGCTCAATGACACTCTTGTAGACATTGCTGATTCGCTGGTATTTTTGTACTTTACCTATTTGGGCAAGCTCTGGATCTACTGTTCCAGACTCATCTACAAGGATAATAGGTAATTTTACAAAGCTGTCACAGCCTGCAAAATACATGTCTGGAGATATGAGAAGTACATCTAACTTCACACTAGCCAAAAGCTCTGGCAAATTTGCTTTGTCTGTATATGAATAGATTTCTACCTCATCATAGCCTGACAAAACCTTTCCTATTCTTGCTACATAATCTTTATTACTATCAGCAATTCCAAGTTTTAGTATCATTTTTCCACCTTCTTATTATCTAAGTTATTGTTAAATTCCGTATTCGTTATCAAGAGTTTTCTTAAGTCGTTTCAATGATGATTTCGCAAGTACTATATATGCGATGAAAAGTACAAGGGCTAAGCCACATAGGGCTATTCCACCAAAGAATATAAATTTTCCCATTATAACCAGCCTCCATCCTTAACATTTTTCAATTGAGTTTTAAGAACTTCCATCTCTGAATCCTCAACATTTGCTTGTTCGTAGAGTTCAAATGCTTTGTTGCAATACTCCTGCATCTGATGGTAATCTCTGTTTTCGTTTGCCTTTGTATCCTGCTTTTGTACTTCTAATACTGCAAGTCGTTTGTATACTCTATAGTTGTTTGGATACTGTTCAGCAAGACTAAGAAGCTCCTGCTCTGCACTATCTAAATCTCCAAGCTGACCATAAAGGTAAGCTATATTTTCACCAATTTGATAAGTATCTACTCCTGATTCTCTAATCATGATGTAGATGTTTAGAGCGTCATCATATTTTTTCATTTGAACATAATCACGGGCTGCTAAAAGCAATGCTCTGTTGTATATTTCAATATCGAGTTTGCCCTTGATGATTGGCTCAAGTAGAGAAACTGCTGCAACATAATTTCCTTTGCTACTTTCAATTTCCGCATTTACGTAGTCCATAGACACTTGATTCATGCCATAAGATACTGCTATTTCAACTGTATCCTCTGCCTTTTCTAAATCGCCCAATTTTGCCAAGGACACTGCATAATCACGATAATATGTAGGATTGTCCTCCACATATTCGAAAGCTTGCTCAAGATAATGTTTTGCATTCTCATAATCCTCAAGCTCGTATGAGCAATTGCCCATGATAGCATAAAGATTTCCAATTAAATCCTTTGTGTTATATTCGTTTTCAACAACTATCTGGCTGGCAAAAATCTCTTGGATTCTGTTTTGAGCACATTCATAATCTCCTGAAAGATATAAATAATATGCTTCACGTTCAAATGCCTTTAAACGTTCTGGCTTTTCTTCTTCTAGAGCTTTAACTGTTTCTATCGCCACCTGATAGTTATAGTTATTTGCGCTGTTATCTGCAGTTAAAACCTCATTGTCGTAGTGAGCATCATATTCTATTTGAATGCGCTTGATTCCAAAGACTACTAGTCCACATCCAAAGACTAATGAAAGTAACGCTGCTACTAATAGAACCTTTTCCTTACGTTTGATAGCAATGTATCTACGATCGAGCTTGTAAATATTTACAAATGCCTCATGAACTTTTATACCGCTCTGATACCTATCATCTGGTTTAAGGGCCATCATTTTATCAATGATAACAACAAGTCCTTCGCTGATATTTAAGTTTAGCTTTGACAATGGAACAATAGCATTGAAATCTATTTCTGGTCCATTGCCTGTAACAAGATGATAAAGAACTGCTCCCAAGCTATACACATCAGAACGGGCATCAATTGTCATTGTTCGTTTTAAAATGACAGTTTTATCATCATCCCATATTTCTGTCGCATCCTCGTCTGCCACATGATATACAGCTTTTTGAGCTTCCTGATTAATATCAGTAGTTCCCATAAGTGATGAGAATACTCGTTCTGTTGCAGAGCCAGGGATTGTATTGACATGTGTAACTTTTTTATAAGTTTCAATATCTCTATATTGCTCTGGTGGAGCGTAACCAATGGAAATACCCACAGAAAATTTAAGGCTGTCATCAAATAAAACCGATACATTGAAATCGATTAATGTGGCATCCCCATTTGAATTTATAATTATATTTGCTGGTTTAATATCTGAATGAATTATCGCCGGAGTCTGACTATGAAGATATGCTAATGCATCAGATAACTGTCTCCCCCACTTAACGATATCTCGTTGAGTGTAATGACTACCATTATTTAAAATATTATCAAGGGAAGTTCCCTCAATAAAATCCATTACTGTGTAGATGCCTTCATCCGTCTCGATAAAGTCATATACACGTGGTAGATTTGGATGTTTTAATTGTTTAAGAATATCCGCTTCCTGTCTTCTATATACTCTATCTTTGACCTCTTCACGGATTTGTTTTACTACTACGAGAGTATCCAAACGAAGGTGGCGGGCTTTATAAACAATTCCGCCGCCACCTTCTCCAATTTGCTCTATAATTTGGTAAGAGTCGCCAAGTACGTCACCAATATTCATATTATCATTCACCTAACGTTATATTTAACGAGGATTTGCGCGTAAAAATCCTCGAGCTAATTATATATACATATATATTATTAGTCAATTATTGTTGATGTACTTTATCTATATTATTTTGTCTCTGCTTAGCTGTCTGTTCGTACACATCCAACATAATAAGTCCTAAAAGATCACCTACTGTGAGTATCAATAGAAAACCATTAAGGGCTATATTTACATAGAACACATAATTAAACTGCTGATAATCCAAAATAGTATTCTCGTTAATGTATGCCCACAATTGATAATACAAAGTAATATTACAAACAAGTAAGATTGATACCATAGCCTCTATTATTTTTGATGGTCTAGCGGATTTTTTAATCCATCCAATAAAGATATATATGGCTACAAAAAATATTATTAAATAAAAATAATTAAATGAACCTAATTCATAACCTGCTATTGTTCTTCCCAGCATCTCTTCGAAAATGCTATGTTGTCTCAGTTCACCACGCTCCAAATGTGAAATACAAGGTGTAAGACCACCTGCAAGCATAAGAATTGAAGTCCATATATTAATAAATCTAAGATTGAACTTTTTCATATTTAACACCTTTATAATGTATTAAGGATATCTTTTACTGAATTAAAAATCTGGAATCCAATTGCACCTGTTGCAGCTAACAATAAAAGCAATGAGATAACCTTTAAACCAATGTTTTCTTTTATTGGTACATCGTTTCCATCAACTACAATTACTGCTTTGCCATCATTGAGTCCCATTAAAATATCTTCAACAGTCCTATATCTGTTGTCAGGAGCAAATGCACACAGCTTTGTAATAACTGCTGCTAGCTTTGATGATGCATTATCTGGAGCTTCCAGCTTGGCATTTGGGTTTAGTCTCATGCTCTGAGCGTTAGTAGAATCAGCTACGGTAGTTTGTTGTGGATATCTAGGCATAAATGGAAGTCGTCCGTGGTTAACTACCTGATAAAGAACAATTCCAAGTGAATAGAAGTCTGCACGATTATCGTAGTTCTTAAGCATGAAAACTTCTGGCGCCGCATATGAAACAGTTCCGATTGCAGTCATTTTGACCTCTGTTTCTTCAAGAACTCGTGCGATTCCAAAATCACCTAAATAAAAATCAATTTTATTCTCTGTTCTAGAATAAAAAATATTCTCCGGCTTAATATCTCGATGAATAATTTTGTGAGACTCGCAAACCTTTAGGGCATCGCACATATCTGCACAAAGCTTTCTTCCAATTTTTTCTGCATCTTTTTTTGTATACGATTCGCAGTCTTTTAACAAGGAAGATAATGGAGTAAGTACGTCCATTTTTATGAAGATAATAAAACCTATTTCATCTTCCTTTTCAACTACATCAAAATCATTAATGTGAACTATATGAGGGCTTTTTAACTCATTTAGCAATCTAATTTCAGAAATCGCGTCATCACGTTTTCTTTCGCAATATATCTCCGGAGTAATTCCCTCTTTGGCGATAGTATTTTCTGCCTCAGCGCTACGAGCTGTAATCTCAACAACTTTTATTGCAAAACCTGTTTGTAATCCCGTACCTGTATCAGTTTTGACACATCTGTACACAGCCCCGTAAGAACCTCTACCAAGTTTTTCAAGAATTATAAGATCCGGATATTGTTTTCTAATCTGTTCTACATAATCGTCACCAGAAAAAGCATCCTGGTTAAATAGAACAGTTTTATCATCATCTTCTACAAGAATTTCTGTTGTATCTCCCAATTTTAGTCCTCAATTCTTTCTATTGAATAATCAGCCAATTTCGATTCAACAAACTTTTTATACAAATTAGTTTCTGTATCAAAACCAGTTACATAAAATGTGCGATTATAATCTCCAAGCTCCACTTCTGCCATATAGTTGTCAGTGCATGTTTCGTAATTCTGGTAATCAAAGCTAACAGTTCCATCGTTTTCTAATACCAAGTCCTTATAGAGGATAGGTCTGTAGAAATCAAATGTTGCACTATCACCGGTCTCACTGTCAGTATATCTTCCTGTGATTTTATAAACTAAAATTACAGAACGCTCATCACCATACTTTTCAGTACAAAGATAAGTATTAGTTCTCTTTACGCTCTGAACTTCCCACTCACCAGTGCCATTAGCCTCGTCTGACCTAATTTGGTCTTCGCCCTGGCTTATTGCATTTCTAAGAGAGTTAATGGAAATCTGACTGCTATCAATAACACCGCTAGATAAATCAGCAACCTTGAATTCTTTTGTCAAAGAGCTAGGTGCAACACCATAATCTGTAGAAAATGCTGCCACAACATCCTCGGCATCATTGTACTCTATAGAAACAACGACTGTATCTCCATTACTTAATCCATCCTTTTTGTCCAATACATAGGTTAGATTGTATGCCTTGTCAGTCTTTGTATAATTGTTGACTAATGTTGCCTTTCCATCTGGTTCAATTCCAGAGAAGGTTACTTCTATTTTTTCAAATGGATCAAATGCTTCTACTGCCTGAAGGCCTTCTACTTTATAGTCAATATTTTTGTAAACAAATGAGTTTTTTATCTTTTAATTCACAACATCATCAATTTTCCAAGAATATGTAACACTATCGCCATTTGAATAGCCTTCGCCATTTGATGTATCATACACCTTTTCAAGATGAATGCCATCTTCAACGACTGATAATGAAGATGAACTATCATTTTTGAAAACTATTTCATCTTCATATTTTTCCTTAAATGAATCGTAATCAAATGAAACATTTAATGTGGCATAGCCTTCAATTCCATCTAATTGAATAGTTACAAATTCATTTAAATCAATTGGCTTGTATCTCAAATAATTTAAATACATAAACCCAATTAATAAAAACAGAACACTTACCCCTATGAGGTGAATGTAACTATTATTCGATTGTTTCTTTTCCATATATCCTTTCTCTCCCAACTAGGCTCTTATTAGTCACGGGCAAACACATCACGTGTGTATACTTTATCTTTTACATCATCAAGGCAGCTATCGTAGCGGTTTGCTATGATTGCGTCGCTAAGCTCCTTGAATTTTGAAAGGTCGTTAACAACTTTTGAGCCAAAGAATGTTGTGCCGTCCTCAAGTGTTGGCTCGTAGATGATAACGGATGCGCCCTTTGCCTTAACACGCTTCATGACGCCCTGGATTGATGACTGACGGAAGTTGTCTGAGTTTGACTTCATAGTAAGTCTGTAAACTCCGATTGTTACTTCCTTTTCGTGCTCTTTGCTGTACTGATTTGTTTCCTCGTAGCCGTAGTAGCCAGCCTTTTTGAGAACCTGGTCAGCGATGAAATCCTTACGTGTACGATTTGACTCTACGATAGCGCGAATCAAATCCTGTGGTACATCAGCATAATTTGCAAGAAGCTGTTTTGTATCCTTTGGTAAGCAGTATCCGCCGTAACCGAAGGATGGATTGTTGTACTGGTCTGTGATACGTGGGTCAAGGCAAACGCCCTTGATAATTGCCTGTGTATCAAGTCCCTTTGTCTCTGCATAAGTGTCGAGCTCATTGAAATAGCTGACACGAAGTGCAAGGTATGTATTGGCAAAAAGCTTTACAGCCTCCGCCTCTGTGAATCCCATAACAAGGGTATCGATATTTTCTTTGATTGCACCCTCTGCAAGAAGTGCTGCAAATTCCTTGGCAGCATTTGTAAGAGCAGCATCACTTTCATCTGTTCCAACAATGATACGGCTAGGGTAAAGATTGTCATAAAGAGCTCTTGATTCTCTAAGGAACTCTGGGCTAAATAAAATCTTGTCAGAGCCCATCTTTGCTCTAATGTTTTTAGTGTATCCTACTGGAATAGTAGATTTGATAACCATGTAAGCATTAGGATTTACCTTTTTAACAAGCTCAATAACTGCCTCAACAGCTGATGTGTCGAAGAAATTTTTTGTGCTATCGTAGTTTGTAGGTGTGGCAATTACTACAAACTCTGCATCCTTGTATGCGCTCTCTCCGTCGAGAGTTGCCACCAAATCAAGGTCCTTATTTGCAAGATAATCCTCAATCTCTGGGTCAACGATTGGAGACTTTTTATTGTTTATTAAATCTACCTTTTCAGGAATAACATCTACTGCTACAACGTGGTTGTGCTGTGCCAAAAGAGTCGCAATCGAAAGTCCCACATAACCTGTACCAGCTACAGCAATTTTTCTATTCATTACATACTCCTAATCCGCTCAATTACGCTCACAATCCTAAGATATTGATTCCGCCCACTAACACGTGGAGCTTCATCAATACTTAGAGATTGTTAGCTATTGAGCTCATATAATTAATTTAAATATAGAACAAACAAATTCGCTTTTACGGTTACTCTTCCTTAAGTCTGTACCAGCCATCGAGGATGGAAAGGTTAGGGTTGTAGTATGGATCACCCTTTTCTAAGATTTCTGGCCAGCGTTTTTCCAGTTTTTCTACTTCGGAATTGAAGCGGGCAACCTTTTCGCCTGTATCTTCATATCCACGAGATTTTGACTCATAGTGGTAGAGCTCTGCGTGTGGGTTGTAAACAACAAGATAGCCCTTGTCACGAACCTTCATACAGAAGTCCACATCGTTGAATGCAACTGCAAGCTCTTCTGTAAGACCACCAACCTCTTCAAAAACTTCTTTTCTAATCATAAGGCAGGCTGCTGTAACAGCTGAAAGGTCCTGAGTAGTCACCGCTCTAAACATATAGCCTGGTTCGCTGCGCTCTAAGCCTACAAATGTGTGACCGGCAATTCCACCGATTCCCATTACAACTCCAGCATGCTGTACTGTGTTGTCAGGATAATACAAAAGTGCACCGCAAATACCAACATCAGGACGAAGACAAACGTCAACCATTTCCTTAATGCAGGTCTCGTTAATAATCTCTGTATCATTATTGAGAAGCAAGAACATATCTCCGCTTGCATGCTCTGCTCCTAAATTGTTAATTGCTGAGAAATTGAATCCAGGTGTCTCATAGCGAACAATTTTAACATCAGGACGATTCTCGATTGATTTGTAATATTCAAAAGTCTCTGGCTCTGTTGAGTTGTTCTCAACGATTACATACTCGATATTTTTGTAAACGCTCTTGGCATCAATTGATTTGATACATTTATCAAGGTCATCTGTATGGTCCTTGTTTGGGATAATAATAGAAACAAGTGGTTCCTTATCCCAGTGATATGTGGTGCGGTAGCAACCATAGAATGTATCCTGCTCAACTGTGGCTGGAATGCCAAGTCTATCGTAATGTGCCTGAACAGCCTTTGCACCAGCATCGAAGGCGTAAAGCTTTGATTCTGCCGACATAGCTGTTGATGCAGCGTGGCTTCTCCAGTGATAGAGAGCCTTTGGCACATGATGTACATTAGCAGCTGCCTCGCAGTAACGCAAAATCAAATCATGATCCTGAGCACCATCATATTCTTTATTAAATCCGCCAACCTTTTCATAAAGGTCCTTTTTGAAAACGAAAAGGTGACAAATGTAGTTTACTGAACAAAGCAAATCTAAATTGAAATCTGGCTTGAACACTGGCTCAAAGTATTCCTTGGAATCCATGGAAATTTTATCCTCGTCAGTGTAGAGCACGTCGATTGTTCTATCCTTATTGATTGCAGCAACAAGCTCGTACATAGCATTTGGCGCAAGTGTATCATCATGGTCGGAAAGAACAATGTAATCACCTGTAGCAAGTGCTATTGCTGCATTTGTATTATCTGAAATACCTAGGTTGTCATTGAGGTGAGTATATTTAATGCGGCTATCACTGCCATATTTTTTCTCAATGAACTTGCCAAGGCTATCATCTGGACTACCATCCGCAAGACAAAGCTCCCAGTTTTTGTAGGTCTGAGCGACAATTGAATCAATAAGCTCGACCAAATATTTCTCAGGAGTCTGATACATTGGAATAACGATACTCATAAGTGGCTGGTAGTCAAATACCTGATCACGCTGACGCTGAAGCTCTACCTCTGTTGGTCCAAAGCTTGTAAGGAAATCCATGTATGTGTACTTTGGTGCATCGGCATCCTTGAATTTATCAATGGCATGCTTGATTGTAGCGCCAATTCCATTGTCCTGACGATAGAGCTCGATACGTTCCCAAAGGCTCTTCTTTGGAAGAAGGTTGCCGCCTGTAAGAACATGGGCTGTATCTACCTTGCAATCGTATACCTGTCCGTTTGCTGTGATTGTAAGACGAAGCTTTTTATAGTCCGCCTTGTCAAAAACAATCTCAAGTCCTGAGTCGCATTTTTCTGTAAGCTCTGGATATACCCCGTAAACGTCCTTACGGAACATACGCTTTACAGAAATTGGAATCTCCTTATTTCCATCATATAAATGGAACTCCTCAGGAACATTTCCGATTGCCCAGCCTAGAATCTGAATCTTGTCATCTGTAACTGCAGCGCGCTCTAAATTGTACTCGTACTCTTTTTTGAGCTTTTCCAAATCGCGGCCAGTAGCCTTGTAAACTACTGAGCGAACCTGATTAGAAGCGCCATTCTCACCTAATACGCAGACGAGCTTGAGACTCTTAACATCTCTAAGATTCTCAGGCAAAGTAATCTCGCCAACGTACTCCTTTGAAACGCTTTTGTGGGCAGCAATGTAACGACGGCGAACTTCGTTGCCCTCGTTAATTGTGATGTCCATTTTATATGGCTTTCCATTCATCTCTGCCACAAGGTCATAGCCCTTTGGGTTGTCGAACGGGTAAAAGCCCTGGAATAATAATGTATTTTTCTTTGTTAAATGGTATCGAATAAATACCACATTAAAGGTATCTCTCAAAATAATCTTCCTTCTATTTCTAGTTCGTTTATCCGGCTACTCTACTTTC
>JAEEGH010007009.1_pt1 | contig 27311 bp, 25 predicted proteins | sample 9134181 | NCBI WGS metagenome assembly JAEEGH01 (sample SAMN16246544, study PRJNA631951) | gut metagenome | biome: gut microbiome; feature: rumen; material: DP-attached | host: Bos | place: Iran: Karaj | collected 2018-10 | reverse complement strand
AGGAGCTTGCGGCAAAGGTTGCCGAGCTGGGAGAGATCATCACCCGCGATTACAAAGATAAGGACACGGTTTTTGTGGGTATACTGAAAGGGTCCTTCATCTTTATGTCCGACCTGGTGCGGAAAGTGAAACTGGACCGGCTGGAGATCTGCTTCATGATGGTATCTTCCTATGGCTCCGGCACCCGCAGCTCCGGCAATATCATCATCAAGAAGGACCTGGAAAACGACCTGGAAGGGAAGCATGTGCTGATCATCGAGGATATCATCGACAGCGGCAACACCCTTACCTACCTGAAAAAGTATCTGTCAAACCGCAAGGCCGCTTCCGTCAAGGTCTGCACCATCCTGGATAAGCCCTCCAGGCGGGAGACGGATCTGGTGCCGGATTACCGGGGCTTTGAGATCCCGGATGCCTTTGTGGTGGGCTACGGCCTGGATTACGACGAACATTTCCGCGAGCTGCCCGACCTGTGCATCCTGCATCTGGGCGGGAAAGACGCGTAATATAATCAGGTTTTACACTATTCCCGGAGGAGGGATGATCCCTTGAAGAAAGACAAAAAGAGAGATATCGGCTTTTATGTGCTGATCATCGTGGTGCTGATCGCGGTCATTTTCCTGCTGCTGTCCAACAACACCCCGGAGGGGATGAACTATTCCGAGGTCCGCAGGCTGTTTGAAAATGGAAAGGTCAAGTCCTTCGTGGTGGACGGGGAAACGCTGGTCATGTCCTTCCGCGATCCCTACGAGGGGCGGTATACCGCAAGCCACGAGCTGTACAATTTCGGCGTGTTTTACGAGGATCTCCATGAGCTGATCGACCAGCAGTGGCACGACGGCATCATCGAGGAGTACAACTATAACGTGGGCTGGCAGATGCCATGGTGGCTCAGCTTCCTGCCCTATCTGCTCATCATGATCGTTTTCGGCGTCCTGTGGTTCGCCATGATGAACCGGGGCATGGGGGGCGACAAGTCTGCCATGCGCTTCGGGAAAGCACGCACCCGCGTGGGGGCGACCGATAAAAAGGTCACCTTTGCGGATGTGGCCGGTGAGGACGAGGAGAAGGAAGAACTCCAGGAGATCGTGGAGTTCATGAAGGACCCCCAGCGCTATGTGGAGCTGGGCGCCCGCATCCCCAAGGGCGTCCTGCTGGTCGGCCCTCCGGGCACAGGCAAGACCCTGCTGGCCAAGGCCGTGGCGGGGGAGGCGGGGGTGCAATTCCTTTCCATTTCCGGCTCCGATTTCGTGGAGCTGTATGTGGGCGTCGGCGCCAGCCGTGTCCGCGACCTGTTCGACCAGGCCAAGAAGGTGGCGCCTGCCATCATCTTCATCGACGAGATCGACGCCGTGGGCCGCCAGAGAGGCGCGGGCCTGGGCGGCGGCCACGACGAGCGGGAGCAGACCCTGAACCAGCTCCTGGTGGAGATGGACGGCTTCGGCACCAACGAGGGCGTCATCGTCATGGCGGCCACCAACCGGCAGGATATCCTGGATAAAGCCCTGCTTCGTCCCGGCCGCTTTGACCGGCAGATCTATGTGGGCATGCCCGACGTCAAGGGCCGGGAAGCCATCCTGAAGGTCCACGCTAAGGGCAAGCCCCTGGCGGAGGACGTGAACCTGGCCACCATCGCGAAGACCACCATCGGCTTCACCGGCGCAGACCTGGAGAATCTGCTGAACGAAGCGGCCCTCCTGGCCGCCCGCCGCATGCGCCGCTTCATCACCATGGCGGAGATCGAGGAAGCCATGATCAAGGTCATCGCCGGTCCCGAAAAGAAGAGCCGTGTGGTGTCCGACCAGGAACGGCGGCTGACCGCTTTCCACGAGGCGGGGCACGCCGTGGTCTCCCATGCCCTGGAGCACAGCGATCCCGTGCACCAGATCAGCATCATCCCCCGCGGCAATGCCGGCGGCATGACCATCTACCTGCCAGAGCAGGACAAGAGCTTCAATTCCCGCAGCGAAATGCTGGACGATATCGTTTCCCTGCTGGGCGGCCGTGTGGCGGAAAAGCTGGTGCTCAACGATATTTCCACCGGCGCCAGCAACGATCTGGAGCGAGCGACCTCCATCGCCAAGGCCATGGTCATGAAATACGGCATGAGCGAAGCCCTCGGCCCCGTGGTCTACGATTCCGGCAGCGGGGAGGTATTCCTGGGCAGGGATTACGGCCACACAAAGAGCTATTCCGAAAAAGTGGCCGCCGAGATCGACGAGGAGATCAAGCGCATCGTGGAAGAAGCCTACGAGCGCTGCCGCCTGATCCTGGAGGACAATCTGGATATCCTCAATCTGACAGCGGACTACCTGCTGCGCCACGAGGTCATGGACGGGGAGACCTTCGCCGCCCTCTGCCGCGACAGAAAGCTGCCGGAGGAACCGCAGCAGCCTGAGAGCGGGCCGGAGGCGCCGGTGGAAGCGGAGGCCGATGTTGGCCCGGAAGACGCTTCGGTAAACGCGCCGGAAGAAGAGGCAGAGGAAGCGCCCGCCCAGGAACAGCCGGAGCCCGTATTCGAGACCTGGCCCCACAACGAGGAGGACAAACCCGAATAAGCGCAATACCCATAGGAGGAGACGGCGGGATGCGTCGTCTCCTCTTTTTGGAGCCCACTACATGAAGAAGTCGGAGAGAACGATGGAACGTATCCCAGAACGCATTGCAAAGGAACTGAATAAACCGGCGCAGTTGGTGCAGAATGTCGTCACCCTGCTGGACGAGGGAAACACCATACCCTTTATCGCCCGTTATCGCAAGGAAGCCCACGGGGCCATGGACGACACGGCGCTGCGCACCCTGGAGGAGCGGCTCCGCTACCTGCGCAGCCTGGAACAGCGCAGGAAGGAGATCCGCAGGCTCATCGAGGAGCAGGAAAAGCTCACACCGGAGCTCAGCGCCGAGATCGATAAGGCCGATACCCTTTCCGCACTGGAGGATATCTATCGGCCTTACCGCCCGAAGCGGCGCACCCGCGCCTCCGTCGCCAAGGAGAGGGGCCTGGAGCCCTTAGCCACGGCGATCCTCCTCCAGCCGCAGAAGGAACCGGCTGAGCTTGCGAAAGCCTTCCTTAGCGAGGAAAAGGGCGTTGCGACGGTGGAAGACGCCCTGGCGGGCGCTTCGGATATCATCGCCGAGCAGGTCAGCGATTCCGCGGAAAACCGGAAAAAGCTGCGGGAAACCATCCGCAGGCGTGCCAGCCTCCGGGTGGAGGCGACGGGCACGGAGGACAGCGTGTACCGGCTGTATTATGATTTCTCCCAGCCCCTGTCACGGCTGCAGGGCCACCAGATCCTTGCCGTCAACCGGGGCGAAAAGGAGGGCTTCCTGAAGGTATCCCTTTCCCTGGACCGGGAGCTGGCGCTGGGCGAGCTTTCCCAGGGGATGATTCGGGCGGGCGCGAGGAACGAAGCCTTTCTCCGCGCTGCCGTGGCTGACGGTTATGACCGCCTGCTGCAGCCCAGCATGGAGACCGAGACCCGCGCAGCCTTGACGGATACCGCCGCCGAAGGCGCCATTCACAATTTCGCGCTGAATCTGAAGCCCCTCCTCATGGCCCCGCCGGTGAAGGGAAAGGTGACCATGGGGCTGGACCCCGGTTACCGCATGGGCTGCAAGGTGGCGGTGGTGGACCCCACGGGCAAGGTACTGGATACCGCCGTGGTCTATCCCACCCATGGGGAGAAGCAGCGCGCCGCCTGCATCGAAACCCTGGCGGCCATGATCGCCAGGCATGGCGTAGAACACATCGCCATCGGAAACGGGACGGCCTCGCGGGAGACGGAGCAGATGACGGTGGAGCTGCTGCACCGCTGCCCCGGCGTCAGCTACATGGTGGTCAGCGAGGCGGGCGCCAGCGTATACAGCGCTAGCCCGCTGGCGGCGGAGGAATTCCCCCAGTATGACGTGAACCTGCGCTCCGCCGTCTCCATCGCACGGCGTCTGCAGGACCCTCTGGCGGAGCTGGTGAAGATCGAACCCAAAGCCATCGGCGTGGGGCAGTATCAGCATGACATGCCTCAGAAAAAGCTGGAGGAGAGCCTGGACGCCGTGGTGGAGGACTGCGTCAACGCCGTGGGCGTGGACCTGAACACCGCGTCCCCTTCGCTCCTGCGCCGGGTCAGCGGCCTGACGGCGGCCACGGCGAAGAATATCGTGGCCTATCGGGAGGAAAACGGCGCGTTTACTTCCCGCAGACAGCTTTTGAAGGTGCCCAAGCTGGGTCCCAAGGCCTTTGAACAGTGCGCAGGCTTCCTGCGGGTGCCGGAAAGCCGCTCTGTGCTGGACAACACCGCCGTCCATCCGGAAAGCTACGCTGCGGCAGAACAGCTGCTTGCCCTCTGCGGCTATTCCGTCGCCGACGTAAAGGCGGGGCGCATCGGCGAGCTGCCCCGGCGGTTGAAGGACAGGGGAGAAGAACGGACCGCCAGGGACTGCGGCGTTGGTCTGCCGACGCTGAAGGATATCGTGGGAGAGCTGATGAAGCCGGGGCGTGACCCGCGGGATGAGCTGCCCAAGCCCATCTTCCGCACGGACATCCTGGAGATGAAGGACCTGCAGCCCGGCATGGTGCTCACCGGCACGGTGCGCAACGTGATCGACTTCGGCGCCTTTGTGGATATCGGCGTCCATCAGGACGGGCTGGTGCATGTTTCCGAGCTTTGTGACCGTTTCGTTCGACATCCCAGCGAGGTGGTCAGCGTGGGCGATACGGTGAAGGTGGTCGTTCTGGCGGTGGACGAGAAAAAGAAGCGCATCTCCCTGAGCATGAAGCAGGTTAAGGAATAAACGGCGCAGGGATAAAATAGGGCGTGTTGCAAAATGCCCCTCCCTCGTCATTGCGAAGCCCAGAAGGGGCTGTGGCAATCCGTTTCCCCTCGAATGGAGGACGGATTCCCACACCAGCGTGCGCGCTGGCTCGGAATGACGGGCGGTAATTGCATTTTGCAACACGCCCTTTTTCGGTGTTTTACGATTACCACCTGCCGTCCCGCCGGTCAAGGAAATGACCGAAATCGAAGCGGACCTCATGGCGCTGGATGTCCCGATTCGTATAGCAGCAAGTGTCGAAGCCGATGAGCGCAAAGCCCTGGCTGCGGTAGAAGTCGATGGCCCTGACGTTGCAGGATTGGGTCTCCAGGATGATGGCCCTTCGGTTTTGCTCCTTCGCCCGCTCCTTTGCCAGGTCCATCAACCGCGTCCCGATGCCCCGGCGGTGCAGCTCGTCCGCTACCCACAGCTCGGTCACGATCAGCCGGTTGCTCCATTCCTCCGGGCACACTTCGATGCAGGCCAGGAGCTTCTTTTTGCCGCCCTCCTGGGAGATGATGCCCCAGGCCTCGGCGTTTTCCCAATGATCCTGATACAGACAGTCCGGGAAATCATATTCCTCCGGCGTATGGGTGACCGGCTGATCGAAGCGCTTTTTTACCATCTGCACGGAGAATTCGTCAGGACTGGTCGTTATCTCCAGGTCATAGTATTCTTCCGTCGTATACCGCATCGGGATGGGGGTGCCTTTCCATTCCTCTCTGGGAAGGGGTACGATATCGAGCCCGGCCATAGTGATCTCCTCCGTAAAGCGTGATCTGTCAGTTTCCGTCACATAACGATCCATCGTCCAAAATCGCATCTATCGTCTGCCTGTAGTCCGAGCGGATGAGTACGACCGGTTCCCCGGTTTTCCCGTATCCTTCGATGATGCTCCTGTTGTCCGCCTTCAGCCCGGCGATGGTACAGTCGTCCTCCAGCCTTGTTTCGATGTCGGAAGCATGCTGCCTGATGTCCTCAAAATGGGCGTCGATGTATGCGTCCGACATAGCCAGGCAGAGGAAGCGGATAAAAGGGAGATAACTTTCGTCGAAGTCCCGCCGCCAGTCGAAGGGGATATAGCAGCCCTCCACGATGAGGTCCTGCCTGTTTTCGATGACGGTCTTCACCATTTCCCGGACGATGGGCCAGAGATAAAACGTAAGAGCGTCGTCGTCTTCCGGCGTCAATCCAGTCTGCCCGGAACGGATGAGACCCATTTTCAGATGGTCGATGGAGAGATACGGAAACCCGTACCTTTCCAGAAGACGCTGGGCCAGCATTGTTTTCCCCGCGTGGGATGCCCCAGTGATAAGTATGACCATAGCTGCCTCCGCTGTCAGCGTCGCCGTCTCGGTGCGGGCAATTCCTCCGCCATCGCCGTCAGCAGTTCCTTCAGAAACTCCCGATCGTCTGTGTTCTCGATCAGCAGCATCTCCTTCGCTCCCTCGTAGGGAAGCTCGGCCTGGGCGCCGGGCATCAGCCGCTTTGCGGCGGGGACCGGCTTCACAAGAAAACGGTCGTCATAGACGCCGCCGACGATCTTTCCCCGGTAATAGATGATGTATTCACCCATCATCGCTTTGTATGAAACGCCGTCCAGCAAAGACAGCTGATCCAGAATATAATCCAGGTATTCTTTGCTCGAAGCCATATCCGATTCCTCCGTGAATCGATAGTTGTGGGGAGATGCCGGGAGAGGGGAGACCTCAGCGCGCATCGCCCATCAGCTTCACATAAACGCTCCTGTGCCGCGGTCCGTCATATTCGCAGAACCAGATCCCCTGCCAGGTCCCCAGGAGCAGGCGGCCTTCCTCAATGATGATCTGCTGGGAAAAGCCGATCATGCTGGCCTTCAGGTGCGCGGCGGAGTTCCCCTCCATGTGCCGATACCCGTCTTCCCAGGGGACGATCTTGTTGATCTCCGTTGTGAAATCCCTGACCACGTCAGGGTCGGCGTTCTCGTTGATCGTCACGGCGGCGGTGGTGTGGGGAATGAAGACGGTGCAGATGCCCTCCCTGATCCCGCTGTCTTCCACCGCCTTCTGGATCAGGTGAGTGATATCCACCATCTGCGTGTGCTTCGATGTGCTGACGCTCAGTTTTACCAGCATGTTTTTCCTCCCTGCCCGGATGGTGCCGGCTGCTGCGCTCAATCCGCGGCTTTTTTGCGGCAGATATACAAAAGATGGTTCGTACTGCCCAAAAGCTCCCGCTTCTCCGCGAAGGCGAGATACCACGCCGCAAACGCATCGAAATCCTCGTCCCGGATGCAAAAGTCCGGGCGGTCTTCGATCGGCTCCAGCATTCCGTCCGTTCCCGCCGTCGTGATCCATTCCACCGGCTTGCCGTCGAACAAACGCTCGAATTCCACTACGTCATACCCGGTGAACAGCTGCTCCTTGAAATGCTTCACCCGATGATCCTCCGTGAAGTTCTCCGCCTCGCCCAAGGCCCAGTTGCCGGAGAAATAGTTCGCGTACATGATGGCAAAAACGGAGAGAAAGGCGAACAGCAGCGTACCGCCGGGTTTCGTGACCCGGATGGCTTCATCGATCGCTTTGTTGACGTCTTCCGTCTCAAATAAGTGATACATGGGGCCGAGAACCATGGTCAGGTCAAAGCTTCCGTCGGCAAACCGCGTCAGGTCCGTGGCGTCGCCCCGGAACGAGCGGAGACGGTCGACGCCTTCGGCGCGTTCCCGCAATACTGCCAGATTGCTTTCCACTAGTTCAACGGCGGTCACGTCCATACCTTCCTTTGCAAGGGAGATGGAATACCTGCCCGTCCCCGCACCGACCTCCAGGACCTTCGACGCTTTATGTGCATAGCGGTGAATATACGCCATGGTCGTCCGGTATTCCAGCTGGCCGTGCCTGGTCCTCTGAAGCCTGGCGTCTTCATCCGCCTGACCGTAAAAGTCCTGCATGATCTCGATCCTGCTGCTCATTTCCTGCCCTCCGAAAAACGGCGCACTATGGTGAGATGATTCTACCACGGAATCCTGTTCCTGAAAAGCGAAAATCTCTATTCAAGAAACCGGAAGCGCTGCAGGCGGCTGTTTTCTCCCGATCAGATAGATGGGAAGCATAATGCTGCACTCTGATTAAAATAAGACGATCTTTGCGGTCTGATTCCCGTCATGCTTCCCTGTCGGCTTTGACGGGCGTCAGCCCCTCTGCATCCTCCGCTTCGCCTGACAAAAACATCCCCGCTTATCCTTGCCTGGTTTCATATAACGTCGTTTCTTGATTTCTTCACGTTTGATATGGTATCATAAAAAGAAAGCGGCTGACGCCCACCCGCAGGGGACGAAAGCCCTGTGGAAAAGTGCAGCGGGCGGCATTTCAGCGCGGATGGGTCGCTGGGATATCTTTGCTGTCAGGCGGGCCAACCGGAGCAAAGGCGAAAAGCTGGCCTGGCTGCGTTTCGGCTAAAGTTGCCTGCGATTTTTCGCCTTCATCAGGCCAAAAATCTGCTCGACAATCCGCACACGCCGATTTAACCATCGGTTACTAAAGCAGAATGCCGGAAGCCAGCTGAGCGGGCGAATAATGTTTTGCCTGTGGAGTACGATGACCTGTACGAGCAGGAAATACCCGAAGTGCGGGAACAGTATACTACACCCATCGTCTATTGCTTGCCAACATTTGACGAAGAGAGTAGAGTATGCATAACCAAGAGTTTTGCTTTGGCGGATGCTGAACCAGTGCTAACTCCCCACGATTCCAAATATAGGCAATACCGCGTTAGTTCTGGTGCGCAGATTGCACAGTCAGAATTTCCGTCATATTGCCTGAAAATCGCGGGGAATACTTCCTGTATTGGCCAAGATTTTCGGGCAAAATGACGGAACATTATGCAAGCATGATGCGTGTCGGGAACTAACGCGGTGTTGCCTTAAGACAGAAAAGGACTATCAAAAGGAGCAGCCTGCCAAAGATGCCCAGTATCCGAGCCTGTAGGGGATTAGGGCAACGAATGGACGGCGTGAGGAGGCGGAGGAATGTGCGCAGAAGAGGAATACTGCACCTTCGAAAATCACATGTCATCGGGAAAAGCGGGATAATGTCCGGATACATGATCGGGATTCCTGTGGAATGCGACGTGCGCGGGGGATCAAAGCTTGACAAGGCTGCCATACAGCCCCCTCCTGTGAATCCCTGAATGGAAGGCAGTAAGCCGGGCAGGTAACCCCGATCCCTCGCACAGCAAAGCTAGTACGGCAGCAGCAAGATCGTGGCGGGCAGAAGCTCCGGCCGGAAGTGCCAAAGCAGGGAGCAGCATCACTGCCGTGCCCGCAGAGGCTCCCACGATGGTCTGCAGTCACGACGCCTGCTGGGAGGCGACGGCTGCGTTTCCCATCCGGATCAAAAGAGGCGATATAGTTCGATGAAAAACAGGATCGACATGCTACATGGGAATGTGATGGGCAGTCTTCTGCGCTTTTCAATTCCCCTTGTGCTCACAGGTTGGCTGCAAACACTGTTCAGCTCGGCAGACAGCCTGGTGGTCGGACGCTATGCCGGAAGCGCCGCTTTGGCTGCGGTTGGCGCTACCTTTGCTTTCGTCATGCTCATCATCTGCTTCTTCGGCGGGCTCTCTGCCGGCGTCACCGTGTGTGCGGCAAACGATGCGGGGGCAGGCGACCCGAAAAGCTTTCGTGAGACCATGCATGTCTCGCTGCTGCTGGCTTTCCTTATCGGGGTTTTTGTCCTCTTCCTGGGAGAAGGACTGGCGGGTTCGATCCTTCGCATGATGCATGCGCCGGAGGACATCATCGGAGACGCGGCCACCTATCTCCGCCTGTACTTCCTGTGTATGCCCGCCCAGATGGTATACAATACCGGGGCCTCTCTCATGCGAGCCCGGGGAGATTCCCGTCATCCGCTCATTTTTCTGGCTATCTCCGGAGCAACGAATCTCCTGCTGAATATCGTTTTTGTCGCGCTCTTCCACTGGAATGTCGTGGGCGTCGCAGTGGCGACGGTGATCACCCAGTATCTCTCCGCCTCCCTCGCGATCCGCGCCCTGCTGCATGAGGAGGAGGCATGGCGGCTGGATCTGAGAAAGCTCTGCCTGCGGAAGGACAAGATCGGCAGGATCCTGCGGATCGGCATTCCGGCAGGCCTCCAGGCCGCTATGCTGGCCGCCTCTGACATCCCTCTCCAGACCTGCGTGAATTCTCTGGGCAGTCTGGCGGTCTCCGGCAACGCCGCAGGCCTGAATATCGACGGCCTTATCTTCGTCACCATAGAAAACCTGACCCAGGCCTGTACCGTGTTCACCGGCCAGTGTGTGGGGGCCAGGCTCTTCCAGCGGACAAAGACCGTGCGAAGGGACAGTATGATCGTTACGGTTCTGGCCGGGATGATCTGCGGCGCCGTCGGCCTTATATTTCGGTATCAGCTGGTCGGGCTGTTCCTACCCGAGACCCCGGAAGCGGTGGCTTTCGGTGCTGACCGGGCGAAAGCGGTGGCGACATTCGCATTCATTTATTCCGTTATGGGCACGCTGAACGCTTTTCTGCGTGGTTACGGCGTTTCCGTCGCACCGGCGGTCATCAATATCTTCGCGCTGTTCGCTTTCCGCCTGATCTGGGCATTCACCTACTTTCCCCACCATCGCACTTTATTCCATCTTTATATCTCCTACCCCATCGGCTGGCTCATCGCTATCGTGATGCTGCTGGCGATCTATCGTCCTGCCATGCGGAAAGCCATGGAACGGCTGGACGCGGAAGCCCAGACGCAGGCGGGGTAAGGGAGCTTCGCACAGACTGTTTCCGTCGTTTCTTTGGGGGAACCCGGTGCTATTTGCCCTGTTTGTCGTTTGTCATGGCCTGTTCTTTCGTCACGGGTGTTCTGATAAACCGGATCCCATAATGGCAAGGGAAAGCTCCTCGGAACATAAAGACCAGGAGGAATAATAAACGAAACTTCGCATAAACATGGAGGTGTGTTTGATGAAAAGGATCCTGTCAATGACCCTTTGCGCCTTGATGCTGTTTTCGCTCGCTGCATTTGCCTGCGCTGCAGGAGACGGCTATTCCGATGTGACCGGAGAGGAATGGTATGCCGAGGCGGTGGCGGCGCTGCGGGAAAAGGGCATTATGGACGGCGTCGGGGATAACCGCTTCGATCCCGAAGGCGTCTTCACCCGCGCGCAGTTGGCGACGGTGCTTTACCGTCTGGCCGGCGAACCCGCCGTGCAGGGGGAGGACGGCTTCACCGACACAGAGCCCGGCAAGTGGTATTCCGACGCCGTGCTGTGGGCGTCGCAGGAGGGCATCGTCGGCGGTTACGGCAACGGACTGTTCGGGACAGGCGACCCGACGACGCAGGAGCAGCTTGCCGTGATGCTGTGGCGAAGTGCTGGTTCCTATGTGCTCGGCAGTGAATACGCGGATGCCGCAGGGATAGAAAACGGCGCGAGCGATTGGGCTTTTGACGCGGTTCGCTGGGCACGGGTGGACGGTCTGCTCACCGACGCCATAGGCTTCGAGCCTACCGCCGCGGCGACCCGCGCACAGGTGGCGGACATGGTGTACCATTATTTGCAGCTGCTGGAGAAATTCTCTGAGGTCGACGCCGTGAGCGGCGCGACGCCGAAGGCCGGCGAGGATGGCGGCAAGGTGCTGGTTGCTTATTTCTCCTGCACAGGCAACACGGAGAAGATCGCAGGCTATATAGCGGAGGAGCTGGGTGCGACGGCATACTGCATCACGCCGGAGACGCCCTATACCGCCGACGACCTTGACTATAGAAACAGTTCTTCCCGCACCGCAACGGAGAACAGCGACCCCGACGCCCGCCCTGCCATAAGCGGAAGCGTGGAGAATATGGCCGATTACGACGTCGTCTTCCTCGGATATCCCATCTGGTACGGGCAAGCGCCGAAAATCATATATACTTTTGTGGAGAGCTATGACCTCGGCGGAAAGACCATAATCCCGTTTTGCACATCGGGCAGCAGCGGTATCGCCGGCAGCACGGCGAGCCTGAGCCGCAGCGCCCCGGACGCCGACTGGCAGAGCGGCAATCGTTTCAGCGGCAATGCTTCCCGCGATTCGGTGCAGCGTTGGATCGATGGATTGGGATTGCAGCGCGGGGCGGAATAAAAAACGACCTAGAACATAGGAAGCGGGGCAGTTCCCGTCAGATGAGAGAACAAGCCATTCGAGGAAGCGATCGGAGAGCTTATTCCTCTGACGATCCGGTTGTCCACATTCTTACAGTTTCGTAACACCTATTGACTTCTCCCTTAGAATCTGCTATCTTCCCCTGCGGAGTCAAGCAAGGGCTGGCGCGACGGGAATCGTATCCTGAACTGTATCGGCCGCCATGGCTCCGTTCCATTTGCTTTGTCTTGAGTGTACCCGCCTGCTATGCTATCCTGTTTAAAGCCATTGACTCGATACAGATTTCCGGGTATTGGATCCCCGGTTGTCTGCCGAGGGTCGATGGCTTTTCTTTCACTTCGGTATGCACATTTGCCGATATAGCCTTGACAGCTGTGGAGATCCATGGCTGTCCTTTTTTCCCGCGAGTCGTTGTTTCTTCTGGCACACACCCGTTAAGGCAACACCGCATAATCCGCGGCACGCATCTTGCTTGCATAATATTCCGTCATATTGCCCGAAAATCTTGGCCAATACAGGAAGTATTCCCCGCGATTTTCAGACAATCTGACGAAAATTCTGACTGCGCAATCTGCGCACCAGAATTATGCGGTATTGCCTTAAGTTTCCTATGTTTCCATTATACGAAATCCTTTCCGCCTTTTTCAACTGCAAACTTGTGATGCGGCGGGATCTGTGCTAGAATTTAAAGTGCTGAAAAGGAGGCGAAGCTCATGGACGAAGCCATGCGGGAGATCATGCGCAAACGCTGGGAATTCGCCGCCGCCTGCGGGGACGAAATAAACAAGGCCATCCCCCTGTACGAGGACCCCACCCGCTATCCGGTGGAGGAGCTGGTGGCCCTGTTCAGGCTCCAGCAGGAGATGATGGACGCGCCCACCCCGGAAAAGCGGGCCGAACTGAAAGCGCGGTTTTCCGAGATGCGGCGGAGCATCCGCCTTCTGCCCAATGCGCCGGAGCGCATCTACCTCTGGCCGGAGGGCAAGATGCCGGTGCAGACGGAATACACCGAAAACCCCGGCTGGCGGAACGACCACGAGCCGGATTTCAAGCCCTACCTGCTGGAGATGCTCCTGCCGGAGGAGGTGACGCCGCGGGGCGCGGTGGTGACCATCGCCGGGGGCTCCCACGGGGCGGGCACCATCAACGAATGCTATGAGATCGGCTTGGAACTAGGCGCCCTTGGCTATCAGTGCTTCATCCTCCAATGCCGCCCCAACGGCTGCCCCTGGAACGAATTCGAGACGGGGGCCGACGCGGCCCGCGCCCTGCGCATCCTCCGCGCCAGGGCGGACAAATACCGCATCAAACCTGACAATATCGCCATGGCGGGCTTCTCCAACGGGGGCATCACCATCGACTTCTGCATCGAATACTTCTCCGGCAATAAACGGGTGAAGGACTATTTCCCGGACTACGAGCCCGACGAGCTGGATGCCCTGGACGGCGGCCCGGACGCCTACCTCTGCGTCTACGGCGCCCGCCACAAGGGAACGCCCTACGACTACACGGGGGTCAGATATCCCCCCACCTTCTTCGCCGTGGGGCGGCTGGATTCCTGCATGGACAACCTCCACGCCCTCTATCCCGACCTGCTGGCGCGGGGCGTGCCCATGGAGGTCCACACCTTCGCCGGGCACCCCCACGGCTATGCGGGCTGGAAGATCATCGACGGGAAGGGCAACCCCAATTTCGACCTCTGGGTGACCCATGCCGACGCCTTCCTCCGGGACGTATTCAAAAACGGCTGAATAACATTTGAAAGGATGGGATCATAGATGCTGGCAAAAGAGATTCTTGACAAGCTGCAGCTTCACGGGAGGACCCTTTTTGACGAAGACAAGCAGGCCCTGTTCTTCAACTGGACCTGCGCGGGCTTCACCGTATGCTTCAACGGCGGCACCCTGAAGGCCCGCTTCACCGCCATGGGGGACAAGGGCCCCGCCTTCCCCGGCATGCCGGAGCCGCAGCCGGACTACCCCTTCTTCGGCGTGGTGGCCGACGGGGGCGAGCTGGCTTGCCGCACGGAATGCAGGGAGGAGGACGCCTGGTACACCCTCTTTGAGGGCGAAAAGGGGCAGCACTGCCTCCGCGTGGTGAAGCTCAGCGAGAATGCCCGCGGCAAGTTGGGAATGCTGGAGCTGGAGACCGACGGGGAATTCCTCCCCGCCCCCAAGAACACGAAGCCCGTCATCGAGGTGGTGGGCGACTCCATCACCTGCGCCTTCGGCAACGAATCGGCGGGCAATTCCATGGAATTCAAGACCAGCGAGGAGAACGGCTGGATGTCCTATGCCGCCCTGGCCGCCAGGGAGCTGGACTGCGAATGGAGCCTCGTCTGTGAGAGCGGCATCGCCGCCAGCAAGCCCAAGCAGTCCTTCTTCATGCAGAACCACGCCATGGACGATATTTACGCCTACACCGACGAGCTCTATGACAAGCGCCGGGGCGCGGAGCTCACCCCCTGGGACTTCGCCGCGAACCCCGTGGACGTGGTGGTGATCAACCTGGGCACCAACGACGCCACCCCCATCCGCTTCTCCCAGGACCCCTTTGTTATCCCTGAGCTGGAGGACCATTTCCAGGAAAAGTTCCGGGGCCTCGTGGAGCAGATCCGCCGCCTCAACGGGCCCAAGCCCTGGATCGTCTGCTCCCTGGGCAGCATGGACTACTTCCTCTTTGACCGGATCGTGGCCGCGGTGAACGAATACAAGGCCGCCACGGGGGACGAGAAGATCTTCGCCTTCAAGTACCTCCCCATGAACAACATGTCCGAGGGCACCGGCGGCGGCGGCCATCCCTCCATGAAGAGCCATCTGCGCATGGGCAAGGAGCTGGCCTTCCGGCTGCGCCCCATCCTTCAGAAATAATGTGCTGCGCGGCAGGGGCTCACTCCTGCCGCGCACTTTTTCCAAAGGAGGCAACGATATGGCGAAAAAGATCGCTTATTCCTATGTGCCGGACCGGGGCTGGACCGGCAGGGGCTTCTCCATCCCCCATGGGCCGGTAAAGGCGGAGGAAGTGCGCCTCACCCTGCGCGGCAGGGGCGGGGAAACAAAAGAGGTCCCCATCCTGAAAGCGGAGCAGAAGGGGGAGAGCCTGGAAATCAGCGCAGAAGAATTCGACTACCGCTCCGGCTGGACCCTCACCGTCGGCAGCGACAGCTACACCCGCCGGGACATGGACGAAGAAATCTGCGAGGGCCTGGAGGCTTTCGCGCCCGGTGAGGCGGGGGACGTGCTTTACCGCCTTTATTCCCCCAAGGCTTCCTCCCCCCGCCCCCTGCTCCTTTTCCTCCACGGCGGCGGCAACGGCGGCACGGACAACATCACCCAGGTGGCGGCGGACTACAGCTGCATCCACTTTTCGCAAAACTACCCTGATTTCTACATCCTGGCCCCCCAGGCCAGGGAGCCGGACTTCCGGATGATGGCGGGCAGGATCGGGAAAATGGACTTTGCCCACAGCGACATGGGCGGGGATCTGGGCTGGTCCCGCCGGTATCTGGGGGAGATCTGCGACCTGATCCGGGGCATGATCGCCGAGGGTAAGGTGGACCGGAAGCGCATCTACGTCACCGGCATGTCCATGGGCGGGGCGGGCACCCTCCGGGCTATGAGCGTGGGGGCGGACCTCTTTGCCGCCGCCGTGCCCGTGTGCCCCACCATGACGCCGGAGACCTTCGCCATCCTTAAGGGCCTGGTGCACGCCAAGCTCTGGATCGCCACCAGCTACGTGGACCACACCATCTACCGGCACAAGTACATCGTGGACGGCATCCTGGCCCTGCGGGACGCGGGGAACCGGGACGCCCGCCTGACCCTTTACAGCCCGGAGGAGCTGCAGAAATACGGCATCGCCACGGACCCGGAGCTCAGCTATCCGGAGCTTTTCTCCCAGAACCACATGTCCTGGGTGCCCACATACCACGACGAGCACGGCATCATGAGCTGGCTCACGGAACAGGTGAGGGAAGACTGATAATGGGACTGATCAAAGCCGCCGCTGCGGCCATTTCCGGAACCATGGACGACATCTGGAAGGAGATGTTCGTATGCGACTCCATGCCCGCGGACATCCTGATGGTCCGGGGCGTCAAGCGGGTGTCCAACCGCAGCGCCAACACCGGCGGGGACCCCAACACCATCACCCACGGCTCCGTCATCGTCATTTCGGAGGGGCAGTGCGCCCTGGTGGTCTCCGGCGGGAAGGTGATCGACAGCTGCGCGCTGCCGGGGGAATACGTGTTCCACGACCCGAAGCACGTGCCCGGCCTGGGCGGCCTGCTGGCGGAAGCAGGGGAGCGCTTCACCTTCGGCGGGGACCCGCCGCCCAAAATGCAGCGGGTCTACTACGTAAACGTCAAGGAGAGCATGAATAACCCCTTCTCCACCACCGCCCCCATCCGGCTGCGTGCCGCCGGGGGATACCCCCTGTACGGCACCGTCGCCTGCAGCGGGCTATTCTCCTACCGCATCGCGGACCCGGCCCTGTTCTACAAGCTGGTGGCGGGGAACGTGCCGGGGGCCTACACCCGCCGGGAGCTGACGAGCCAGATCACCTCCGAGCTGCTGACGGCCCTGGGCCCGGCCATGGACGCCTGCTGCAGCCGGGGCATCCGTCCCTCCGAAATCCCCGCCCACACGGAGGAGCTGTGCCGGGCCCTGCGGGACAGCTCCGGGAATGACTGGCTGGGCCAGCGGGGCATCGAGATCTCCTCCGTGGCCATCAGCCGCTTTTCCCCCTTGGGCGGCGACATGGCGGAAGCACAGCGCATGAGCCGCGACGCCACCCTCTTCGGCATGCCGCCGGAGGAGGAAGCGGAAGCGGAAGCAAAGGCGGAGCCGGAAGCGTGGAACTGCGTCCTCTGCGGCGCGGGATCCACCGGCGACTTCTGCCCCCAGTGCGGCAAGCCGCGGAAATGGACCTGCACCTGCGGGAAAGAGAATCTGGGCAAATTCTGCCGGGACTGCGGGAAGCCGCGGCCAGCATAAAAGACAAACCCGGAGGACAGCCGACGTCCTCCGGGTTCGTCTTCTTTATGGGAATGGTATGCAAAGTATCAGGCAGGTTTACTTCACCGCGGCGAAGCCCTTTTCCAGGTCGGCGATGATGTCGTCGATGTGCTCCGTGCCGATGGAGAGGCGGATGGTATTCTGGTGGATGCCCGCCGCCTCCAGCTCCGAGTCCGTGAGCTGGGAATGGGTGGTGGTGGCCGGGTGGATGACCAGGCTCTTCACGTCCGCCACGTTGGCCAGGAGGGAGAAGATCTCCAGCCCGTCGATGAACTTGAAGGCCTCGTCCTTGCCGCCCTTGATGTCGAAGGTGAAGATGCTGGCGCCGCCATTGGGGAAATACTTCTCATAGAGGGCGTGGTCCGGGTGGTCCGGCAGGGAGGGATGGTAGACCTTTTCCACCTGGGGATGCTTCGTGAGGTACTCCACCACCTTCTTCGTGTTCTCCGCGTGGCGCTCCAGCCGCAGGGAGAGGGTCTCGGTGCCCTGGAGGAGAAGGAAGGCGGCGAATGGGGAGATGCAGGCGCCGGTATCCCGCAGGAGGATGGCCCGGATATAGGTGACGAAGGCTGCTTTGCCCGCCGCATCGGTGAACTTCACCCCGTGGTAGCTGGGGTTGGGCTCGCTGATCCAGGGATACCTGCCGCTCTTCGCCCAGTCGAAGGTGCCGCCGTCCACGACGACGCCGCCCAGGGTGGTGCCGTGGCCGCCGATGAACTTGGTGGCGGAGTGGACCACGATGTCCGCGCCGTGCTCGATGGGGCGGATGAGGTAGGGGGTGCCGAAGGTATTGTCGATCACCAGAGGGAGCCCGTGCTTGTGGGCCAGGGCCGCCAGGGCGTCGATGTCGGGAATGTCGGAATTGGGATTCCCCAGGGTCTCGATGTAGATGGCCTTGGTGCTTGGCTTGATGGCTGCTTCCACTTCCTGAAGGTCGTGGACGTTCACCAGGCTGGCGTCGATGCCGTAGAGGGGCAGGGTATGGGCCAGGAGGTTGGAGGTGCCGCCGTAGATGGTCTTCTGGGCCACGATGTGCTCGCCCTTGGCTGCCAGAGCCTGGATGGTATAGGTGATGGCCGCCGCGCCGGAAGCCACCGCCAGGCCGGCGACGCCCCCCTCCAGGGCCGCGATGCGCTCCTCGAAAACGCCCTGGGTGGAGTTGGTGAGCCGTCCGTAGATATTGCCCGCGTCCGCCAGGCTGAAGCGGTCGGCGGCGTGCTGGGCGTTGTGGAAGACATAGCTGGTGGTGGCGTAGATGGGCACCGCGCGGGCGTCAGATGCGGGATCGGGCTGCTCCTGGCCTACGTGGAGCTGAAGAGTTTCAAATTTATAGTTAGACATGATCGTTACCTCTTTCTTTTTTGATTTTGATGATTTTGGTTTTCGGAAGAGAGGAAACGGTCACATTCGTCCGAAACGGTAATTGGCGCGGATCAGCGCTTCCATCCAATGCTTCATTTTCGGTCCCTCCGTGGATTTGATGGTCCGATGATAGCACGGCGCGCCGGGTCTGTCCAATATCCTATCTGAATGGTTGGTTATAGGCGCAGCCTATAACCAGGCATCTAGCTGTGTTCCTCCTGATACTGCTTCAGATAGCGTTCCAGCTCCTGCACATACAGCTGCGCCATGCTGCTGAGGATCACGTTCTGCCGGGTGATATACCCGATCTCCATGCGCTTGCCCACGGCGTCCTCCCCTGCTTCAAAGGGGACGGCAAGGTAATCCGCGCCGTTGAGCTCCTCGCAGATGACCCCGGAGCAGAGGGTATATCCATTCAGCCCCACCATCAGGTTCAGCATGGTGGCCCGGTCCGTGGCCTTGATGGTCCGGGGGTATTCGGCGGTGCTGAGGATCTCCTCCGCGTAATAGAAGGAGCCCCCGGCCCCCTGCTCGAAGGAGAGGCAGGGATAGTCCGCCAGGTCGGCAAAGCGGATCACCGACTTCCCGGCCAGGGGATGCCCCCTCCACAGATACACATAGGCCTCGCATTCCGTCAGAGGATGGAATTCCAGCTGGTTGGCCCGCAGGAGCTTTTCCAGGGGTTTGCGGTTGAAATCGCTGAGATAGAGGATGCCCAGCTCGCTTTTTCCGGAAAACACGTCGTCGATGATGTCCCTGGTCCGGGTCTCCCGGATGGCGAACTCGTATTCCTCCATGCCGAACTGCCGCACCAGCTCCACGAAGCTCTTGACGGCGAAGGAATAGTGCTGGGTGGAGATGCCGAATTTCTTTTTCCGGGCGCCGTCCCTCCCGAACTTCTCCAGCAGCACATCGTATTGCTGGAGGACCTGGCGGGCATAGTGGATGAACTCGATGCCGTCGCCGGTCAGGGTGACGCCCTTGCCGCTGCGGGAAAACAGGGTCACGCCCAGCTCCTTTTCCAGCTCCTGCACGGCGCTGGTCAGGGAGGGTTGGGCCACATATAATATCTCCGACGCCTTGTTGAGGGACCCGGCCTCGGAGATGGCGACGGCATAACGCAATTGCTGTATGGTCATGATCTCACCTTATATGATATAGTCGTCCCCGTCATGGCCGGTACGCACCATATCCGCGATGGTATAGCCCGCGGTATAGCGGCCGATCACCTCGTCGAGGCCCCGCCAGAAGTCCAGAGTCCGGCAGGCGGAAGCCCGCTGGCAGGGCATCGCGCCTTCCACAAGGCAGGCCACCGGGGCCAGGGACCCCTCCATGCAGCGCAGCACATCCCCCACATTGATCTCTTCCGGCCTGGCGCAGAGGCGGTAACCGCCGCCCTTTCCCCGCTGTCCTGCGACGACGCCCTTTTTCACCAGCTCCCGGACGATGCTTTCCAGATACTTCTCGGAGATACCCTGGCGCTGGGCGACCTCCTGCAGCGTAATGTAATTCTCCGTCTGATGCTCCGCCATATCCACCAGGATGCGCAGGGCATAGCGCCCTTTTGTGGAAATCAGCATACGCTCCACCTCCAAATCCTACTATACTACCAGAAAAATATGTTTTCAACTGAAATTTCTCTTGACAAGCCGAATTTCACGGTGTATCATGGGGTCAACTTCAGAAAACCTATCTCACTGGTATGTTTATATGATTAAAATGGAGGATGACACCATGAGCAAGATTTACACTTCTGCGGATCAACTGATCGGGGGCACTCCCCTTCTGGAGCTGACGCATCTGGAAAAGGCCCTGGGCCTGGAAGCAAAGCTGCTGGCGAAGCTGGAATACTTCAACCCCGCCGGGAGCGTGAAGGACCGCATCGCCAAGGCGATGATCGAGGACGCGGAGGCCCGCGGTGTGCTGAAGCCCGGCGCCACCCTCATCGAGCCCACCTCCGGCAACACCGGCATCGGCCTGGCATCCGTGGCCGCGGCCAAGGGCTACAAGCTCATCATCACCATGCCGGAGACCATGAGCGTGGAGCGCAGGCAGCTCATGAAGGCCTACGGGGCGGAGCTGGTGCTCACCGAAGGCGCCAAGGGCATGAAGGGCGCTATTGCCAAGGCGGAGGAGCTGGCAAAGGAGATCCCCGGCAGCTTCCTTCCCGGCCAATTCGTGAACCCGGCCAACCCCGCCGTGCACAAGGCCACCACCGGCCCGGAGATCTGGGCGGACACCGACGGCAAGGTGGACCTTTTCGTGGCGGGCGTGGGCACCGGCGGCACCATCACAGGCGTGGGAGAATATCTGAAGGAGCAGAACCCCAATGTCAAGGTGGTGGCGGTGGAGCCCGCGGATTCCCCCGTGCTCAGCGAGGGCCGGTCCGGCAGCCACAAGATCCAGGGCATCGGCGCCGGCTTCGTGCCGGACGTGCTGAATACCAAGGTCTATGACGAGATCATCCCCGTGGCCAACGAGGACGCCTTTGCCACCGGCAGGCAGATCGGCCGGACCGAGGGCGTGCTGGTGGGCATCTCCTCCGGCGCCGCCGCCTTCGCGGCCATCCAGCTGGCGAAGAGGCCGGAGAACAAGGGCAAGACCATCGTGGTCCTCCTGCCGGACACCGGCGACCGCTACCTCTCCACCCCCCTGTTCGCGGAATAATTCTGATAAGCAACAGGAAGAACACGGCAAAAACGCCGTGTTCTTCCTGTTTTCGTCTATGCAAGTCCCTTTTCGCAGGGGCGGCCGATGGCCCGGCGGTGGGCGAAGTAGAGCTCCTCCGTGGCCAAGGCCATTTTCGTCACGGAGAATTCGCAGTCGTGGGGGTAGATATACCAGGTGTCCTCCAGGGTGTTCAGGTCCACGCAGTCCCCGTGCTTCCCCAGGTATTCATATTCGATGTGGCAGGAATAGAGGCTGGGCACCGGCTTCACCATCTCGAAGGGATCCCCGTCGACGTCCGTGCCCCGGACGGTGAAGCCCGCCATGTCGTGGACCATGGTCCCCTCCCCCAGGGGGAGGAAGCGCCTGGCGTTGGGGAGGGAATCCACGCGGACGGGCAGCGGCCCGGTAGAATAGGTCCCGGCCTCCACCTCCCGCCGCACATTGGCCCGCTCCCACTCGTACCAGTCCGGGATGTGGGCAAATTCCGTCTCGCCCCTGTCCGCGGAGAGCTCGCCCAGCTCGGACATGGTCCAGCTTTTCCCGCAGCTTTCGCAGCGGAGCGCGGCCCCGGAGGAGTTCATGCGGAATTCCCTGCCGCAGGCGGGGCACTGATACAGCACCTTGTGGAGGCCCTCCGCCCGCCCGGCATACTTCGTCCGGATGCCCCTTGCCTTCTGCCAGGCAAAATCGTCGTACTGAAAGGCGTCCACGAGCTTCTCGTTTATTTCCTGGGGGGAGGCAGCGGCCAGCTCTTCCTGCGTCAGCAGGAGGCGCAGCTCCGCCTCCGTGGGCTTCACCCCCCGCTCATGGAGGTTCCAGAAGGGGGAATTGACGTGGTGACCGTGGCAGATCAGGGTGACCACCGGCACCCCCAGCAGCTTGCAGAGCTTGCCCAGGGAGGCGGGCAGCACCGCCGTGGTGCCGCAGAGGGAATAGCGGGCCTCCGGGTAGATGACGGCGATGTTCCCGTTCGCGATCACCTGCTTCAGCTGCCGGATCAGGGTGACGTCGCTGGTGAATTTCCGCTTGCAGATGCAGCCGATGCTGCGCAGGAGCCCTTCCCGCCCGATGAAGCCGTCGATGGCCACCACATAGTTGGCCCGATGGGGGAAGATCGCCCTGGTGGCGACCTTGAAATCCATGAAGGCATTGTGGTTGCACAGCAGGAGATAGGGCGGCTTCAGCCCCTCCATGCCCACCCTTGTGATGATGGTGCGGTGCCGGATGACAGCGGGCATGCTGAGGAGCCATTCCAGAGGCATCAGGTACCATTTCGCGGGGATGGGGGGGCGTTTCATATCGAAGCGGACGGGTTCGATTCTCATGACGTTCGGCTTTGCTCCTTCCAAAAGTATTTGCGCGGATTTAAGGTAAGGGCTGCGGCCCGTTTATCTCCACTTGTCGATGGAGGTGCTGTGGGGGCTGTACTGGCTCCAGCCCTGGACCACGTTGGAGCCCTGGGGGTCCCCCACCACGATGACGTTGATCTGCCCCTTGGCGAACAGGGGCACCACGCTGTCATCCGTGACGGGCTCGCCGGTCAGGGGGTCCTCCTTGAAGCGGGGGGCCCAGCGCTTGTGCTTCAGGTCCCCCACGCGGACGGTGATCTTCCGGTGGAAATAGTCCTCGATATCCTGCCTCGTCCGGCAGCCTTCCCCTTCCGCCAGCTCCTTGGCCCGCAGGGGGGAGACCAGGATCGTGACCCCATGGAGCATCTCGAAGGCCTTGAGCTCCTCATAAAAATCGTCCAGGCTGGGATTGAGCATATAATTGCCCACATGGCTCCAGCCGCCGGTGAGGATGCTCAGGACGCTCTCCCCCTCCTTGAAGCCCAGAGAGGTGGCATAGGGCGCCCAGGGGCTGGCCTCCTCGTTCTCCGCAAAGGCGAAGGTATAGCAGGAGTTATTGCCCATGACCCCCATGAGGTTCACTCCCACCTCGCTGCCCCCCAGGTTGATGAGGGCCAGGCGGTGGGCACGGCCGATGACGGCGTTGGCCCGGCCGCCGGGACCCAGGGCGCAGACGGAGTCGTTCATGCCGATCTCCTTGCGGATGGGGCCGTTGACCACCTGCATGAAGCTGAAGGCATTGGTGGATTTCGCCGTCTGATGGTGGCGCTGGTCCATGCCCATGAGCTCGATCATCGCCAGGATGACGGGCATGTATTCCGGCTTCGCCCCGGCCATGACCGCGGTGATGGCCGCTTTCTCCACGGTGACGATCCTGCCCTCCGGGGCCATCTGGGTCACCACCACCTCGTCGGGGGCATGGGAGGTGCCCTTCAGCATGGCCTTCACGCGCTCCTCCGTGGGGATGATCACGGGCAGGCCGTCGGTGAGGCCGTTATTCTGGAAGTATTCCTGCAGCTCGTCCTCCGTCCCCTCGGCGCAGTAGCGCCCCGGCTGGGCGGGGGTGAAGGGTCCGCTCTCCAGTTCCTCCGGGGTGAGGGGGCGGAACAGGGCGTCCTCGATCTCCCCCAGCAGGGCAGCCAGGTCCCCTTCCGAAATGTCCGTGCAGGGGAATTCCGTCTCCGCCAGGCGGATGCACATGCCCTCCCGCTCCCGGGAGAGGAGGGCGTCCTGCTCCAGATAGCGATAGAGGACCACCACGCCGGGGATGCCCGCCCGCTCGATGCTCCTGGCGGGCCAGGTGACGGCGCAGGCGGTGGTGGAGCAGGAGGGGGCGGCGAAGTAAACGAAGGCGTCCGCCTTTTCCTTCATCTCCGCCCAGAGCCGGGGATCGTCGGAGGAATAGCTCATCCGGGTCCGGTATTCCAGCTTGATCCCGGCGTATTTATCCCGCAGATAGGCGTCCAGGGCGCTTTCCACATTCCCGAAGCCGTGGGTATCCCCCGGCCAGGAATTGATGATGTAGACCGTCTTCCCCGCCAGGGTGCTGAGGCGCGGGGACAGGGGCGCCCGCTGCACGACGTTGAAATGGCCCCTGGGGTCCAATGCTTTCAGCTTGGTTTCCATGGCGATACTCCCTTTCCGTTTTTTTCTGCTGATGATTATACCGTATGGAAAAGCCGGGGTCAATGTGGGGATGCTCCCCGGTTGACAGAAGGCGGGCAGGCCCGTAGAATAAGGGCGAGAGGGGAAATGCCGGTATGACCTTACAGATCAAGCGTTTCGACGAGCTGACCGCGGCGGAGCTGTACGAAATCCTGAAGCTGCGGGTGGACGTGTTCGTGGTGGAGCAGGCCTGCCCCTACCCGGAGCTGGACGGCCTGGACAAGGAGGCCCTTCACCTCTGGCTGGAGGACGAGGACGGCGTCCACGCCTATCTCCGGGTCATGGACCGGGGTGCGGAGAGCCAGTACGTCTCCATCGGCAGGGTCGTGGCCAGGGAGCGGCGCCGGGGCCTGGGTACCCGGATCCTGAAGGAGGGCATCCGGGCGGCGAGAGAACGGCTGGGGGCGGAGGCAGTCTACCTGGAAGCCCAGACCTACGCCGTCGGGCTCTACGAGAAGCAGGGCTTCCGCCCCATTTCGGAAGAATTCCTTCTGGACGGCATCCCCCATGTGAAGATGCTGTTGGAATTCGGTCCCGCATGAAAATGACCGGCGCGGGCAGTCCTTCGAGACTTGCCCGCGCCGAAAGTATCCTCAGTATTCCGTTTTTACCGATTCCAGGCCGTAGAGTTCCTTGAACCGCGCCTCGTCCTGCTTCGAGCGGATCAGCATGACCTCGGTAAAGCGCCCGCCCTCCCGGTCCTTGAATCCGGCCACCTTCTCCCCGGTGCAGATGGAGGAGCGGATCACGGCGGTCTGCCTGGTCGGGTCGAAGGGGAATTCCTCCTTCAGCCGCGCTTCCGCCCCGGCAGCCCTTCCCCGCCCCGGGCGGAGGAAGGCAAAGAGGCCCTTTCTCTCCCGCTCTTTCATGCGCCCCGCCTCCTTCCTTTTTTGATTGTATACCCCGGCGGGCCAAAACACAAGGCCCGGCGGGGGTCGCTTTTTCTCCCCCGCCGTGGTAGAATGTTCCCAAAGAAGGAAAAGGAGGCGGAGGATATGCTTCAGATCGGGATCAGGGGCAGCGGGGAGGCCGTCGTGACGGAGGCGCTCACCGCGAAGGCCATGGGGAGCGGGGAGCTGCCCGTCTACGCCACCCCGGCGATGGTGACGCTGGTGGAGGAGACCGCCTGGAAGAGCGTGGCCCCGGCCCTGGAACCGGGCCAGGGCACCGTGGGGACGAAGCTGGACCTTGCCCACCTGGCGGCGACCCCCCTGGGGCGGAAGGTGCGCTGCGAGACGGAGCTGATCGGGATCGACCGGCGAAGGCTCACCTTCTCCGCCGCGGTATACGACGAGGCCGGGAAGATCGGGGAGGGCACCCACGAGCGCTTCATCGTGGATAACGAGCGGTTCCTGGCGAAGGCCGATGGCAGATGAGTGGGTACGCGCCAGGGACGCCCTGGTGAACACCGTCGTCGCCCTGGGCTTCCCCGCGGAGCTGGGGGAGGCGGCGGCCCGGCACCTGGGCAGCCCCAAGGCCATGGACCGCATGACCAAATACCTGCTCTACGTCCAGCCGGAGAAGGTGGAGCTGGTGGTGGACGAGATGCTCTCCATCCGGGAGGAGATCGACGCCTGGAAGCGGAAGAAGCAAAGCCGCATGTAGGAGGGCCCCAATGTATTTCCCTGACGCCTATTTCATCACAGGAAACGCCTACGCCGGGAAATCCACCATGATCTCCCTGCTGGCGGAAAAACACAGCGGCATATGCTGCGAAGAAAACTACCATGACCGGCTGCTGCCGGCGCTGGACAAAGAGGAATTCCCCGCCCTCTGCTATACCCGCGACCTTATTGACTGGCACGACTTCATCCGCCGGAGCCCGGAAGAATACGAAGCCTGGTACGACGAAGTCAGCCGGGAATGCGAGATATTGGAAAAGCGCATCCTGTCCGGCCTGACCGGGCAGGGAAAGCCCATCTTCGTGGACACCAACATCTCCCCGGAAACCCTGAAATCCGTCGCCGCGCCGGGTCACGTCCTCATCATGCTGGCTCCCCCGGAAATTTCCGTGCGGCGCTTCTTTGACCGGCCGGACCGGGAAAAGCAGTTCCTCTACCGCCTCATCCTGGAGGAGCCGGACCCGGCGGCGGCAATGGAGAACTACCGACAGGGGCTCATGCGCATCAATTCCCGGGAGAGGTACGACCGCTTCCTCCATTCCGGCTTCCCCGTGCTCCTCCGGGACGAAAACCGGAGCGTGGAGGAAACCCTGGAGCTGGCGGAACGGAGCTTCGGTCTGGCTTGACTTGAAGCGGAAAACAAACTATGTTTGACGTTGGAAAATAACGCGGGCCGCGTCCGGAGACGGGCTCCGCATAAGGAGGAAAAGAGCATGTATCAGAACGCGCCCATTTCGGAGCGGGTGCAGCGCATCCGCGCCCTCTACCGGGGCAAGAAGCCCAGGATCGACATTTCCCGCTACCGCCTGGTGACGGAATTTTACATGGCAAACCCCCAGCTGCCCGGCATCCTCAAGCGGGCGAGATGCCTCCGGGAGCTCTTTGAGAAAATGCCCACCCCCGTGCGGGACCATGAGCTGATCGTGGGCCATCCCGGGGAGGAGTTCCGCTCCTGCGCCCTCTACCCGGAGTATTCCTTCTCCTGGTTCCTGGACGAGATCGACACCTTCCCCGTGCGCGGCACCGACCCCTACGACCTGGCCCCGGAGGACCGGGACTATATCCTGAAAACCGGCGATTTCTGGCGGGCTAACTGCATGAGCGCCGCCATCGACGACATCTATCCCGAGGAGTACAACGCCGAGGTGCTGGGTAACGGCGTTTTGAATTTCCGGGCCAGCGGCAACTGCCAGCATCCCATCGGCCACTTCGTGGGCAATTTCTGGACGGTGCTGGACAAGGGCCTGGGGGCCGTGGCCCGGGAGGCGGCGGAGAAGAAGCGCGCCCTCCTGGAAAAGGGCATCCAGGGGGACGAGGGCCGGAAATTCCAGTTCTACCGGGCGGTGCAGCTGGTCACCGAGGGCATCATCCTCTATACCAAGCGCTATGCCAAAGAATGTCTGCGCCAGGCGGAAAGCTGCTCCGACGCGCAGCGGAAGGCGGAGCTGCTGGACATGGCGGACCGCCTGAACCGGGTCATCGACAAGCCCTGCGAGAGCTATCACGACGCCCTGCAGGCCTGCTTCCTCTATCAGCTGGGCATCCTGCTGGACTCCCAGCCCCACGGCATCAGCTACGGCCGCCTGGACCAGTACTGCGGCAAATATCTGGAAAAGGACCTGGCGGAGGGGAAGCTGAATCGTGCCCAGGCCCAGGAGCTCACCGACATGTTCATCCT
>JAEEGH010007008.1_pt1 | contig 27312 bp, 20 predicted proteins | sample 9134181 | NCBI WGS metagenome assembly JAEEGH01 (sample SAMN16246544, study PRJNA631951) | gut metagenome | biome: gut microbiome; feature: rumen; material: DP-attached | host: Bos | place: Iran: Karaj | collected 2018-10 | reverse complement strand
CAGAACTCTTTTCTTCCATCACCCCTAATGAGCCCGTTTTTTCAAATTCTGCAGTTCCTCTAAACAAAGAAGAATCGGCAATAGAGGAAACGCTTTTTGATCAACCAAAGGAAGAAGAACCCCGGTTTGAGATGCCTTCCCCTTCCCGTTCGGCGACTTTGAAGCAGATCATTTTGGTCTATTCCGACAACACTTTCGAACAAGTAATGCCCCGTTGATGGGTTTCTAATAATTAATTAGGTGTAAATCCAATAAAAGTTGTACCTTTGCAGGCTTTTACTGAAGTTATGCAAGTAGACCATTTTTTTGAACGCTTTGACGCTGTAATTCAGTCACATAAACGCATCGTTTTGGCCTGTCACGTCAACCCTGATGGCGATGCCATCGGTTCGGTTTTGGCTATGTCGGAGTTCCTGAGAGGTTTCGGGAACGAAGTGAATATGGTGGTCGCCAACGATTTCCCGGAGTTTTTGCATTGGATGCCAGACTCTGAAGCCATTCTGGTTTTTGAGCGACAACCTGAGGATTGCAAGACTGCCATCGCCGAGGCTGAATACATTATCATGTTGGATTTCAATAGTTTGTCACGCAGTGGCATCTTGCATAACGAAATTGGTAAGACGCGTTGTCCCCGTATCTTGATCGACCATCACAGAGACCCTGAAGAAAACATATTTTATTGCTTGTACTCAAGCACTTGCGTTTCGAGTACCTGCGAGATTGTGACAGAGATCATCCTGCATTACGGCAAAGAATATTTGACGGACAACATTTCCACCAACCTCTTGGTGGGCATCATGACGGATACGGGCTCGTTTGCACATTCCATCTACCACCCCCGTACATTCGATTTGGTCAGTGTTTTGGTGGAGAGAGCGATGCCCTATAGCTATATCCATGAGATGGTTTATGACACAATGTCCGAGAATCGGCTTCGCCTGTTGGGTTTCGCCATCAACAACAGGATGGAGGTGCTCGACGACTATGCCACAGCCATTATAGCATTGAATAAGAGTGATTTGGATAGTTTTAACTATCAAGTTGGCGACACGGAAGGCGTGGTCAATTTCCCGCTTTCGATGAGCAAAATCAAGATGGCGGTGCTGGTGACGGAGCGTCAGGACCAGATTAGGTTGTCGTTCAGGTCGAAAGGCTCTTTCTCGGTTCATGAGTTGGCCAACAAGTACTTCAAAGGCGGTGGCCATACCAACGCAGCGGGTGGCACGCTGACATGTTCGTTTGAGGAAGCAGTGGAACAGTTGAAATCGGTTTTGCCAGAATACAAGGAAATGTTGAATCAAACGGAATGAAAAAGTATTGTAAATATTTGATAATGTTGCTTTTGTTTTCGGTTTTTTCCTGTGAAGAGAAGCCTCAGCAGCAGCCTGTCCCAATCTCGAAAAGCGAGATGAAGAACAGCATGGAAACCGCCAATCGTTACTTGCTAAACGAGGAAGAGGAGGACATTGCGAACTACATCAGGCGACATGGATTGGAGATGACCACCACGGGGACGGGTTTACGCTATCAGATTCTGAAGCAAGGTTCGGAAAAGCGGATTGAGAAAGGGGAGAAGGTGACCTTGGAATATGAGCTCGGCTCTATCGCGGGAGATTTGTTCTATTCGTCTGAAAAAGACGGTGTTAAGTCGTTCGTCGTGGGCGAAGGTGGTGTGGAGACGGGCCTTGATGAGGCCATGGCTTATCTGCATTGGGGCGATCTAGTCAAGCTGATTATCCCTTCCCATTTGGCTTACGGCTTGCATGGCGACGACAATCGCATCCCTGAATATGCGACTTTGGTTTATACGATTAAAGTAATAGATAATCAATAAGTTATGAAGAGAATTTGTTTGTTATTCGCAATGGCTTGCCTCTCGTCAATGATGCTGTTTACGGCTTGTACGCAGAGGTTTCCAGGCTACAAAAAGACACCAAGTGGCTTGTACTACAAGTTCCGCAGCCAAAACACTTCGGCAACCAAGCCCCAACTAACAGATTTTATGAAGGTGGATATGGCCTGCTATCTGAACGATTCCGTGTATTATGATTGGCAGGGCACCCAGCATGATGTGTACACGCAGTTGCAGACCCCGATTTTCAAGGGTGACTTGCAGGAGGCCTATGCTATGATGCACGTCGGTGACTCGGCTTCGTTCTATGTGAAGGCAGATTCTGTGGCCGCGATGTACTATAAGCAAGATCCCAATGCAGTCGGACTGAAGCCTGACGACTATTTCCGCTATGAGGTGAAGTTGGTGGAAGTGAAGTCGGAGGAGGCGTTTATGGCTGAAATAGCGATGATGAAGGAGGTGATGAAGGAAGCCTCGCTGAAAGCTTTGGAAGATTATGTTGCTGCCAACAATATCAGCGTAACTCCTGAGTCTTCAGGTGTTTACATTATTCCATTGGAAAAAGGAAAAGGGCGTTGTCCAGTGAAGGGTGAGAAGGTTGAACTTGACTTTTCAGCCAGCTTGTTGGATGGTCAGTCGGTGGGCAGCACCTTCGACAATCCTGAAAAGTTCTCTTTCGTCTTAGGCGATAACTCTACCATTCGGGGTTGGGAGGAAATCGTCCCGAAAATGCATCTTGGTGAGCGCGTGAAAGCCATCATTCCGTTCGACTTGGCCTATGGTGAGCATGCCGTCGGCTCAATTCCTGCTTATGCCAACTTGGTGTACGACATCAAGTTGTTGAAAATCACTACGGTGGCTGAGCTGCAAGCTGAAAACGAAAAAGCTATGCAAGCTTTAAGGGCGGATTCAGAAAAGGCCTTCTTTGAGTATTTGAAAGCCAACGACATAACAGAATATACGGCTTCTGGACTGTTCTTCAACAAGTCGGTGACCACAGAAGGAGCCCAGCCGCAAGAGGGACAGACCGCTAGGATTAAGTTTGCGGCTTCCTATCTCGACGGTACGCCATTGGGCGATTCCGAGCAGTTGGGCGACTATTATGATGTCGTTGTTGGTCAAGGGAAAGTGCTGAAAGGTCTTGAGGAAGGTGTTGCCATGATGAGAGTTGGGGAGAAAGCTCGCTTTGTGTTGCCTTATACATTGGCCTATGGCACCAATGCTTTCGGCAGCATTCCAGCCTATTCCAACCTCGTTTTCGATGTGGAACTCTTGGATGTTTTGGATAAATAAATAATTATAAATCAATAATTTAAAACTAATTCAAATGAAAAAAAGTATCTTTTCAATGGCTGTTTTGGCCATTATGCTGATGGGCACCATGAGTGCTTGCAACGACAATTCACCGTATCCGGGCTATAAGAAAACCGACACGGGACTCTATTATCAGTTTTTCAAGCAGAATACAGGCGAACAGCCTAAAGTAGGCGACTTGATGGACTTGATAATCGGCTGCACGGTAAACGACACGACCATCATTGTCCCCTTGGGACCCAACACCTTGCCTTTGGAGGCTCCTATGTTTGCTGGCGACTTCTATGAGGGCATGGCTATGATGCACAGAGGCGACTCGGCCTCGTTCATCGTGAACATCGACTCTACCTTCATCAAGTGGTTCCATCAAACCACCTTGCCTGAAGAGTTCAAGTCGACCGACGTGATGCGTTTCGAAGTGCGTTTGGACGACTTCTATCCCGAAAGCGAATATGCTGCCCGCTATGGCGCCAAGATCAAGAAGGATATCGATGCAAGAATCGAAAAGATAAAGGCTGACCATCCTGAGGAAACCGCATTGGCTGCACAGCAACTGGCTGAGTATCTGGCTAAAAACAAGGTTACTGTCGAGCCTACCGCGTCGGGACTGTATTATGTGATGACGCAGGAAGGTAACGGCGAGAAGCCTGCGGTCGGACAAATGGTGAAGGTACACTACACAGGCAAACTGCTTGACGGTACCGTGTTCGACTCTTCTGTTGAGAGAGGCGAACCTATCACCATCCCGGTTGGCGTTGGTCAGGTCATTCCTGGTTGGGACGAGGGCATTCAGATGATGTCGAAAGGCGAAAAGGGTGTGCTCTACATTCCTTATTATCTGGGCTATGGCGACAGACAAGCTGGCGAAAAGATTACTCCTTTCTCCAATTTGGTTTTTGAAGTAGAACTTGTTGACCTCCAATAGAATGAGAAGGATTGTGAATATCGTTGCTGTTCTCTTTGCTCTTCTGTCGGTAGCCTCGTGTGGCCAAGATACCATCTATTCGGGATTCAAGAAGATGGACAACGGTGCCTATATGAAGTTTTACAGCAAAGGCGACTCGGAGGTAATGCCCCGTTTGAAGGACGAGGCCACGATTCAAATGGCTCAGTACTTCAACGACTCAATGCTGTTTACCACAGCCGGCGACGAACCTATGAGGATTGTGCTGACCGAGGCTGACTTTGTGGGTGATGTGATGGATGGCTTGTTGATGATGCACGTTGGCGATTCGGCCCGTCTTGTGGTACCCGCCGATTCGGTGCTGACCATCTCGATGGGAATGACCGAAGTTCCCGAGGAATATGCTGGCACAGCCATCTATTATGACTTGAAGCTTCTATCCGTAAAGCCTTTCGAGACTATGGAAGCTGAGCGTAAAGTATTGTTGGACAGTTTGAAAGGGGCAGAAGAATTGTTTTTGGCTCCTTTGCGTGAAGACCCCAACAACACGGTGGCCGAGTCAGGCCTTATCATCTTGGAAAAGACAGGCAAAGGCAAGGTAGCCAAGTTGGGTGAGTATGTCAATTTCGACTTCACTATGTGCGACTACAAAGGCGATACCATCATGAATTCCTTTGGTGTTGAGCCTGTCGAAATCCAATATGGCGAGGAGTTCATCGGCAAGGGTTTCAATGAAGCCATGGGCATAGTGCCTGAAGGTGGCATTTTGCGTTGCGTGATTCCTTCGTCATTGGCTTTCGACAGCGTTGGTTACCAGCAGTTTATCCTTCCCTATACGCCTATGGTCGTTCGCTTGAAGATGAACACCGTGATGGACAAGGCGACCTACGACAAGCGTCAGATGGCCAAGGCTGCTGAAAAAGAGGCTGAAAGAAACCGTCAGCAGGCCAAGGAAAGCAAGGCTATTGCCGAATACATCAAGGCTAACAACATCACCGAATCTCCAACCGAATCAGGGCTTTACATCCTTCCTCAGGTGGAAGGTGAAGGCAATGTGGCTCAATGGGGCGATGATGTAGCTGTGCATTATGTGCTGAAGAACTTGAAGGGCGAGCAGCTGGAGTCGAGCTACGATTACGAGCGGCCTATGTACTTCAAGATTGGTGGAGGCGAGATGATTCCCGCCATCGAGGAGGCCATTATGACCATGGCTCCAGGCGCAAAAGTGACTCTCATCACGCCGTCGAGCTTAGCCTTCGGTGAGGTTGACTTGGGCGAGACCCTGCCGGCTTATTCACCGCTGCTTATCGAATTGGAGCTGGTGGAAATCAAGTGAGGTAAGGGAAACAAATCTTACACAAATCTTTTGTAAATTTATATGGGTAATGCCGCCAATAAGGCGGCATTACTTATTTCTCTTCAACGAATTCTTCCTTGTCCGCATAGAACACGTCAATCGCGGCAATCAAGGCGGCGAGGCTCCATACGGGGATGGCCAGCTTGTCGGTGTCCAAGAAGTTGTTGAGGAAACCGTGGATGAAATAGCTGATGAAAGCAAGGGTGGCACCCAAGACCAAGACCTTGGCCTGCTTGTTCTTGCAACGGCTGTAGGTCTTCAGGCCGCAATACACCGTCACGATGACCAAAACCAACACGAGGAGCGACCCCACAACGCCTTGCTCAGCCAAGGGACCGAAATACTCGGAGTGGGCATTGCCGCCATCGCCGGCATTGGTGCTAATGATGGTCTTCTCCTTCGACATCTGATAAGGCGCATACACGAATTGGTAGGTGCCTGGTCCCCAACCAAATACGGGGCGCTCGTTGAACAGACGGAAGGCCGACTGCCAGCGGTTGATGCGCTCAAGGTTGGAGGCATCGGTTGAGATGTTGGTGATGGACTGGATGTTTTCCACAAGGTCGCCCGAAGCGTCCTGGTTGTTCTTCTCCAAAGCGTCGATGATTTGGTTTTGGAAGGCGAAGAACAGGCCGACCAGAATCACGACGGCGGCGGCAATCCAGCGGAACTTGATCTTCAGCAGTACACAAATCAAGACGGCTAAGGCGGCAATGATGCTGAGCCATGCCGCACGGCAGTTGGAGAGCGTGAGGGCCACACTGAGCAGCACAACAACGCCGATGATGATGAGTCTGCGGCTTTTCTTCACACCTGGCAGGAAGACATAGGCGAGGGCGAGGATGAGGTAGATGGCCAAGGCTGCACCGTAGGCCGTGTGGTCGTTGTAGAAAGGCGTCATCACCCAGTGGGCAGAGTCGCCGTCGAAGCCGAAGTGGGCATGGTGGATGATGGTGTAGACGCATACGATGCACAAGGCAGCGATGTAGAGCCAGATGAACTTATGGATGTTTTTGGGATTCTTGAATAAAATGGAGCAGAGGAAGAAAGCTGGGATGACAAACCACAGCCTCGACAGCAAGAACTTGATGGATACCACAGGCATCTCGCTCGTGATGGTGGTGACAAGCATCCAGGCGAACATGCAATAGATGACGATGGCAATGGGATGCCGCGAGATGCGCCGGTCAAATTTGCCGTCGTAGAGCATTTTGGCCACGAACAAAATCAAGATGCCCATCAGCAGGGGCTCGGCGGGCAGCGAGACGGCTAAGCCTGATTCAAGCACTTTCAGGTTGACAGAGAGGGGTACTGTGAATGCTGTGAGCAACAGCACTTTGTCCAAGGAGAAGATGTAAAGCAAGAGCACGCCCAGCACGACGGGAAGGGCAAAGAAGAGATAGGTGTTCTTCTTCACCACAAGAAACAGCCCCACGGCCACGAAAAGTGCCGTGATGACGTAAAGCCAGGCTATTTTCGCTTTCTTTTCCACGGTTTATTTGTTTTCGCCTACGAAACGCTTGCGGTTCTCGATGATGAAAATGACCACGATGGAGAGCAACAATGCACCCAATGCACTCAGGGCGACCACCACCCAACGCACGGGAAAGGCTTTCTTGTCGGCAGGGAAAGGTTCGGTGACGATGTTGGAGTAGGTGAGGTCGGAGTAGAAGAAACGCAGGTTCTGCTCGTAGTCTTTCTTGACTAGGGAATAGGTGTTGGCCTCGGCGATGATTTTGGTCTCCAGGTCGACAGCATCGGCACCGTATTGCTCAAGGTTTTGCTTGAGTTCGTTGGCTTTGGAGGAGCCGTTGAGGAAGCCGCGTGTCACTTCACGGAGCTGACCCGAATAGTTGAGTACACCATAGTTGGTGGCGAGGTCGGTAAGTGCTTGCTTCAGGGAGTCGATGTCTTGCTGCTTCATCTGTAATTGCAAGCCGTACATAGCCACCACTTCGGCCACCTTCGACGTGTGCAGGTTGTGTACCTTCTGGTCGTAGAAGTTGAGGATATCCTTGGCGATGTCGCAGGCCACGAAGGGATCTTTGTCCATCACGCTGATGCTGACGGCTTCGTTGGGGGTCTTTCCGATCTTGACCTTGCTGCGGTATTCGTTGATCATATAGGTCTTGGCAAACTGGTCGGCCTTGTTGATTTTGTAGTCCGTCCACAAGTCGTACTTTTCGACGATAGAGTCCATGATGGAGGTCGAGTTGATGATTTCGAGCATCTGTTCGGTCTCGCTTTCGTCGGAATAGGGACTGATGTTGGCGGGATAGGCCACGGCTACCGACTTGTAGAGCGGCGTGATGAACATGGAACTTGAGAAAATGGCACCACAGAGGGCGGCCACCACAGTGATGATGATGATGTGCCATTTCCATTTCAGCACGAGTTGAACCAATGAAAGATTGTTGAAATTGTTATCCATGATTTGATTTGTTGTTTTCAGTGTAGTTGGTACTATATTAGGTGTATGTTTCAGCTCATTCTTTTCCCGGATGGGTTCTTTTTTCCTTGGTGGCCGCTTCTTTTTCGGCCTCGTAACGAAAAAAGCCCTTAGAGCGGTCGTAGAAGACGATGCAGAAGAGGAGCAGCAGGAAAGTGCTTAGCACCGTGACCACCACGATAATCCAGCGGATGGGATAGGTCTTGCGCTCGGCTTGGAAGGCTGAGGTGACGACGAATTTGTGCGGGATGAACTCGGTGGCATCCACCTTGGCTTCTTCGTATTTCGACTTGACCAAAGAGAGTTGCAGGCGGTCGTTGTCCAAACGCTCGTTGATAGCGTAGGAAGCGCCGCCATATTCGGCCAAAACATCAAGCATTTCTTGTATATTCCTGACACCCTGTGAGTTGCCTTTGCCTAATTCTACTGCCAGCTGTTGGCTGAGCATCTCCACTTGCGACTCGTAATCGAACACGCCGAGCTTGCGCAGGGTGTTCAAGGAGTCTTCGAGCATATTCATCTCGGCAACGAGGGTGTTGTACTCTTGTTCCACGATGCGGAAGGCCTCGATGGCAACCTCTTTCTGCATTTGGTTCATCGTGCTGTCGAAAATCTCGGCAATCTCGTTGGCGATGCGTGCCGAAAGGGCGGCGTCTGAGTCCAATACGGTGATTTTCACGGCGTTGTATTCCGTCCGGCGGAACTTGATGCGGGCGTCATAGAGCTTGTTCAGCTTGGTGATAGGATATTTGCTGTTCGCCTTGATGTTGTAGTGTTCCATCAGGTTGAAACGGCTAATCACCTTGTCGCGCACGCGGTTTGAGTTCAATACTTGCAGCATCTGTTCGGTCTGCTCGTCCTCGCCGAAGTTCATGATGTCCTTTTCCGACTGGTAGGTCGTGCTGATCAAGACTTTGGAGATGGAATTGCTGGAGGTGGGGTAGATGACCGTCGTGGACTTATACAGTGGTGTGATGAAAAATGGCGCACTGAAAATGATGGCACATAGGGCGGCCACAGCCAAAATGATGAGTATGGGCTTCCTGTATTCCACCAATAGTCTGCATAAGTATTTGGAACTGTAGGTGTTATGTGTCTGTTCGTCCATATTTATGTGTAGAATAAGTTGCCAAAAATAGGGAATTCCCATGAATTGGCAATGAAAAAAGACAAATTAGGCCTTTTTTTCCTTGGGAAGGATGAGGCTCACGATTTCCTTTAGGCTGAGCAATCGGGTGAAGAAAATGGCACCGCAATTGATGGCAAAAGCGATGATGAAACCAACCATCCAGTTGAGGTTCAACTGCTTGACAAGGAAGGTGACCACGACAACGGTAATCATGAAAAGGGCGATGTGGAACCAATAGCGACCACCCATTTCGAACTTGAGGATGCGTTTGGCAAGGAGGTATTGTAGGAAGGCTGTGACAGTTTGAACGCAAAGGCTAGTGGAGGCGGCACCCACTGCATAAAAGCGCGGGATGACCATGAGGTTGAGCAGGATATTGATGATGACGCCGGCGGCAGCTACGAGGTTGAGTTGCTTGAGGCTGCCATTGGCGGTAAGCAATGTTCCGAAGATGTATGTTGTTGACAGACAGAAGAAGCTACCCATCAATAAAGGAAATACATTGGCATATTGCCCGATGCGCATGAGGTAGGCAGCTTCGGTTTCGGCCTCTTCGGGACGGTACATCAGATGCATGATTTCCTGGCGGTAGAAGACGCACATAATCATGACGATGCCCGCCATGGCCACGATGACATTGAACGAGGTCTTGACCAAGTTGTTCAACTCCAACTTGTTCTTCAGCGTGGCGGCAAACATGGGCAATAGCATGATAGCGAAGAGGTTGGAGATGTTGTTGCCCGCATCGAAGAGACGGTAGGCGCGGCTGTAGATGCCGGCTTGCACGCCTTTGTCCTCCAAAAGACGCTCAAGCAGGACGGGCTCGATACGGCTGTAGACGCTCATCAGCAGAACAAGCAGGGCGAAAGGCAGACTTTGGCGCAGTATCTCCTTGAAGAACTTAAAGTTGAGCTTAAAGCTCAAGTGTTCGGCATGGCGCAGGACGATGGTCAAAGCAAACACGAGGGTGGCGATGTAGGCCACGGTCTGGGCTTGCAGGTACCAGATGATGTTGAACTTTTCTTTTGGGAACCAACTGCTCCATAGGATGAGGCACATGATGATGATGGCCAGCACGCGGTCGAAGACGGAGAGGATGCTGTCCTGCTTGAACAGCAACAGACCTTGTATGTTCGACCTGAGGAAGAGGATGAAGGAGAGCAGCACTTGGTTGAGCCCGCACCAGCACAACAGCTTGAGTTTCAGGCCTTCATTGTAGCCACAGAAGTAGCCGACCACGAAGATGACGGCAGCATAGAGCAGTCCCAGCAGGAGCTTGATTTCGGTGAGGCCGCCGAAATGCTTCGAGAGGTTTTTCGGGTCTTGTGCGACCGCACGGCTGTTGAAGTTGGTGATGCCGAGGTCGAGGAGGATATAGAAAAGGTAAGAGAAGTTGAAAAGGGCCTGATAAGTACCGTATGAAGCATCGCCAAGCAGGTTTTGCACTTCACGGTCAATGCCAAGAATCCAGAAAGGCTTCACCAAAAGGTTGAGAAACAGCAGGAAAATGATATTTTTGATGAAGCGGTTCTGCATGGATGCGTCGTTGTTTCGGAGGGCAAAAGTAGGAAAAAAAGTACTTTGAGGCTTTTTTCAGTCCTCATTTTGGAAAATATGTGTAATTTTACACCCCGAATTCCGTTTTACAGGAGAAAAAGACTTTGAGTAATGAACAAGGAACAGGAAAACGTTGATGTGCTGGAAGAGGAATTGGTTGAGAACGAGAAGAGTCTACTGCTCATCAACGATGACGTAAATACCTTTGAATATGTCATCGACACCTTGATGAAGGTGTGCCATCATACGCGTGAACAGGCTGAGACTTGCGCTTGGATTACGCACTACAAGGGCAAATGCGCCGTCATGCATGGCAGCTTCGAGGAACTGAAGCCGTATTACGACATCCTGCTCGCTCATCAGCTCACAGTTAAAATAACTGATTAACATGGCAGGTTACTCATCATTGGAAATATTGGCTATTCAGCAGGCCTACGAATCGATGCTGAAGGACATTCAGCCTTTCATCAATGCTCCCAACCAATTGGAACTGATTGACAAGGCGTATCGTTATTGCATGGATGAATATGACGGCCGATACCTCTTGTCGGGCAAGGCTTATATGATGCACCTGATTGAGATGGGACGCATTGCTGTACTCGAAGTGGGTTTGGGTTACATCTCTGTGGTGGCCGCTTTCCTCCATGGCATTGACTACAAGAAGGGTGTGAGTGGCAAGGAATTGAAGGAGCAGTTTGGCAAGACGGTGGCCATCATCCTTGAGGATTTCAGCCAGATTTCGCAGCTGGACACGGAAAAGGTAGCCTATAACTCGGATAACTTCCAGGTGCTTTTCCTTTCTATGATCGATGACATGCGCTCTGTGCTGCTGAAAGTGGTTCACCGTGTGTATGATGTTCGTAATCAGAATGATGTAGATGCCGACCGTTTGTCGAAGTACTTCCATGAAATCAAATACATTTACATTCCTATCGTCCACAGGCTGGGCTTGTACAAGTTGAAGGCCGAATTGGAGGAAAAGTTGATGCTGTTTGAAAATCCGGTCTTGTTTCACGAGATTGAGAACAAGATCCAAGCCTCTCAGGAAGCCCGCAAGCAGACGGCGGAGAAGTTTGTCGCCAAGATTTCGGAAAGCATTGATGCTGAACTTGAAAGGACGAAGAAAAACGGTAAATACAAATTCACTTATACGGTCAAGTGGCGGTTGAAGTCGATACCTTCCATCTATGCCAAGATGAAGGCGCAGAATGTGCCATTTGAAGAAGTTTACGACCTGATGGCGGCGCGCGTCATCATCCATTGTGCCTTGAAAGACGAGCAGGAATGCTGTTGGAGCGTGTATTCGGCCATCACCAACATCTACGATCCCATGCCCGAGCGCCTGCGCGACTGGATTACCAAGCCGAAGGCTTCGGGATATGAGTCACTGCACACCACGGTGAAATATGATGACAAGTTGTGGTTTGAGGTGCAGATTCGCACCACCCGCATGGATGAGATTGCCGAAACGGGTCAGGCGGCACACTACCTTTATAAAGGTGAGAAGGAAACTTCTGAGGAATGGTTGCTCAATGTGCGCCAAGTGTTGGAAAACCCCAGCATGGTGTCGTTTGAGAATTCCTACAAGAAGATCCACAAATCCGATAAGATTTTCATTTTTACGCCTGAAGGCGACCTGAAACAGCTTCCGGTGGGCTCCACGGTGCTTGATTTTGCCTACGAGGTGCATACCCGAGTGGGCGAGACTTGCAATGGAGCGCGTGTCAACGGACGCATGGTGCCTATCCGTCACGAGCTGACCAATGGCGACAAGGTGGAGATCATCACGAGCAAGAAACAGTCGCCGCGTGCTGACTGGCTCAATGTGGTAGTCACGGAAAAGGCCAAGAACAAAATCCGTCGTTACCTCAAGGAAGAGGAACTGAAAGAGTCGGAGATGGGCAAGGGCATGTTGCAGCGCAGGTTGAAAAACTGGAAACTACCGTTCTCGGAGACCGTGGTCGATATGCTGGTGAAAGAGTTTAAATTGGAGAATTCCTTGCAACTCTATCACAGGATTTCCACGGAAAAAATCGACATCGCCGATGTGAAGCGTTTCCTAACCGCTAAGTTCGGTGAGAATACCGATAAAGGCGAAAAGCCTATCCCTGAGACAATTGGGACATCGAAGAAGGAGCAGGGTGCAGAAGTGGAGGAATCGCTCTCCATTGGTGAGGACATCAGCAATGTGACCTATAAGTTGGCCAAGTGCTGCAATCCTATTCCTGGTGACCGTGTGTTTGGCTTTGTCACCAACGAAGGCACCATCAGCATCCATCGCACCAATTGTCCTAATGCCAAGGGTTTGCAGGAGCGTTACGGCTATCGCATCATCAAGGTGAAGTGGAACGGTGTGGAAGCAGACGGTTCGCAGGCCACTATCCGCATTTATGGTCGCGATGTCATGGGTTTGTTGGGCAAAATCACCAAGGTCATTTCCGAGGATCTGGAGGTCAATATGAAGAACATCGTGTTCAACTCCGACAAGGAAGGCTTCTTTGAAGGAAGAATCGTGCTGCAAATCATGGATGTGGAGGCGTTGGAGCAGCTGATTAATAAGATAAAGGCAATTGACGGCATTATTGATGTAAACAGAATTGATTGAATGCTGAATGGAGAATGTTGAATGAGAAGTGTGGAATTTTGAATTTTTAAATCTTTAAATCTTTGAATCTTTGAATTTTGAATTTTGAATCTTTGAATATGAAGAAACTCTTTTTGATAATAAGTCTATTATTAGTGACATGCAGTATAAAAGCTCAGGAAATAGGGAAGTCGTTTGGTGTTGACCATGAGAAGAAAATCATAGTAGCCACGGGACGACTGCCTGAGGGCATGAAGCCGTATAAGGAAATGATGGAGGTGAAGGGAGAAACCTATACCTATTATCGAAGCGAAATGCCGCTCATCACCATCACTACCGATGGCCCGATTGTCAACTCGCCTGCTGTGCATGGCCTCATTAATGTGGCTGATGCCGATGGCAATGTCATCACGATGCACGCTGGATTCAAGATCAGGGGTACCTCCTCGCAGCAGTACGACAAAAAATCGTATCGTGTGGAGTTATGGGCCGATGAGACAGGCGCCGAGATGGCTGACACGACCTTCCTTGGTTTGCGCAGTGATGATGACTGGAACCTCGAGGCCATGTGGGCACAGCCACTCCGCTTGCGCGACAAGGTGGCCAATGAACTTTGGATGGAAATGTATAAGTTGCCATACGCCGAAAGCGAACCTGATGCCTTGCCTGGCATTCGCATGGTTTATGCTGATGTGTTTATCAATGATGAATACTTGGGCGTTTATACCTTGACAGAGCGCATGGACCGCAAGCAACTTGGATTGCGTAAATACAACGGTGACATCCGTGGCGTGCTCTACAAGGGCAATGGCCCTGGCGCCCCGACCTTTGACAGTTTGCCAATGTATGACAACACGCTTGACACTTGGGACAACTATGAGTGGGTCTATCCCAACGAGAGTGACACCGCCATCAATTGGAACCATCTCTACAGCTTCACCAACTTTGTGATCAATGCTTCCGATGTTGTGTTCTATTCACAGTATGCCGCCCAATTCGACAAGGATAATGCCATTGATTACTATTTGTTTATCAACAGTTTGATGGCTATGGACAACATGGGGCGTAACCTGTTTTTGGCACGTTACAAGAAATCGAGCACCTATATGTATCTGCCTTGGGACTTGGATGCCATCTGGGGCTTGGACACTGACGGCAACAAGACCTATAATGCAGCTGGACTGAAGAGCAATGGCTTCTTCGACCGCCTAACACAGGACTGTAATGATTATGGTTTCGTGGCCTCTGCGCAAACCCGTTACAATGAACTGCGTGATACCCTTTTGAACCGCGAGCATATCATGGAATTGGTTCAGAACCAATACGATGAATTGGTTGAAAGCGGTGTTTACGAGCGGGAACATGAGGCATGGCCTGAGTTTACTGTAGATGAGAGCCAGTTGACCTACCTGAGCGACTGGTTGGACGACCGTTTCAATTATTTGGATGGTGAAATCAATGCCGCCTGTGGAACTTGGGGCATCGAGGCCCCTGAGCCTGTCGAAGGAGTCGAAGGGCCGACTCGAATTGTGGAAGTCTTTCCAAATCCTGCCAAAGACAGAATCAACATTTGTTTTGCTGAAGATGCAGATTCCGTGGTTTGTCTTTATGATATGACCGGGCGTTTGGTACAGTCGTTTGCTGGACAAAACAAATTCATCGTTATCCCGACCCAAAACCTGTCTAAAGGCATTTACACTTTGGTGGCATTTGTTGGTGGAAATCAGCAGGTTAATAGGGTGGTGGTGGAGTGACTTTACAGTTTCCAAATTGCCTCCACCTTCAAATCCGTCTTATGATTTCCTTGAACCAAGGTTAATCCACTGCCGATTTCCTCACGGTCGCTGTAGATGGTGCGCCCGATGCGGGCATATAGCGTCAAGGCGTTGAATAGCTTAACCTTTCCTAAAAGATACACCCTCATGCCTTTGCCGTAAAGGGCGGGAACGCTGAAGGAATAGAGCACATCATTCTCGTAGGCGTAGATGAGCGTGTTGTAGTCCTGGGCATCGAAGATGGCGTAACGGAAAGCAAGACTATAGGGCTTGTCTTCGGGCTTGTAGGCGATGTCTTGGCAGAGGAAATAACCGTGTTCGTTGCTGCCATCATCATTGCGGTAGTGTGCGTATTCGGCCTTGTTGCTGCAATGCAAATCCCAACCAATCTGATAGGTGATGTTGAAACGCACGGCATTCTTGGTGTAGAAAATGGGGTAGTGACTGAAGACAAATGCATCGGTGGAATTCTTCATCTTGGTCTTTGAGCGGAACTGCAGGTAGGCTTGCGTGCGACGGTTGAAGCTGTGGCTGATGCGCAAATAGTAGTCGTGTCCACGACTTGGTGCGTTGACTTGTGAGGTCAGCCAGGTGTATTGGAACTGGTCGACATAGGCAAGGATGTTCCAATAAGGTGCGGGAGCGGCTTCCACGCCAAGATAGATACCTCGTTGCCCTTGGTTGCGGCTGCCTTCACCGAAGGCGTTGCTCATGAGGTTTTGGTAGGCCTTGCCATAGTCGCGATAGAGGATAGTGAAGTTTAAATAACCGGCAGGTTTTACGGTTAGGCCGACCAAACCAGCAAAAGCAGGTCCCTGAGCCCTGAGCCCGTCGAAGGGTCGAAGGGCCGTCTGTGTCTGGGTCGGCGTTTCGACGGGCTCAACGGCCTTAGCATTATGATTATAACTCATCGCCATTTCTCCAAAAACCGCATATTTCCCTTTAACATACTTAAAGTCGATACCTTGGTTGGTGAGCTTTTGCCCTTGGAAGTAGAATTGGTTGTAATGGCTGGGCTTGAGTTCGAGTGGTACGCTGAGCCATGTATGGTGGGCGGTGTAACCGACCTCGAAATGAGCAATGGAATAAGCTAGATGCCCTCCAATCACTTGTTGCCGTATGGCATGACGGTCTTGCAGCTCGCCAATAGTGCGGTGATAGCCCGTCTCTTGCAAGCTGCTGACAAACTCGGCTTCGCTTTCCAAAGTGTCAGCCACGCTGACATTGGCATCGACCAAATGGTTGGAGTAGAAAACGGTGCCACTGAAAGGCCCACCGCCAAGGGTGACGGCAGCACCGCGCATGAAAGCATACTCGCTGGCCGATCCTTTGGGTGTGATACCTCTTCCTTGTTTCATCACGCTGCTGCCTGCGCCCGCCTTGCCAAAGCTCATGCCCGACCAAAGGGTCAAGCCTTGGCCAAAGGCGAGTTGGTAGTCGCCCAAAACAGCCGCTTTAACAATGCCCAAGTCCTTGGCATAGAGGTGGAAGCCAGCGAAGTCGAAACCGCGATGGTATTGGTTTCCCAAGAGTTTCTGGAGGGTGTTGCTGACCTTGTCGGTGTAGAACATCTCGCCGGCGTCTTTCTCCAAAACAAAGCCTGCACGGATTTTGTTCCTATAATTATAGGTGTATTTGAATTGGAGCTTCTGTGGACTGCCGAGATAGCGTGAGTTGGGCTTGACCAAAAGGGCGGAGTCATCGATGGGCATGTAACCTTGTTGTCGTTCAAGGATTTGCTCATAACGGCCCACCAGTTGATGCTTGCCGTAACGCGCCATCTTGTTGAGTGTGATTTTGTCCTTGTTATGTTCCTGCCCGATGTAGATTACAGGCTTGATGATGGCCAAAGTCTGCTCATCGAAGCCCTCCACCATCTCCAACTCTTCCAAAAAGAGAAAATCACCGTAATAGCGGCGGTATTGCTGCAACTCCTCGTATTGGAATACACTGAGCAAATGCAGCTCCACCAAGCGTATGGTCTCCTCGCTATTAAGGTTGACAGGATTCTCGCTGAGGAAGATGTAGTTTTCCAAAAGGTCCTCATAATCAATATCATCGTCGCTGTCTTCGGCCAAACGTTCCACTTGTTCGATGAGTAGCTGGTTCAAAGCCTCGGTGCTGAGCGTGTCGATGGCAATCTGCGCCTTCGCAAACAAGGTGAATGTTAGGGATAATATGATGAAAACCAGTCGTTTCATGTCATTTTCCAATGCTGAATATCATACCGATTTGAATTGATGCCCCTAATTCGTTGTGCAGTTGTGCCGCCACATTGATTTGTGCGAAACGAATGGCATAACCCAGTCCGAAACTCAGGATGCCCGGGTTGGTTTGAACGCCAGCGCGAATGTAAAGGTTCCTCACGGCCTCATATTCCAATCCACCGCGTAGACAAACGCCATCGCGTTCGGTGTTTTTCTCGATTTCGCATTGTCCGATGAAGTCTTTGGTGAATTTGTAGGCCATACCAAAACGCATCACAATGGGTATCTTTTCGTGGTTGAGGGTCTGCTCGAAGCTGAAATTGACGGGGTTGAAGATGTAGGTGCCCAAGGTCAGCTTATTGGTGACATGCGACTGGATGCCCAACTCAAAAGTGACCGCGTTAAATTTGCCGTAGTCGTTGCCGATTTTGAGCAGGAGATAGTCGAGTTGCAGACCGATTTGAAGGTAGCGTCCGAAGTCTTTGGCATAGGCAAGACCGAACTTGTTTTCGTTGTATTTTGAAGAGCCGAATTGGTTGAAACTCAGTCCCAAGCAACCGAATTTGGTAGAGACGGCGAAGGCACCGCATTTATAGGCCGTTTCGGGCAGCATCCAACGGTTTTCGTAGTAAAGGCCAAGGCTGATTTTGTCCAGATTGGCCATACCTGCAGGGTTGTTCTGAATAGCCCACAGCCCTTGCGAGGTCACCGATGAGCCTCCCATGGCAGCGGCACGACCCCCGATAGGATGGATGATGTCGTAGGCGAAAATATTTGATGCTGTGAGGATTAGCGATATTAAGAGTAAAAGCTTTTTCATGCAATTGGAGTTTTATGCCGCAAATGTAAGGCTGATTTCACAAAAATCAAAATAATTGAGTGAAAATGCACATTTTGCTTTGAGTAGTGGCGAATTCATGTTTTTTTCGTATTTTCGCCTTCTAAAACACAATCAAATGAATGTCGTTCTCATTGCGGCGGCCATCTGTCTGGCCATTGTCGGCATCGTGGGTGCTATTGTACCGGGCATTGCCGGACCTCCTTTCAGTTATTTGAGTGTGTTGGCCGTTTCGTTTGTCGAAGGGGTCGAGCACTCGGTCACTTTCCTTGTGGTCATGGGCGTCATCGCTGCGGTGATTTTCACTCTGGATTATATCGTACCCGTTTGGGGAACCAAAAAATTCGGTGGCTCCAAGGCAGGCATGTGGGGGAGTACCATCGGACTTTTGGTGGGGCTAACGCTCACCTTATTCTTCAATGCGGCCTTCCCCGTCATCTTGGCGGGCCCGTTTTTCGGTGCTTATTTCGGTGAAAGAATCGCGAAAACACCTAATAAACAAGCTTGGAAAGCGGCTTTTGGTTCCTTTGTAGGTTTTTTGGTGGGCACGCTGCTGAAACTGGTTTACGCATTCGTTTGTTTAGTATTCATTGTCAAGGACTTAATTGGTTTATTGGTATGACTTCGTTGGAAGAGAAAGCGAAACAAATCCGTCAGCTTATCTTGACCGCTTTGGCGGAGGCTGGCTCGGGACATACGGGCGGCTCTCTCGATTTGGTCGATATTTTCACTGTTTTGTATTTCAACCATTTGCGTCACGACCCGCAACATCCCGAATGGGAGGATCGCGACAAGGTGGTGCTTTCCATCGGGCATACGGCTCCCGTGTTGTATGCCACTTTGGCTGCGGCTGGTTATTTCCCTGAAGAAGAGATGCTTACACTGCGCAAATTGGGCAGTCGCTTGCAAGGGCATCCGAGTTACGAGTTTCGCTTGCCTGGCTTGGAGACCTGCTCGGGCTCGTTGGGACAAGGTCTGGGTGTGGCGTTGGGTATGGCTCTGGCGGCCAAGATGGACGGCCCTTCGACAGGCTCAGGGACCGTGAACCGTGTGTTCTGCATTATGGGTGACGGCGAGCAGCAGGAGGGAAGCGTTTGGGAGTCGGCCATGGCTGCGTCGCATCATCAGGTGGGCAACCTCTGCGCCATCATCGACCGCAACCGTTTGCAAATCGATGGCGGCACCGAAAAGGTGATGGCCATCGACCCTTTGCGCGACAAATGGGCAGCTTTTGGCTGGCATACCATCGAGATTGACGGGCATGACATGAGCCAAATCAAGATGGCGCTGGAGTTGGCTGACCAAGAGAAAGGCAGGCCGACCGTCATCATCGCCGACACCATCATGGGCAAGGGTGTGAAGAGCATTGAGGACAACAACCAATGGCATGGCAAGGTGCCGAGCAAGGAACAAGTAAAGGATTTTATCGAAGAACTAAATAATTAAAGTCGGCGTTTCGACAAGCTCAACGACCTTTGCTTTTTGATAAGAAGAAGGTCCCTGAGCCTGTCGAAGGGCCGTTACAGATTGTATGAACTACATAAATAAAGGTAACAAACCAACAAAAACCGGTTTCGGGGAGGGTGTCCTTGTTGCTGCACAACAAGATAAAAGGGTGGTCGGATTAGGTGCCGACATTACCAACTCTGTGGGGATGAACCTCTTTGCGGAGGTCTTTCCCGAGAGGTTTTTCTCCATGGGCATTGCCGAGCAGGATGCCGTGGCAACGGCAGCGGGATTGGCTTTGGGCGGCAAGATTCCCGTTTTCAGCACATATGGTGTGTTTTCAGCACATCGTGCCAACGACCAGATTCGTATCTCGGTATGTTACAACAATGTACATGTCATCATCGGTGGTGCTCATGCTGGCGTTTCCGTGGGTCCCGATGGCGCCACCCATCAGGCTCTGGAGGACATTGCTGCTATGCGCGTGTTGCCCAACATGACGGTCATCTCGCCTTGTGATGCTACACAAGCCAAGATTGCTACTGAAAAGGCAATTCTCGAATGTGATGGTCCAGTATATGTGCGTTTTGGCCGCGAGGCGGTGCCTGACTTTACCGCAGAGGATCAGGAGTTCGAAATCGGAAAAGCCCAGCTGATGCAGGAAGGTAGCGATGTCACGCTGGTCGCAACGGGACACGAGGTGTGGGAGGCACTTGAGGCGGCTCATATGCTGGAACATATGGGCATCTCTGCCCGTGTCATCAACATGCACACTATCAAGCCGTTGGATGGCGAGATGCTGACCAAGGCTGCGGAAGAGACACGCATGATTTTCACCGTTGAGGAGCATCAGATTGCAGGCGGTTTGGGCGGCGCTGTAACGGAGTTTTTGGCCGAGAAACATCCTATCCGAGTGATTCGCATTGGCATGAATGACCGTTTCGGTGAGTCAGGTCAGGCTTCAGCTTTGATGCATAAGTATGGCCTTGATGCGGCGGGCATCGTTAATCGGGTGCTTGAAATGGTTGCCAACGATGACCTAAGCATATACATTCGCAAGATGGGCATGCCTTTCAACACTTATCCCAAGAAACTGTATAATAGCAAGATACTATACGAAGGCTACGACTATCATGATGAGTCGACTTTTGTGACCTGTCACGATACACAAGTCTATAAGCATTATATTGACCAAGGCAAACGGGGACACGAGGTGCGTGAGACTCTAGCTCGTGCCCTCCATGACCATTTCATCACGCGTGAGTTGTACAAAATGCTCGACCTTTACGACGAAAAAGATGTCATCGGTATTATGGGAGGTCATGCCAAAAGGCGTGACGACCCGCAATACCGCCAAATCGTGTTTTTGAGCAAGAAACTGACCGAAATGGGTCGTTTGATGGTCACGGGTGGTGGCCCAGGTGCCATGGAAGCCTCGCATCTCGGCGCTTGGATGGCGGGTAGGAGCGAGGCCGAGACCAACGAAGCCGTGGATATGCTCATGTCTTCGCCGACTTATAAAGACGAGGGTTGGCTCCGCCGTTCCTTCGAGGTGATGGAGCGTTTTCCTCTGCAAACGGACTACCGCAGTCTTGCCATACCGACCTATTATTACGGTCACGAGCCGACAGCGCCATTTGCCACCGACATCGCCAAGTACTTCGACAATAGCGTGCGCGAGGACGGTATCGTCACCATCGCCAAAGGTGGCATCATCTACACGCCCGGCAGTGCAGGCACCATGCAAGAAATCTTCCAGGACGCAGGCCAAAACCACTACGAGAGCGAAGGCTACGCCAGCCCGATGATCTTCATGGGCAAAGACTACTACACGAATTGCATGCCCGCCTATTCGTTACTGAAAGACTTGAGCGATAGAGGCTTGTTTAAAAACATGCTACTCACTATTTCCGATGATAACGACGAGATTATCGAGGCGATAGTGAGGTTTAGGGAGGGGAAATAAGTTGTTCCAAATTGTTTGTTTTGGTCGTACTTAGTTTTTCTTCACAAAGGTTTTTGAAACGCATTCTTGATCCGTTACAATTCGGATGAAATATACACCCGTTTTTAGGCTACTCACATTCAATATGACTAAATTATGATGTTCCACTTCGCGGCCTTCCACCAGTTGCCCGAGAGTATTGAAGAGGGTCAACCGCTTAATGCCATGGCCTTTGATATAGAGCTTGTCCGTGGTAGGATTGGGGAAAAGTTCAACTGCATTGTGGCTTTCGTCAATGCCTTCTAAGAAAATGAAGTGGGCAACTAGATGGCGCGATTGGTCAACGGTAAATGTATAAGTAGCTAATTCTGATACAATCGTGTTGCCTTCGGTCCAATTTTGGAAGAGATAACTGTCATTGGGAACTGCATTAAGTGTGGCTGTTCCGCTAGCAGGATAAGTTCCCGCTCCAACGATGATACCACCAATTTCAGGGTCGGCCTCGGCAGTTATTTCGTAAGACAAAGGATTGAAATGGGCGACGAGGTTGCGGTTACCGGTAACAGTGAAACTATAGGTAGGCTGATCTGACACTTGCGCACCATTTTCCATCCAATTCACGAAGACAAAGCCTATATTGGCTGAAGCTTGAACCGTGCATATCTGACCATAGTTGAAAGTTCCACCGCCATTTACATTTCCGCCTTCTGTTGGATTGGCAGCGACACTTATGTTGTAATCTACCATTGTAAAGTGCGCAACAAAGGTGGCCGATTCGGTGACGTCGAAGGAATAGGAAGGGCTGGTGGAGACCTGCATTCCGTTCTTAGTCCACCTATGGAAGACATACCCTGTATTGGCTGTGGCCGAAAGGGTACAATTGTCACCATAGTTGTAACCTCCTGAGCCCGAAACAGTTCCACCTTCGGTGGGATTGGCCATGACAGTGATGATGTAGTTCTGAGTGGTGAAATTGGCCACTAGATTTCTATCTGAAGTGATGGTAAAGGTGTAGGATGGCTGGTTGGAAACAGTATTTCCGTCTTCCGTCCAATTGATGAAATTGAAGCCGTAGTTGGTTGTTGCTGTTACCGTACAGTTGTCCCCATAATGGTAGGCACCACCGCCTGAGACTGTGCCGCCATTGGAGGGGTTGGAGGAGATGCTGATGACATAGTTGTTCAACTGGAAATGTGCCACAAAACTAGCCGATTCCATCACGGTGAAAGAATAATTGGAGTTGGTTGATACTTGTGTTCCGTTCTTCGTCCAACGCAGGAAAGTATACCCGGGATTTGGCGTTGCAGTTAAAGTACAGGTCTGACCATAGTTGTATGTTCCTGCACCAGTGACAGTGCCGCTAGTGCTTGGAATGACTGAGGCATCGATGGTAAAGCTTTGTAACTGGAAATGTGCTACGTATGTAGACGTTTCTTCTGTCACGGTGAAGGAATAGCTGGTATTTGTCGATACTGGTGTTCCGTTTTTGGTCCAATTAATGAAATCATAGCCTGTAGCAGGTGAGGCTGTCAAAGTACAGGTCTGACCATAGTTGTATATGCCATTACCAGTAACGGTGCCGCCGTTGGTTGGACTGGCAATTGCCGAAACCGAACAAGGGGGATTGCCGACACGCACACGGATAGTATTCGACGGATCAGATTCACCGCAAAAATAGTTAGTGGTGACGTGGTAGTCATAGAACCCAACAGGTACATTGTTGTTAGTCCATGTGTTACCATTGATGTTATTGACTACTGCATTGCCATCGCGATAGAGTGTGTAGGTGTAGGTGCCTTCAGTGATATATGTTTTGATGAGCCAAGATCGATCGGTCAAAAAATTCCAACTCTGTCCTGTTTGGGAATACAAGGAGGCGTCTTCAACACCAGTGCTTGAGAAGGAACAATACGATGCAGGGTTGTTTGCTTCAGAATAGAAAACTATCCATAAGTCTTTTGTGTAATCAATGATGACCGGAGAAGAGAACACAACATCTTGCCAGCTTCCAGCAGAGGCATTGTAACTCTGCTGATATATCAGTTCGATAGGATTGGAGATGTCTCCTTTATAGATAGATACTGTATAGTTGCCTGCAGTACGGAAATAACAAGCTACTTTTTCAATGGCCATTCCTGCGAAGTCACACAATGTTGTAATAGGGTAACGATGTGCCCAAAAGGTTCCTCCATCATATCCTACACCATTTATTTCGCTACCAGTCCCATATTGTAGTATGGCATTTTCAGGGTTTTGTGTTTGCCATGACAAATTTACATTTTGACCACTTACTAAAGCTTGAAGGTTGCTTGGCGTTGGTCCTGGAAAATGAACATCGGCAACCGTGGTGTTGGATTTCAATGACATGATGCCATCTGACTTCACACTTTTCACATAATAGGAATGGAGACCGAAAGTGACATTGTTGTCAATGTAGCTTGTTGAATGCAGATTATTGGCGATCAAGTCGCTGTCGCGATAGAGTTTGTAATAAGCGGCATCGTTGACATTACTCCATGTAATGGTGACATTTCTGCCGTTTACCACAGAGTTGATGCTGGAGGGTGGATTGATATTAGGTGTCTTTGGATAGCAGTTGAATATGGCGGCATTGTTCCTGTTGTAAGCCCTGTTGTTTTGGCTTTCCATATGGTTCCTTTGTGGGTTCAAAGCACCAATTATAAAATATCCATCGCATCTTCCTGACCATCCCCAGTTGAAGTGAAAATAATCGTTTTCGTCATACCCGTCGCATACAAATGAGTGCCCAACGTTTCCTTCTTCTCTTATACCTCTGTAGGGGACTGGGCGTTCAAGATCTAATTCTTGTTTCAGCATTTCAGTCCATAGGGAGTCGGAGTAATAGATTTCATCTTCATTGGATTTGGATTTGTATACAATACTCGAAGAATAGTTGAAATAGTGGGATAATGCATAAACGGCGTTTTGTAATCTTCCACCAGTTGAACTAGGACCATAGTTGATATTAACAGATACACCGCAATGATATACTAAGGTGGCTACTGCTAAGGCTTCGACATCGGTATATCCTCTTGCATAATAGTTTTTCATGTTGTCCCAATCGTATGTGGTGCTGCCGAAATTGGCACTCTGGGCACCATATTCAGGATGGGTTTGGGGTACATATGAATGAGTTCCTGTTCCTCTGACTGGATTCTCCCAATAATTCATGATTTGTGCCATCACTGTGGCAACGCACCCCGAATAGCAATGGCCATTTGGAGCAGTTGAATCGGTTGGACAAAGGTCATTGAAAGGTGCATCTTGATTCCATTTCGTTTTGAGAAGAGGATCGACACTGCTTCTTGATTTTGGTACTAATCCTAGGCCATTCAGCAGATTGTCCCATTCTGTTTGAATTTCGTTATCGGCACCCAATCTATTCTCTGTTACAATTGCAATCTCTTCATCGTATGCCTTCAACCATTCGTATATGTGGATAGGCATTCTATCCATTCCAAATCCATTTTCAATGGAATAACCCAACACGGGATGTACAGCATTGTCGGATGCTATGATGACGAAACATTGTTCGTTGCCGAAAACGTAAAAGTTAGGGAAAAATGCCTTTTCAGCAAAGTCGATAAGATGAATGCCTTGGTTGCCATCGGTCTTTGAATTCAAGAAGGCTTGGGCAGCACTTTGCGCCGTATGAACAGTCACGTTTTCAGCGGTAGACAATTTGGCCATGGTGAAAAAGGAGACCAAAATAAGAAGTTTGCTTTTCATCATGGTGCAAGTTGGTTATTATTTAGTATGCGAAGCCGATATGCTCATTCCAGTAGCCTCCTCATCGCCCTCACCAGCTGCTCTTCCATCATCGTGCATTTTTCGTCGGCTTCGATGATGGCACAGAGGTCGGCCATTAGGTCGATTCGGTCGCCTTCGGTGGCGGCGTATAAGGGCTTGTTCTCGCGGATGCAGGTGATGACTTCGGCATCGCTCATCTTGGAGAAGAGTTTTTCCATCTTTTCAACGGCGTCGAAGCCACTCCTTTCGAGCATTACTTTCACTTCTTCCGATTTGATGTTGCCATCGATGTTGGCGGCATAAAGCATCACCAAAGTTTTGAATTCTTCTTTGTTGAGTGTCATGGTGTTATGATGTTGAATTAACTACGTTGAATCTGTGATTTGTTTAATCGTTAATTGTTGAATTGTTGATAGTCAAACAATTAAACAGTTCAACAGTCAACAATTCAATAGATTACTCAGCTATGCATCGGTTTCAGCAGGTCGTTTACGGTCTTCACGGGGTTGAAGGTCTCGATGGGAACTTCGACGAAGATGGTGATCCAGTCGGCCATGGCGCCGTTCCAGAGGCCGGGCAGCTCCAAGGCTTTCAGCTCACGGCCGTCCTTCGACTTGTTGGAGATGAAGCCTGTGTTGGCATCCACATAGTCGGTCAGGCAGAAGGCCTCGCCCTTGTAATTCCAGCAGCCGCACACGAGATCGACAGGATTGAAGTGGGTCGAGCCTTGGAAGATGGCTTCCTGATGCGGGTTCTTGTGATCGATTTGCGAGGATTCGATGATTTGCAGTGATACTTCATCGTCCATGTTTTTTACCCAGAAGGGACCACCACCGGGCTCGCCTTCGTTCTTCACCATGCCGCAGATGCGCATCGGGCGGTTGAGTTTGTTGTACAGATAGTCAATTTTTTCGATGTCGTTGTAGTCATTCACGAAATCGGGGATATCCATCATGAGTCGCTCTTTGGCGAAGCGCAAGGCCTTGTTGAGTTCGGAGGTAGAGACGGCACCTTGGTCGAGCATTTCCAAATACTCGAACGTGCGTTGCTGGAGGTGGAGTAGGAGACCCGCCAACACCTTTTTATATACGATGGTGGTCTGCGCTTTGGTCTCGGGCACGATGTTGTCGATGTTCTTGATGAAGACAATCTCCTCCCCGAGGTCGTTCAGGTTCTCGATGAGGGCACCGTGGCCTCCCGGACGGAACAGAATCTTGCCGTTGGCCTCGCGGAACAACTCACCGTTGGCGTCGATGGCTACCGTGTCAGTAGAAGGCTTCTGGCAGGAATAAGTGATGTCGTATCGCACACCGTATTTATTCTCGTAGTCGGCTTTCAGCGCACTGACAGTTTTCTTGAAAGGCTCTTCGTGCTCGGGTGAGACGGTGAAGTGCAGCTTGGCAACGCCTTCGTTGTCGGTGGCATAACGGGCGGCTTCAACCAAATGCTCTTCCAAAGCCAGACGGTTGAATCCGTCATAGTGGTGGAACTTCAGCAAGGCCTTAGGTAGTTTGCCGTAGTTGAGACCGTCTTCCAAAAGAAGGGCTTTTACAATATCAACTTTACGACCTTCCTTTAATAAGGTGTCAATGTCGTTGCTGTAGAGGCGTTTGACGGCAGTGTTGAGGTCATCGAAGAAGGCGAAATTATGGATATGGGCGAAGAAGATGTCCGTGAACTTGGTCTCTTCGGACGTCTCTATGAAGGCAAAAAGGTCTTTGAACATGCGTGATGCGGCACCCGAGGCGGGCACGAACTTCGTGAACTCGTAGAATTCCTTGTCGGCCTCGAAGTTGGCGGTCATCTGTTTCACCTGTTCCTCATCAAGGCGCAGGATGCCGTCGCCGAGGGTGGCAGGGCGCATCAGTTGAACATATTGAGTGCCGCGTTTCAGCTGTGCAACTTGCTGTATTACTTGATTTTCGTTGATGTTTCTTTCCGAAAGCTGTTGAAGGTCTTTTTCTGTAAGCATAATGATAGGTTTTTAAACGCTTCAAAAATAAGAAATTAAGTAATGCGAAGAAAAAAAACTACAAAAAATTTCTTCAATCGGTTGCAGCATTGAAAAAAGTTGTATCTTTGCAGCCGATTTCAAGCCCAGGTGGTGAAATTGGTAGACACGCCACTTTGAGGGGGTGGTGCCGATTACGGCATGCAAGTTCGACTCTTGTCCTGGGCACTGAT
>JAEEGH010007005.1_pt1 | contig 27326 bp, 16 predicted proteins | sample 9134181 | NCBI WGS metagenome assembly JAEEGH01 (sample SAMN16246544, study PRJNA631951) | gut metagenome | biome: gut microbiome; feature: rumen; material: DP-attached | host: Bos | place: Iran: Karaj | collected 2018-10 | reverse complement strand
GGCATCTACGGAAAGTGCCCCTATAAGTCGCCTACCGACATGGGTGTGAACATGGTGGGCTTCTGCATCAGCGACGACGAGGTGTGCTGCAAAGCCGCCAACGACGAGATCATACGCCGTTACTTCACCGCACTGAACACCATGGCCGATGGGGGAGGCAACGAGAACGAGGTGACCAAGATCAAAACCCTCCTCAACCAAGCCAAGATTAGCGTCGAAGACCGTAAGTGCGTAGTGGCCGCCCGTGAACGCAAAGAAAGAAGCGGAGTGGACTGCACCGCCATCGAACTCGCCGACGGAACCATCATCACCGCAGAGACTAGCACACTGCTGGGCCCCAGCGCCGCCCTCATCCTCAACGCCACCAAGTACCTGGCAGGCATCGACCACGATCTGAAACTCATCCCTCAGTATATGATCGAGCCCATCCAGAAGACCAAAGTGGAATACCTCCGCGGCAACAACCCGCGCCTCCATACCGACGAAGTGCTCATCGCCCTCTCCGTGCTCAGCCCCGAAAACGAGAACTGCCGCAAAGCCCTGGAAGTACTCCCGCAATTCGAAGGCTGCCAGGTGCATTCCACCGTCATGCTCAGCGAGGTCGACCGCAAAATCTTCAAGAAACTTGGAGTGGGACTGACTTGCGACCCGGTGAGGAAACAATAAATCCCGGCAAAGGTCGTTATCATCTTCATGAAAAAGCTGTTGATATTGTGTTTGTGCCTGATGCCCATGCTGGTATCGGCACAGTTGATCGCTTGTCGTGACTCCATCAAGGACGGTTACGACTTTTGGCTCTATGTACCTGAAGATTACAACGATACCATCGCCGACAAACCCGTTGTGCTGTTCCTTCACGGAAGAAGCCTCTGCGGAAAGAACCTAGCCAACGTGCTGCGTTACGGTCCCATCGATGCCATGAAAAGAGGTCGCGACATCGATGCCTTCGTCGTCGCTCCCCAAACGAATATCGTCTCCTGGAAACCCGACAAAGTGATGGAAGTGTACGACTGGGTGAAAGACCATTATGCCGTCGACACCTGTCGCCTCTATGTCCTCGGGATGAGCCTGGGCGGCTATGGCACCATCAACTTCACCGCGACATATCCCGACAAGGTGGCTGCAGCCATGGCCCTTTGCGGCGGGGCGTCCATCGACTCGCTCTGCGGACTCACCGAAGTGCCACTGTGGATCATCCACGGCACCGCCGACAAAGACGTGCCCGTCAGATACTCCGAACGCGTCGTCAACACCATGATACAATGCGGCGACACCAGCCGTCTGTTGTTCGACAAGCTGCCCAAGGAAGGTCATTCCCACCTTGCACGCATCTTCTATCTTCAAAGCACCTATGACTGGCTGTTCTCTCACAACCTGAACGACTCGCTGCGACCCGTCAACCGCGAATACACCATCTCATCATCGATCATGAACGCGGCTTACAACGACTTGGACGGCAAACATTCTTTCGCAGTGATCGACTCCAAGCCGTCGAAGCCGGACTATCAACAGGCTCAGTATTATACAATAAAGAAAGGCGACACCTTGGGAAAGATTGCCGCCAATCATAAGACTACTGTCGCCAAGCTCTGTAAGCTTAACAACATGAAAAAAACGGATGTCCTTCGTATCGGAAGGAAAATCCGTGTGAAGTAACCGAAGTTACTCCACAGGAATGTCCTTATTCACGTTCTTCGAGCCCCAAAGAGCATAGAAGAGCAAGAAAGCCAGACCGATGACGATCACCCAGTAACTCTGGAGGTAACCAACACCATCCAAACCATCGACGATGGCATTTTGTAACAAAGGCAGGATGCCACCGCCACAAACCAAAGCCATGAAGATGCCGGATGCCTTTTCGGTATATTTACCCAAACCTTCAACAGCAAGGTTGAAGATGCCACCCCACATCACTGAAGTGCAGAGACCAATGCAAACCAAGAAAGCTGCGTTGAGCGGGATGTTCTCCATTCCGAAACCATGAGCTCCGTTGAAAGCGGGGAACTTAACCATCGAGGAAGGACCAAACATGGCCAGAAGGGTGAGGACAATACCAATAACCGACACCGTGGTAAGCATTGCCTTTGCCGATACTTTGCTACCAATAATACCACCAATCAAACGCCCGATAAGCATCAGGAACCAATAGGTGGCAGCAACCGAACCAGCCACAGCCTCAGCATTGACACCATCACCAAGCACGTTGAGTTGTGGATTCTGGAGCCATTTATTCAGGACATTCGGGATACCTACCTCAACACCGACATAGATGAAGATGGCAATGGCACCGAGTACGAAATGACGGAAAGCCATGGGGCCTTTACCGCCCTTGACTTGAGCAACGGTCTTTTGGCTTTGCTCATTCTCAGGGATCTTGGTCAACAAGATGACCAGGAAAGCAAAAGCGAAGATACCCATTGCGGTGAACATCAACGGGAAGACATCGCTGATCTTCGCATCCACGATGCTGGGGATGAGCAGGCCAGTGATGATGATAACGGCAGTACCACACAACGAGTTGAAGGAACCTCCAATCTGGATGAGCTGGTTGCCCTTGTTGCCACCACCACCCAGACGGTTCAGCATCGGGTTGACGACGGTGTTAAGCAAACACATGCTGAAACCAGCCACAAACGCGCCAAGGAGGTAAACGGCAAAGCTTCCAAAGACACCTGAAAGGGTCTGGATACCGACACCGACCAAGCCTACGATCACTGCGATGAGTGCCGTTTTCTTGTAGCCCTTCTTCTGAAGCAGGTTACCTGAAGGAATACCCATCACCGCGTACGCGATGAAGTTGGCGAACACACCCAAGGTACCCTGCCAGTTAGGGATGTTGAACTGGTTTTTCAGGATGTCACCCATGGGCGATGCCAAGTTGGTGACAAACGAAATCATTCCGAACAAGAGTATCATCACTATGATCGGGATGGTGAAGTTTTGTTTTTTAACGGTTGTTTCCATAGAAATATTAATTTAAAACTATTGTCAAAAACAACTAAAAGTTTGAAAACTTAAATATGATTATTTCCTTATATTCCTCACCTGGACGAAGGAAGGTGCTCGGGAAATTCGGCTTGTTGGGCGAGTCGGGGAGGGCTTGGCATTCCAAGGCCACGCCTTCGTAATCGTGGTAAACATGGCCGTTTTTACCCTCTGGACATCCGCTCAGCCAGTTGCCGGTATAGACCTGAATGCCAGGTTGGGTGGTATAGAGTTGCACCATACGGCCGCTACCTTCATGCGACAGTTCAGCAGCCAGGCACAGCTTGTCCTTGGCGATATCGTCGATCACCCAGCAGCTGTCGTAGCCCTTGCCGTTGACCAACGCGTCAAAGTCAGCGTGAATGTCGCGCCCAAGGAGCTTGCCTTCAGTGAAGTCCATGGGCGTGTCGTTCACAAAAGCCATCTCGCCAGTGGTGATGAGTTCGTCGGTGGCGGGCAACCAGCGTGAGGCGTTCAGCTTCAGCTTATGGTCGAGGATGTCACCATGGCCCTCGCCCTTCAGGTTGAAGTACGTGTGGTTGGTCATGTTGACGATGGTAGGGGCTGTAGTCCAAGCTCCAAGCCTCAGGTTCAACTCGTTCTCGTCGTTGAGGGTGTAACGCGCTTTGGCCACCATCTCGCCGGGATAGCCTGCCTCACCGTCAGCGCTAAGATAGGTGAACACCACGCTCTCGCCTTCGATACGGCTGGCCCATTTCTGGTTGGAGAATCCGATGGGACCTCCGTGAAGATGGTGCTTGCCATCACCCGTGTTCAGGTCCAATTGGTATTCCACGTCATCGATCTTGAAGCGCCCGTTGGCGATGCGGTTGGCGAAACGTCCCGGAATCTTGCCTGCGCAGGGACCATCGCCGTAGTACGACAAAGGATCAGGGTAACCCAGCACGATGTCATCCATTTGACCATTACGGTCGGGGGTGAGAATGCTGACGATGCCCGCACCGATGTCGCACAGCTGCACACTGATGCCGTTGGCATTGGTCATCGTGTAGAGCTTGATATCCTTCCCGTCAGGGGTCTTGCCCCAGGTTTTTACTTCGATGTTCATACTGTTTTAAATTCGGAATTCCTAATTCCATAAGTTCTTGGGATAAACGCCCTTTTCAATCAGCTCGCGAATCTTGCGCATCACCTCGGGTTTGTCTTCCTTGTAGGTCACGCCGAACCAAGAGGCGTTGCTCGACAGCACCTTCAGCTTGGCCGAGCCGTCGTGGATGCTCTGGTTCACCATCAGCGGGATGAAGAACTCCGCCTTGATGTTGGTCTGGGCAGGGCCTTTCAGGAACTCGACGAAACCTTTTTCACTGTAGGCGAAGAAATCAGGTGTGAAGCCGAAGAAGTTCATGGAAACAAGTGAATCCATATCCAAAGGATGGCTGCCAGTCTCATCGGTGTAGGCGGCGCCGCCGTCCTCGGTGTGGCCGATGGCGGTGCGTTCCACGATGGTCTGGAGATGGCCTTCTTCGTCGGCGGTGCAGATGCCACGGCTCACCGTGCCGAAGTCCGACATGGTGTTGCGCAACTTGTAGGCCACCATGCTGTAGGCGCCCGTTTTGCCTTCACATTCCATCAAATACTTGGCTAACACTTCGTAGGCTTCCTTGCCATAGAAGTCATCGGCGTTGATGGCGGCAAAGGGTTCGTGGATCACATCCTTGGCCATCAAGACAGCGTGGCAGGTGCCCCAAGGTTTCACACGCCCTTCGGGGACGCTGAAGCCTTCCGGCAGTTTGTCGAGGGATTGGTAGACATATTCAACGGGGATGCCGAATTTCTCCGTGTTGTTGACTTTCTTGAAGGCCTCGGCGAAGTCCTCGCGGATGACAAAGACCACCTTGCCGAAACCGGCGCGCTTGGCGTCATAAATGGAATAATCAAGGATGGCTTCGTTGTTGGGGCCGACGCCATCCATCTGCTTCAAGGCACCGTAGCGCGAGCCCATGCCTGCTGCTAAAACTAATAATGTTGGTTTCATATAATAAAGAATTGATAATTTATAATTTAGAGTTTGCGGGTACCGTCGGAGATGACCACGTCATACACCTTTGGTTCATGCCCGAATTTGGCATTGAATTTCTTCTTCGCCGTGGCGATAAAGGCATCGTAAAGGTCTTCTTTCACCAGGTTGATGGTGCAGCCGCCAAAGCCGCCGCCCATCACGCGGGAACCCGTCACGCCACATTCCTTGGCAAGGTCGTTGAGGAAATCCAGTTCCTCACAACTCACCTCGTAAAGTTTGCTCATGCCGTAGTGTGTGCCGTACATGCGGTCGCCAACGGTTTCATAGTCACCTTTTTCCAAGGCATCGCACACATCAAGGACACGCTGTTTTTCACCTATTACATATTCCGCACGCATATAATCTTCGGCGGGAATCTCCACGTCTATCTCGTTAAGCATGGCCATGGTGGCATCGCTAAGATACTTCACCTCGGGATGCTTTTGGGCAATATGGGCACAAGCGTTCTCACAAGACTCACGGCGACGGTTGTAGGCCGATGATGCCAACTCGTGTTTCACGACGGTATCGAGCAATACGACCTTGTAACCTTGTGGATTGAAGGGGAAGTACTCGAACTCCATCGTGGCGCAGTTGAGGCGCATCAGGTGACCGGCCTTGCCGAAGAGGGAGGCGAATTGGTCCATGATACCGCACTTCACGCCGACATAATTATGTTCCGTGGCCTGACCGATGCGAGCCAACTCGAACTTGTCGATACCGAGGTTCAGCATCTCGTTGAGGGCATAGCCAAAGGTGCTCTCTAAGGCTGCCGATGACGACATGCCAGCGCCAATGGGCACATTGCCGTAAAACACGGTGTCAAAACCTTCCAGTTTATAGCCCCGTTTGACGATCTCACGGCAAACACCAAAGATGTATTTGGCCCAATGCTGCTCCGGGAGATCCTCCTCGTTCATGCCAAATTCGCAATAGTCCTCCTTGTCGATGGAGTAGGCGCGGACTTTGTCGGTGCCGTTGAGGCGGATGCAGGCATAGATGCCTTTGTCGATGGCCCCTGGAAAAACAAAGCCTCCATTATAGTCGGTGTGCTCGCCAATCAAATTGATACGTCCGGGTGAGGTATATACGACGCCCTCGCTGCCGAAACGCTCGGCAAAGACATTTTTTAATTCATTGATGCTCATAGTTATCCATCCTATTGGTTTAAGGGCGCAATTTACAAAAAAAATCAATTATATTTGCATTGAAAATTTGAAAAAAATGAAACGATTCGCATTTTTCTTGATTCTCCTGACAACGGTGGCATGCAACCGTCATCCCGAGCCTATCGGCCCCGTACCCACACAGCAACAGCTGGAATGGCAACGTTTGGAGACCTATGCTTTTATCCACTTCGGACTGAACACCTTCAACGACATGGAATGGGGCTATGGCGACACGCCCGCCGAAACATTCAATCCGTCGGATTTGGACTGCGAACAATGGGTGCTGACCCTCAAGGCCTGCGGCATGAAAGGAGTGATCCTCACCGCCAAACACCACGACGGCTTCTGCCTCTGGCCGACGGAGACCACGGATTACAGCATCAAAAAATCTCCATATAAAGATGGTCAAGGCGACGTGGTAGGGGAACTCTGTGAAGCATGCCGTAAACACGGCCTGCTATTCGGAGTGTATCTGTCGCCTTGGGATCGACATCAGGCTTCATACGGCACCGAAGAATACGTGAAGTTGTATCACCAGCAAATCCAAGAGTTGGTGGACCATTACGGACCCTTCTTCGAGTTCTGGTTCGACGGGGCTAACGGTGGCAACGGATGGTACGGAGGTGCTAATGAAACACGTTCAATAAAAGCGGAGGAATATTATCAATATGAAACAGCCCGCGACATCATCTGGTCGAAATACCCTAACACGATGATCTTTGGCGGCACCGTACCTACCTTGCGCTGGATCGGCAACGAAGAAGGCATCGCAAAGGCCACCCAATGGTGCAACTATACCCTCGATTTCGGCGACCTCAACAACACCAAATTACTGGCGACTGGCATCCCCAATGGCGAGCACTGGCTTCCTGCCGAAGTGGATGTCTCCATCCGTCCGGGCTGGTTCTATCACGAAAACGAGCAACCCAAATCATTGGAACAGCTGCTCGACATCTACTATCACAGCGTGGGCCGCAACGCCAGTCTTCTGCTGAATTTTCCCGTAGCCCTCAACGGTAAGATCAGTCCTGAAGACTCCTTAAGAGCGGTGGAGTGGTACCAAACCCTTCAGCAAACCTTCGCCAACAACTTGTTGGAAGGACTTCAGCCGACCGTCCACGACGAAGGAGTCCACCCCGAATGGGTTTACACTTTCCATAATCCCACTGAGGTAAGCCATGTGGTGCTCGAGGAAGACGTGTTATTCGGCCAACACGTGGAACGTTTCTCCGTCAGCTATTACCGAAACGGAAAATGGCTTCCTGTTGAGACTGACGACGAGATGACCACCATCGGATTCAAGCGCATCATCCGATTCAAGCCTGCCACGATGGAAAAGCTCAGAATTCGCATCATCAAGACCAAAGCCCCAGTTGTTTTCTATAAAATCTCTGCTTTTTAATAGTAAACACAAAACGTGCGAGGCACCCCAACGGCACTAAGAAACTCCCTTCGGTTCGTTTCTAAGGTGCCTTTTGGGGTGCCTCGCTACGCGAAGTTACCTCAAGGGTCAAGATTATCTCACAATCATCTTGACTGCCATGCGATCATTGCTGTTTTGCAGGGTGACCACATAGACGCCCTTGGCGAGGTTGTGCGAGAATCTGGCACTACCCACGCCGATGGTCTGTGTATAGACCGGCTGGCCCAGGAGGTTGAACACCACCATCTGCAAGTTGCCGTTGGTGTTGTTCTCCACAACAATCTCGTCGTTGTGGTTCCAGAGGTTCACGTTCGTCAACTCAGTCTCCTCAACAGCGTCATAGTCGGTGCCAAGGATCAAGATGTCGTCGACCTCCCAAGCGGCAGCGCCTTCGTCAACGTTGCTGATGTAACGGAAGGCGATATTGCAGCTCTCACCGTGGAAGCCGTCAAGTGAAATCTCGCCAGACTCAGTCCATTCGTAACCGCCTGCCGACATATTAAAGCTAAGCGGTTGCCATGAGGCTGCGGTAGGATCCTGACCATCGTAGTCGTCAGCAAAGAAGAGTTCGAGATCTGGACCGGTGTAGTTCTTAGCATTGCGGAAGGTCAGGACAACATCCTGGAAGAAGGTGAGGTCGAACGCAGGTGAGATGCACCACTGTTCGTTGTCGACATCATCGTTGTAACCATTGGCGTAAGCGTAGTGGTTTCCGCCGTAGGTGGACACAGTCCAAGGCTTGTTGCCTTCAACGGTAACAAAGGTCCAGCCGTTCATATCGCCTTCCCAATCCTGGTTGAGGATGACTGTCTGACCGATGATGATGACGTAGTTGGCAGTGGCGACGCCGCTGTTCTCGTAGCCTTCCATCATGGCGATGGCCTTCAGGGTCACGTCGGCATCCACATGGATGGGAGCGCTGTACACCATCGACTCAGCGGTAGGTTCTGTACCGTCGTTGGTGTAGTAGATGACAGCGCCTTCGGTGGCACAGGTGATCTCCACCTCAAAGTCTTCGTAATAAGTACCCGAAGCCACGCTGAACACAGGAGTGGCAACGGTCTGGGTGGCAGTGCCGCCAAGCACGAAGAGGTCGAGATAGAAGTTGTAGTCAGCATTGTTGATGTTGCTGGTGGAGTAGGCGCCGAACTTGTGGTTGGCGTTTTTGGCGATGCCACGGTTCGGTGTGTTCACATTGGTAATGACGAAGCCGCTGTAGTTGGGCACCATGGCGTTCTCACCGGCGGTGCCGAAGGTGATGCCCCAGTCGGTGTTGACGTCACCGGCGAAGTTGGTGCTGCTGCTGTAACCGAGCATAGCTCCATCAGCGTTGGTCAAGGTGATGATGGTGTCGTTCACGGTGACATTCCATACGAAGGTCTCAATGTCGGCCACGATCTCATCGGGTAGGGTCTCCACGCCGTTGCTGTTCGCCGAGGTGAAGAGCACACCGTCAGGTTTGCCTGAGACTCCAGCGGTCATGGCATAGTAGCCGTCGCCCACGGTGGCGTCGTAACGCGAGGCGATGACTACCTGGTCGCCATTGTGGAGGTCGGCCAGCGAACCGATACGGTTCCAGTCACCACCCTGGATGGGCTCGGTGACGGTGCCGTTCAGTGTCACGGTGATGTCGTCGAGTTCAGAAGCCACATTAATAGTAGTGGTGTATGTGCCGACTGCAAGACCTTCAGCCATTCTCACATAGATTACCTCATCAACAGCGCCTTCATAAGGCTCAATATTGTACACAGCCATCGGAACGAAATCATCGCCAGACTCATCTGACATTTGGAAATCAACACCTTCAATAATGATATCGACATTCTCGGTCAGGTTGAAACCTGAAATCGAGATGGCTTGTTCATTAGACGGACCGTTGCCTTCGACATAGCTGAAGGTCAGGCTGAGCGGGGTGACAGTCAGCACCGGGTCGGAGGTGAAGCCCATCAGCATGATGTCGTCGATCTCCCAAGCAGCGGCCTCGGTCTCAGTGGAAGTGTATTTGAAGCCGATATAGCATTCGTCGCCAGCAAAGCCAGTGAATTCGATGATGCCTGACTCGGTCCAAGTGTAAGAGCCTGTCGATTTCTCGAAGGTCAACTCAGTCCAGCTGGCAGCAGTCGGGTCAGAACCGTCATAGTCGTTCGAGAAGAACAGCTGCATATCGGGACCGGTGTAGTTCTTGGCATTCAGGAAGGAGAGGGTCACATCGCTATACTGTTCAAGGCTGAAAGCGGGGGAGATGCACCACTGCTCGTTGACGCCGCCGTTGTAGCCGTTGGCGTTGGCATAGTGGTTGCCCTGATATTGGGCGACGGTCCAAGGCTTGTTGCCTTCCACGCTGACGAAGGTCCAGCCGTTCATCTCGCCTTCCCAATCCTGGTTGAAGATGACGACAGCATCGAGCACGAACACATACTCGGCTTCAGCAATCTCACTGTCCTCATAGCCTTCCTTCATGGCGATGGCCTTGACAGTGGTGTTCTCATTGAGGACAATGGGTTCCGTATAGACCGTGCTGTTGGCTGTAGGATCGCTGCCATCCAAAGTGTAATAGATGGTGGCGTCAGCCGTGGCGCAGCTGATGGTGATCTCTTGTTCCTCATAATAAGTACCAGCGGCAGGAGTGAAGGTAGGCGTTGCGCAAACCATGGTGCCGGTGCCGCCGACGACGAACATGTCAAGGAAGAAGTTGTATCCGTTGCCGTTGAGGTTCTGGATGTGGTAAGGACCAAAGTTGTGGTTGCTGTTCAAGGCAAAAGCTCTGTTGGTGACATTGCCGTTGGTGATGACGAAGCCGCTGTATCCAGGAACCATGGCGCCTTCCTCGGAAGTGCCGGGGACGATAGTCCATGCGGTATTGTCGCCGCCAGTGGCAAAGTTAGTGCTACTGGTATAGCCAAGCACGTCGCCATTGACGGTGGTGAAGGTGTAGTTGGTGCCATCGGTGGCGACAGTCCAATAGTAGAGGCTGTCGGCTTCGGCGATGGAGTTCGGGAGAGTCTCGGCAGTCTCTGTGATGCTGGTGAAGAGCACGCCGGCGGGCTTGCCAGAGGCCTGAGCGGTCATGGCATAATAGTCATTGGCATTCTCATCGAAACGGGCGGCGAAGATGACCTTGGCGCCGTTGTTCAGCTGTGAGAGTTCGGTGAGACGGACATAGTCGCTGGCCACCTGAGGTTCCATGACACTGCCGCTGACGGGGACGTACACCGTGTCGGCACCTTCTGACCAGGCGCTGATGACCTCGTCATAGTCGCCCAGTTCCAAACCAGCCTTCAAACGAACATAGATGTGGAGGTTGTTGAAGTTGGCCGCGCCGCTGATGCTGATGCAGTTCTCGGGAGCGAAGAGGTCGCCACCGACCGATGAAATCTGGTAGTTGGCCGAAGGATATACATAGGCGGCACCCACCAGGTTGCTTGCGCTCAGGTTGAACATCTTGGGATCCGACGGACCTTGGCCTTCGGTGTAGTTGAGACCGGCGACGGCATCCGGATTGACCACCAAAGTGGGATAGATGGGATGCTCGAAGGTCACATCATCGGCACTGGCGACACGCAGTTGGGGAGCGTTATAGCAGCCGATGACACCGATCACTGTGACAATGTCGTTTTCAAGCATGCCTTCAACAGCAGGCATCTTGTATATGTTCAAGGTATTTTCACCTTGGGTGATAGGCGTGTTGTTGGAAGTATTGATGGCACCGATGATGGCGTCTTCTATCTTCACGCGAGTGGATTGCAACAGGTTGGCTCCAGTCTGGTTGTCAGCCAGGATATCAGCAATGGTAGCGACAGCCATAGGCAGTTCATTACCATTGGAAACCACCACAAACTGGTTGGCGTTGCCGCCGTTGATTCCTGACAGTTCGATAAGGCCGTTATAGACTGCCTTCTTACCGTAAGCCAGGACCAAGTCGCCCAAAGCGAGAGTGCTAGGCACCGTGTTGCTGTTCAGGTAGAGGTCGATACCAGCGGTAGCATCCTGCACATAGATATTACGACCGTCGATGAAGGTCACCACACCTTGTACCAAAGCGTATTCATTGGTATTCAAAGCCTTGGCGTCGGCTATTGTCATCAGGGTGGGGAAGGTGTAGGTTGCAGAGACGATGGCGCTGTTGACAAGTCCTTCCTTGACAGCCATGGCCTTCACCGTAGTGGTCTCGCTGATGTTGAGGGCTTGCGAATAGACACTGCTGTTAGCGGTGGGATCAGTACCGTCGAGGGTATAATAGATGGTAGCTCCTTCGGTGGCACAGGTGATACTCACCTCCTGGGCTTGGATGAAGGTGCCAGCGGCAAGGCTCAGCACCGGAGTAGCCACGGTCTGCATCTGGGTGAAGGTAGCGTTGACGGTGACATCAGCAGCAGGCATGACGAACTGTTTGGCTTCCTTAATATCAATAGGAGTAGCCCCGGTATAGCTATAGGTCAGCGTGGTGAGTTCGTAGTTGGTTTCAGGTGTGGCAGTCACATAGATGGTGTCGCCTTCCTGGGCTTGGGTGGCGCTGACATCCACAGTTCCGTTGGTGACTTGAGCCACGTTGACGGCATAGTAGGTAGGAGTGGGCGGAGTGGGAACGTCACCGGCTTTGTAGAGATACACATCGAGTTGGCCTGAACCGTAGCAGGAGAACGGTGAGCCGTTGCTGTTGAGGCGGAGCCAGTTACGGGTATTGGTACCCTGAGCCTTGATGGTGGCCACGCCAGTCGAGGCAATCTCAATAGTCCATTGGCCATTGGCATCATTGGTCGCTTGCACTTTCAATTGGTTTGCCGAAGAGCTGGCGGCATAGAGGTATCCTCCGGTAGCGGCATCGTACAAAGTCCATTTACCATCGGTCTGACCCAAAGTGAGCTCATAAACGGCATCATCACCGCCTTGGGAAGCGGGGGTGATGGTGACGACATTGTTGGCAGGGGTGACGTCAACAGCCACTCTATTGTTGGTAGCCTGTTTTCCTAAGGCCTTGTAGCCCTCTCCCTTGACACCGACAATGATGTATTTCTCACCCGAAATCAATGCGTTGGCATTGGTGATCAAAGTATAGGCGGTTTCTACAACGGGAGTGGATGCGGGGCTGAAAGTAGCATTGATGGTGACATCCGCAGCCGGCATGAGGAACTGTTTCGATTCCATTATGTCAATTGCAGTTGTACCAGTGTAGCTATAAGTCAATGCAGTCAATTCATAATTGCTGTCAGGAGTAGCGGTAACGTTAATGGTCGTTCCTTCAGCGGCAGTGGTCGGTTCGGCGGTCACCGTACCGTTGGTGATGCCATCAGCGATGTTCACGGAATAGGTCGTGGGGGCCGTCTGCACGGTGATGTCGTTGGCATTGGCGACACGCAGTTGAGGAGCGTTGTAGCAACCGATGATACCGGTCACAGTGATCACATTACCTTCTACGAGGCCGTCAACAACGGGCATCTTGTAGATGTTAATGGAGTTTTCACCTTGTGTGATGGGAGTGTTGTTGGAGGTGTTGATGGTTCCAACAGTAGCTTCCACGATCTGCACGCGTGTGGACTGAAGCATGTTGTTACCAGCGGCGTCGGCATTGATTTCGGCAATGGTCTTCACAGCCAATGGCAAGGTGTTGCCAGTGGAGATGACGCTGAATTGGGAGGCGTCGCCACCATTTATTGAGGTGAGTTCGATAAGGCCGTTAAACACTGTCTTTTTACCGTAGGCTTGAACCTTATCGCCAAGGGCCAGGCCTTGAGGCACTGTATTGCTGTTCAGATAGAGGTCGATACCGGCAGTGGCATCCTGCACATAAACGTTGCGACCGTCGATGAAGGTCACGATACCTTGCACCAGTGCATATTCATTGTTTGCCAGGGCTCTGGCATCGGCGATATCCATCAGTGTTGGAGCGGCTTGGATGGTATAGGTGGCGGTAGCCACGGCGCTGTTGTTCATGCCAGCTTTCACGGCCATGGCTTTCAGCGTTTTCGTCTCGCTGACTGCGATAGCAGATGAATAAACAGTGCTGTTGAGTGTCGGGTCAGTGCCATCGGTGGTGTAATAGATGGTGGCGCCATCGGTGGTGGTGCTGATAGTCACGTTCTGGGCCGTGTTATAGGAACCCGCGGCAGGGGAGAAGGTTGGGGTGGCCACGGTTTGCATGGTGCCGCCGCCGCTTTCCTTGTAAAACTCAGCTTTGACGAACTGTGCATATTGATTGCTGCCACCTGCCGTGATGTTGTAAACAATTTTGAAATACTTGTTTGACCAATCAGCTGTTGAAGGTCTTTCGAAGGTGGTGGTAGAGTTTGCCGTAAAACTGCCTGTAACCGTTGTCGGATTACTGAAATCCGAACTCGACGATACATAAAGCGTCATCGAATTGACGGTTGCGGTTGCAGAGCCGTTGGTAACCATCACCCTGGTAATGTTGTCACTCATTGTGGATGTCGAATATAAAGGACGGTCCACTCCGTTGAGGTTCTTTCCGCCGATACGCCATGGATTCATGGTAGTGTTACCTGTAACCATCCATGTCATACCGTTTTGTGTAATCTCACTTTCGGTTGCATATCCATTGGTGCCACCTGTTATGGTGCCATCCAAGGTATAGGCTACCACTTCGTCTCTTGTTTGTCCCCAAGTGAGGCCCGACAACAACAATAGCGCTGTTGCCAGCAAAAAAGTAAATCTACGTCTCATTTTGTTGAAAATTAATTATAATTTATTGATATTTAATATTTTAGATTATTCATTCTGCCAGACAGCCATTTTACAAAAATACGTAAAGCCCTCCTTGTTGTAAACAGGGAGGGCTTGGGATTTATCAACAAAAAGGGGCAATTTATTAACAATTGGCACAAAAAACAGGGGCGTCGATTGACGTCCCTGTTTCTTGTCTAACTAAGAATGGATCTTAGAGAACCACGACCTTTTGGGTCTGGTTGCCAGCTTGCACGAAGTAGACACCAGCCTCGAGGTTCACGTTGAGGTTCTTGACGTTCTTGTAGGTCTTCACCAGCTGACCGGCGACATTGAAGATGTTGACGTCGGAAGCTTGGTTGAGGTCCATGGTGAAAGTACCATTGGCGGGGTTGGGATAAACCTTCATGGTGGTGGGAACCTCCACGGTGTTCTCCTCAACATCGTCCCACATGTAGTTGACATGAATCTTCACTGCACGATAATAGTTATCATCGGGATCGGGGTCTTCACCATTGTCACTGTTCATTACGTATGCACCAGCAATTTGGTCATTCTGATAGCACAGCCACAGATAATCGCCTTCTTCGTCAGTGTAAACATACGGAATCACTTGACCATAGACCATTTCATCATAAATGGCCATGAAGTCAGTAATAACTTGGAATGTACCTTCCCAAGTACGGCCACCGTTAACAGAAATGTTACCGAACAACCTGTAATAATACTTGTTGTTTTCTGAGCAGACATACATGTCTGTGGCATTACCAGCAATCATTGACCAGAAAGCGAAAACTCTGTCGGTAGCCTTGTCATAGTACATGGTACAGAAGTCGGTCTTACCGCTGTTGTATGAGCCATGCTCCTGCCAAGACAAGGTGTTGCTGCTCGGGAAGTTACCTTCGGAAGCATCCCAACCAAGAACATTACCATCGTCATCAACAATCACGAGGTCGCCAACGTATTCCGGAAGTGGGCTGTGGGTTTGGTCTGACCAATACTCAGAAGTGCCATAGATGTCCTGACTGATGTAGGTGGAGTCCATGATGAAAGGTCCGCCAACTTCACCGATACCGCCAACGCAAGAATCGTTTTTAGGAAGAATCTCACTCCAATAGCCGATACCGCCAACGCTCGGATAGTATCCATCAGAACCGGCACCTTCATTAGCGCCGTTGTAGGCATAAACCAAATGCAAGTTGTCATTGCTGTCGAAACAAGCATCAGTCCAACGAGGATACATGAAAGCAAGTGCATCGGCAGTGTATGCTTCGTTGATGCCAGGATGTTGGTAGAACACTCTTTCATTCCAAGTCTCGCCATTGTCTTCGGAGATAACGGCCTTACCATCGCTCCAAGCGTTGTTGACAATGAAACCAACACGGTTCGGCTTGGCAGGATCGTAATCCAGGAAATAGGTGATGTTGGAACCGCCGTCTGAAAGATGATCGGCGTCAAGACTGGGAAGGACTTCGTATTGATGGGTCCATTCACCATCCTTGTAGCAATAATAAATGATGGGATCTTCACCGGCGCTATCAGGAGGTGTAATCTTGGCACCGCTGTTGGTGCAAAGGACATGGATGATATCAAGGTTGGGACCTGAGCACTGTACCACAGGCCAGCAAGGATCAACACCAGTGGCAGTGGGAAGCACGATGCCATCACTGAAGCTCTGGGTGGGGTCGTTACGGAAATCTTCAACGATGAAGATTCTGCAGTCAGTGGCGGTGTGGGCAGCGATTACCAGACCGTTTTCCTTGTAGCGGGAGATTGAGCCGAAACCAGTCTTAACGCTTTCAGCACGGCCTTCATTGAATTCCCATTCACCGACAGCCGGGTCAAACCAGGCAAGACCGGTACCACGATCGCTAAATGATTGGTCAGTAGCAAGGGTGTAGCACATCACAGCAAAGCCATCAGGCCAAACAGCAGTGTAGTTTCTCGGACCAGCATTCGACTGCCAGTCATAGGCGGTAAATGCCAACTCGGTTTGTTCAGGAGTGGTCATCATGCCTTTGGGATTAAGAGGAACATTGGCATAATCACGTTCTTCGAAGCCCGTGAAAGTGTAGGTCTTCTCAGCCTTTGTCAAAGCAGATTTCTTTGAAACACTCTTCACTTGAGCGAAACTTGTAATGACCAAAGTCATCGCAAGAACTAATGTAAATACCTTTTTCATAGTTATTAAAATTGGTTAATAATAAATGTGTTTGAATGCAAAATTAAACAAAAAATTGATTCTTTTCGTATTTTTGCAAAAAAAAAAATTGAACCACGACGAACAACATGAGAATCTATCTAGTCGGATATATGGGTGCTGGAAAGTCGACCACCTCCAAGCGGTTGGCCAAACAATTGGGCTGGGAGTCCTACGACACCGACAGGCTCTTTGAGGAACGATATAAGATCTCCATCAACGACTTTTTCCACAAATACGACGCTGAACTGTACCGGAAACTCGAGACCCAGATCCTCCACGAGACCCTATCGCTCGACAACGCCGTCATCGCCACCGGGGGAGGCACGCCCTGCTTCAATAATAATATGGAGTGGATGAAGCAGCATGGATTCACCGTGTTCCTGAAAATCAGTCCAGAATCAGCCATTGTCCGCCTTTCCCAATCCAAAGTGAAACGCCCCTTGATCTACGACCGCCCACCAGAGGAATTGGAAACCTACATACGCAGTAACTACGCTGAACGACTGCCGTTCTACGAACAAGCCCAATTGACCTTCAAAGGGGAAAACTGCGACGTGGTAACCTTGGCTACCTTAATTCCAAGAGAGTGACATTCTCCACATGCTGGGTATGCGGGAACATGTCCACCGGCTGGACAGCTTTCACCTCGTATACCGATGACAACAATTGCAAATCGCGCGCCTGTGTCGCCGGATTGCAACTCACATACACCATCTTCGGAGCCTTAATCTTCAGCAACTGCTCCACCACCTTCTCGGCCATGCCGGCACGAGGCGGGTCGGTCACAATGAAATCGGGACGGCCATTGGCCTCGATGAACTCGTCAGTGAATATCTTGGCCATGTCACCAGCATAGAACGCACAGTTGTCAATACCATTAATAGAAGCATTGACCTTGGCGTCGGCAATGGCTTCCTCCACATACTCGATACCCACCACCTGCTTCACGAAACGGGAGAAATACTGTGCGATGGTGCCCGTTCCGGTGTAGAGGTCGTACATCAACTCGCCTCCCTTCACGTCAGCAAGGTCAAAAGCGGCCTTATAAAGCCTTTCCGCCTGATACACGTTGGTCTGGAAAAACGAGACCGGACCGATGCGGAACTTCAAATCGGGGAACCCGGGTCGGGGAGAAGCCATCGTCTCCAACAAGAATGGGTCACCCTTCAAACATTCGAAAGGCAAGTCATTAATGACATCGTTGGCCTTGTTGTTGATAACCAACAAGAGAGAGACAATCTGCGGAAAACGCTGTTCCAAGGCAGGCACCAACTCGTTGCGGACCACCGCGTTCTCTTCATTAATAACAAGGATTACCATGAACTCACCCTTCGAGTTGCAACGGATCACCAAGTTGCGCATCAGGCCTTCGTGATGACGGACGTTATAATAAGAGAGACGGCGATCCAAAGTGAACTGCCTGACAAACAACCGAATGTCGTTCGAAGGATCCGCCTGCAAATGACATTGCTCAATGTCAACCACACGGTCGAACAGCTGCGGCAAATGGAATCCCAAACCCTTGCAATCGTCCTCTCCATAAGTCCCGGCAGGCGCCCCGTCGATGAGCCACTTGCGGTTGGAAAAAGCATATTCTAATTTATTACGATAGAAATATTGCTTTTCACACCCTAATATAGGTTTTATTTCGGGATATTCGATCTTGCCAATACGGTCAAAGTTGTCCTTTACCTGCTTTTGCTTGTAATAAATCTGCCATTGATAGTCCATCTGCTGCCATTTGCAGCCACCGCAGAGCCCGAAGTGTTGACACACGGGCTGCACTCTTTTTTCTGAAGGCTTCTTGATGTTGACGATGCGACCTTCAAGATAGTTCTTTTTCTTTTTGAAGACTTGGATATCGACGATATCGCCAGGCACCCCAAAGGGGATGAAGATGACACGGCCATCGGGTTTGGCTACCGACATGCCTTCGCTGCCGGCATCGACAATTTCAACGTTTTCCAAATATTCGGGTTGTCTTTTCTGTTTCATTTCAATGACAAATAGGCTTTTCCAATATGTTCTGTAATATCTGAGGCAATCATGGCTTCCGGGCCGATCTCCATAGCGGCCATATCTCCAGCAAGACCGTGAAGGTAAACGCCAAGGACGGCGGCTTCCTCCGGAGTGTAACGCTGGGCTAGGAGGGAGAGGATCATCCCTGTCAACACATCCCCACTGCCGGCGGTGGCCATGCCGGGATTGCCCGTGCTGTTGAAAAATACCGTGCCGTTGGGCATTGCCACGGCGGTGTGGGCGCCTTTCAAAACAATGATGATGTTATGTTTCATAGCCATCTCACGCAACAAGGCCAACCGTTCAAACCCGTTGGAGGTCTTGCCGAACAGCCGTTCAAACTCCTTGGGATGAGGGGTGAGGATGGTCTTGGCTGGCAGGAATGAGAGCCACGTCTTGTTTTCCGAAAGGATGTTGAGAGCGTCGGCATCCATTACCAAAGGCACATGCACATCCTGAATCACACGCCGCACAAGACGCTGGGCGTCATCGTCCTTTCCCAAGCCGGGACCTATACCGACGGCATTGAACGCATCCAACTTGTCGTCGGTATGAATCATCGCCTCGGGCAACGAAGCTTGAAGCGGGGTCCATGCCGACTGTGGCAGTTTCACCGAAAGCAACCCCACACCCGTACGCAAACAAGACTTGGCACCCAAAATGGCCGCTCCCGTCTTGCCTTCCGAGCCAGCCACAAGCAAAGCATGACCGTAGGTTCCTTTATGCGAATACTTTGGTCTTTTATGGATAATCGGTTTTATCATCTCTTTATCAACCAAGAAGTTATTTGTTTCAACTTCAAGTAAAAATTGAGGATGTAATTGGATATCCAAGATCTCCAGCTGACCAACGTATGGGTCGTTTTCAGGCATCATGAAAGCTAGTTTCGGCACTTGAAAAGTGAGGGTATAGTCGGGTCTGAAGATGGCAGCATTGGGACTTGGGCTATCGGCAAACAACCCTGAAGCAATGTCAATGGATATACGGATGGCTTGTTGGCGGTTGAGGTGTTCGATCAGTTCACCTGCCACACCGGTCACAGCTCTGTTCAGTCCTGATCCGAATAGGGCATCGATGATAATTTCACCTTGGGTGAAAATGGGGAAGTCTTCAGCCGACTGGATTAGGGTTGGGGTGATGCCAGTTCTGGATTGAAACAGATAAACTTCATCCTGGCAGTCAAGGCTCATCTTGTCGAGGTTGCCCACCATATACACTTTAGGTTCAAAGCCTTTCTCGTATAGTAGCCGTGCCACCACAAGTCCATCGCCGCCATTGTTGCCTGTACCACAGAAAAACAACACCTTATTGTCGGCCTTGAGACGTGGCATCAACCACTCGAATACCTGACCGGCAGCACGCTCCATCAAATCGATGGAACGAATGAGCTCATGTTCGATGGTGTATTGGTCCGCCTGGCGGACCTTGTCGATGCTTAGGATTTTCATAAGCCGTATTTTTTGCAAAGATAAAAAACCCTATCTTTGTCCCGTAAAAATATTTGATATGAAACGACTTTTTATCATTGCATTTTTGTTTTTGTCAGTGTTCGTCGCCAACGCCCAGCACATCAGAGCCTACGCCGAATACGACTACAACCGCACGGAGCACTCGAGGGCTAACTTCGCCATTGGCTCCGACTTTCAATTGGCCGACAACTTCCGTCTCGACCTCGGACTGCTTGCCGGCACACAAAACCGTTTTGCCTTAAACGTGGCCTATCAGATCGACCTGCATCAAGGCAAGAAAGGCACCTTCTTCTTAGAGAACCGTTATCTCTACAGACTTTTCCCGAGCTATGGCCTGCAGGAGTTCAATGCCATGCTTAACTTCGGTTATCGCAACATCCACTGGGTCTTTAAATTCGGCCTCTGCAGCCGTTACATCGGTGAGATCCCGCTGCGGAAAAATGGGGGAGAAGGCACTATCTTTGAACCTATGAACGTCTCATTTGACATCCAATGCAACCTGTTTGCCCAGGATCATCCGTGGAACATCGGTTGCGGCATCTCCAACTACCGTGAGTTCATCATCGAGCGTTTTGCTTTGTTCTTTTATAACTTGCACGGCTACTATAACATCAACGACCAATGGCGTCTGAACGCCGAGGCTGGTCTGCATCCGTCGGGTGTGATGAACCTCACATCCCAATACAACGGATTCTTCTTTAACATCGGTTGCACCTTTAAATATTGATCATCATGAAAAGACTTACCTATATTATATTGTTGGCCTTAGGCCTGATGTTTGTTTCCTCATGTAACCGCCTCGACATTTTAGGCATGGTAGTCAACCGTAGCGATACCGAAGCCCGTGTGACCGATTGGCTCGATTGGAACGACCACAACGGAATGCCTGTCATTGACAGCGTTCCTGACGAATACTGCTTCTATTCCTCCTCAGATAGCCATATCAACGACGATAACTCGCGTTTCGCCAAATACATCACCGCCGAACGTAACGACTCTACGGCTGTCTTCAGCATCATTGCTGGCGACATCGTCAACGAGAGAGGGGAGAATCCATATATTCTGGCTGAAGCGGCTATGCAATACGATCCAGCCATTCATGCCGACAACGATCCATGTTTCCCGATCATCGGTAACCACGATTTGTATTTCGACTGTGCGGATCATTTCAAAACCCATTTCCACACCTCGACTTACGCTGTGACGGTGAAGACCTTGGGCGGCCATCAGGACCTGTATCTCTTCTTGGATTCAGGTAACGGCACCCACGGCGACCGACAAATGAAATGGGTTGAGGAGCAACTCGCCAAACGCAGTCAGTATCGCTATTGCTTTGTCATCAGCCACTGTTGGCTGTTCCGCAACACATACAACTACACTACCACGCCTGCAGCTAACTTACCTGAAGACGAAACGTACTCATTCATGCACCTGATGAGTGAGAACCAAGTGAATATGGTAGTGATGGGTCATTTCCATTACCGTGCCACCAAGACGTTTGACGGCGTGCAATACGTGATGACCGACAACCTCAACGAGGATACGAAGCCTTCGTATATGGTGGTCACCTGCGGTGATGATATCAGCTACGAATACAGGGAGCTGAAAGAATGATTCGGGATTATTCCCGAATCATTCCACTGTGACTGATTTAGCCAAGTTACGCGGCTGGTCGACGTTGCAACCACGCATCACGGCGATGTAGTAGGCAAGGATCTGCAACGGGATGGTAGCCAGCAACGGCGAGTAAATCGATTCGCTTTCCGGGATCTCAATGACGTAGTCGGCCATCTTACGGGCGATGACGTCCTTTTCACTAACGATGGCGATGATCTTGCCGTCGCGGGCCTTCACCTCTTGGATATTGCTGATCACCTTTTCGTAAGTACGATGGTTGGTGGCGATGAACACCACAGGCATATCCTTGTCGATCAGGGCAATAGGACCGTGTTTCATCTCGGCTGCCGGATAACCTTCTGCATGGATGTAGGAGATCTCCTTGAGCTTCAGGGCACCTTCGAGGGCCACTGGATAGTTCTGCAGACGACCTAAGTAAAGCATGTTGCGCACATCCTTGTACTTGGCGGCGATTTCCTTGACGATACCGCTGTGGTCGAGAGTCCACTGGATCTTCTCTGGGATGCGGTCAAGCTCTTGGATGAGCTCAGCACGACGCTCGTCGGTGAGTGTGCCTTTCAGCTCAGCCAAACGCAGGGCGAGCATAGCCATCACGGTCACCTGTGAGGTGAATGCCTTGGTGGAGGCCACACCGATTTCCGGACCTGCGTGAGTGTAGATACCAGCATCGGTAGCTCTCGAGATAGATGAGCCGATGACGTTGCAGATACCTAACACGATAGCGCCTTCTTCCTTAGCCAACTTGATGGCGGCCAAAGTATCAGCGGTCTCACCTGACTGTGACACGGCAATCACTACGTCGTGAGGCGTGATGACGGGATGGCGGTAACGGAACTCAGAGGCGTATTCTACCTTCACGCGGATCTTAGCTAAGAACTCGATGAGGTAACTTCCAACGAGGCTGGCGTGCCATGAAGTACCGCAGGCCACAAACACGATGTTATCAGCATAAAGCAGCTGTTTTTCGTATTGCAGGATGCCGCCCAGGCTCACGGTGTTGGTCTCTGTATGCAGACGGCCGCGCATGGTGTCGCGCACGATGGCGGGCTGTTCGTAAATCTCCTTCATCATGAAGTGGTCGAAACCGGCTTTCTCGATGCTGTCGAGGTTCATCTTCAACTCCTGGACATAAGGAATGGCTTCCACATCCTGGATGGTCTTGATATGCAGCTCTTCACCTAATTTGATGCGGACCACCTGTTCATCCTCAATGTAGACCACCTTTTGGGTGCGGCCTACGATGGGGGTGGCGTCGGAAGCGATGAAGTATTCGTTGTCACCAATGCCGATTACCATAGGGCTGCCTTTACGGGCGGCGATGATCTCATCGGGATGGCCTTTCTCAACGATGGCGATGGCGTAGGCGCCGATCACGTGGTTGAGGGCGATGCGGACGGCCTCGAACAGGTCGACGTGTTCGCTCTGCTGCACATCTTCGATGAGGTTGGTGAGTACTTCGGTATCTGTCGATGACTTAAAGGAGAAGCCACGTTTCTCAAGTTCCTTGCGGAGGCTCATGTAGTTTTCGATGATGCCGTTGTGGATCAACGCGATGTTGCCTGAGTTGGAAAGATGCGGGTGTGCGTTGGTCTGGTTGGGTTCGCCATGGGTGGCCCAACGGGTATGGGCGATGCCGATATGGCCGCTGATATCCTTGGTCGAGGCGTATGCCACCAAATCGGAGACCTTGCCTTTGGCCTTGTAGACATTCAGTTCGTTGTTGGCATTCAGCAGCGCTACGCCTGCGCTGTCGTAGCCACGATATTCAAGTCGTTTGAGTCCCTCAATGAGGATTGGATAGGCATCTTGATGCCCTACATAAGCTACAATTCCACACATAGTTAAAAAGATATTAAAAGACAAAATTAAGTTTTTTTGAAAATAGTCAAGTGAAAAAAGTGAATTTTTTAATTTTGTGTTTTAATTCAACCCCAAGTATTATGAGAAGATTCAGCCTTTTTTTAACCGTTTTTATTTGCTTGAGCGGCATCGCTGGTTTCGCTCAATATGGCACCCAATTTGACAATAGAGGTTTTGAGAACTGGGCAAACTTTGGATCGGGAGACGACACCTATGAGCCTGTACACTGGCATTCAGGCATGTCGGCCGACGGCAGTTACACGGGTTATCTTTCAAAGCAGATTGAGCCATCAACAGTTGTTCGTCCCGGCTCATCTGGTAGCAAAAGCGCGAGACTTTGGCCAAGAACCATCACCATACTCTTTTTCAGCGTCACCGCCAATGGCAACATGACCAATGGTAGGGTATATGCCGGTGACATGAGTGCTACCGGATCAAACAACTACAACTATACCGTTCGTAATCTGGATGCTTTCAATACACCAATTTCAGTTGTACCTGACTCATTGACGGTATGGGTATGCTTCCGTTCTGACAATTCCACCCAGGACGCACAGGTAAAGGCATTCGTCCATGGCAACGCGGATTTCAAGAGCCGCGCCGATGGCACGGTCGATCCGGCAAACATGCTCGTGGCCACAGCAACAGAGAACTTCAAACGCACCAGCACTTCGGGAGGATCCTATCAATGGAGAAGACTTTCCATTCCTTTTGTTCATGAAGGACCCTGCAACGATCCTCGTTACATTCTGTTGAATATCACAACCAATAAGAATCCAGGAGAGGGCTATGATACCGACGATCTCTTTATCGACGATGTGCTTTTGGTTTACAACCCCTCGATTCAGATGGAGGCTATTGCAAGCAGCGCTTACCATCCTGGTGATATCCTGAATATTCAATACACCTTGAACGGCACTATGAGTCCTGAGAACCTCAACGGTGCTGCAAACCAAGTGATTGCCCAACTCTCAGACGCCAATGGCAGTTTCAGTAATCCTACTGAGATGTGCAGGATCACCACCAACACCAGCGGTAACTTCAATGTAGCCCTTCCATCAGATCTTATCGAAGGCGATCATTACCGCATCCGTTTGGTCACCACCAACTATCCCATGGTCTCGAACGACAACGGCTATGACTTGACTGTTGTGAGTTCCAACGCCGACGTTGCCGAAACCGAGGAAGAGGAAGAAATCCTTGGTGTTGAGATATATGACCTCTTAGGAAGACGGAGGGAGGAAGGCGAGCTGACCTCAGGTATTTACATTGTCAGATACCAGACTAAGAACGGTATCGTCGTTAAGAAAATCATGAAGCGATAAAGCCATCGTCATTGCGAGGAGTGTAAACGACGAAGCAATCCAACATGACTCGAAATGGTCTGGTTGGATTGCTTCGCTTCGCTCAGCGAGCCTTCGGGTTGCTTCGCTTCGCTCGCAATGACGAACGTTTACTTCTGAGGATAGGTCAGTCCCATGTTGTAAAGGATGAAGGAGTAGATGTCGGCTTGCTCCTCGAGGACCTTGGCAACGGGTTTGCCGCCACCGTGGCCGGCCTTGCTGTCAATGCGGATGATCTTAGGCTCGGAACCTGTTTGTGCGGCTTGCAGTGCGGCGGCATACTTGAAGCTGTGGGCGGGCACCACACGGTCATCGTGGTCGGCAGTCGTCACCATGATGGCAGGATAATGCACGTCATTGCCGCTTTGGATGGTATGCAGCGGTGAGTAGGCATACAAAGCCTTGAACATGGCCTCGTCGTCCTCGCTGGTGCCATAGTCGCTGGCCCAGTTCCAACCGATGGTGAACAGATGGTAACGCAACATATCCATCACACCGACTTGCGGCACAGCCACCCTGAAGAGGTCAGGACGTTGATTCACCACAGCACCCACCAACAAACCACCGTTGGAACCGCCGTTCAAAGCGAGATAATCAGCAGAAGTGTAGTGGTTGTCAATCAAATATTCAGCGCAGGCGATGCAGTCGTCAAACACATTCTGTTTTTGCAGTTTGGTACCAGCCTGATGCCATTCCTCACCGTATTCATTGCCACCACGAAGGTTCATCTGGGCATAGATGCCGCCATTCTCCAAGAAGGGCAGGCGTGAGGTGCTGAAGCCAGGATTCAAGGTGATGTTGAAGCCACCGTAGCCATACAGGAAGGTGGGGTTTTTGCCATCCTTCACAAGGTCTTTCTTATAGGTCAGGAACATCGGCACCTTGGTGCCATCCTTCGAAGTGACAAACACCTGCTCAGTGGTGAAGTCAGCAGGATTGAAGTCGACCTGAGGCGCACGGAACACCGTGGAGGTGTTGCTCTCAATGTCATATTTGAACACGGTCATGGGATAGACGAATGAGGTGAAGCCATAGTACACTTCAGGCTCATCGTAACGGCTGCTGAAGCCAACCTCGCCGAAGGTGGGCAACTCAATCTCATGGATCATGGTGCCATTCAGGTCATACACGTATGCATGGTTGGCAGCGTCCTTGTCGTAGGTGACGATCATCTTGCCAGCGGCCATCTGAGCGGCGACCAACACATTCTCAGATTCAGGAATCAGGTCAACCCAGTTGGCAATCTGAGGCTTTTCAACCGGAGCGATCACCACGCGACCCTTAGGTGCATTATAGTTGGTCTGGATGTAAATCTTGCCATCAATCACCTTGATTGGATTGTAGAAGTAATCCATATTGTCGGCGATCAGCACAAATTTACCCTTAGGATCCTGCATATCCCTGATCCACAGGGTGCTGCCAGCGCCTTGACCGCTTTCATAAAGGAACATGTAATGCTCGTCCTCGGTCACCTCAACGGAATGGAAATAACGAGGCTGCTTGGGATTCTCATAGAACAATTCATCTTGGTCTTGTGAAGTACCCAGTTTGTGATAGTAGATCTTATGGTTCTCATTCACGTTGCTGAATTCCTTGCCTTCCACGGGTTTGTCGTAAGCAGCATAGAAGAAGCCGTCCTTGTACCAAGAGGCACCGGTAAACTTCGCCCATTCGATATGGTCGGGAAGGAGTTCCTTGGTGGCGATGTCCATCACGAAGATCTCCTGCCAGTCGGAACCACTGCGCTGGATGAGGTATGCGTAGTATTTGCCATCGTTCGACTGTGAGCCGCCTCCGAAGGCCACGGTACCGTCGTCGGAGAGCTTGTTGGGATCCAACAGAACCTCAGGCTCTTGGTCGGGATACTGGATGTAGAGCACGCTCTGGTTCTGCAAACCGTCGTTCTTGCTGTAGATGTAACGGCCAAAACGCTTGCCGGGGATGCTGTAACGTTCATAGTTCATCAAAGCGGTCAAGCGATCTTTGATAGCGCCACGGAAGGGGATGTGGCTCAAATAGTCGTTGGTCACCTTGCGCTCGGCTTCCACCCAAGCGTTAGTCTCGGCTGAAGTGTCGTTCTCCAACCAACGGTAGGGGTCGGCGACCTCGGTGCCAAAGTAATTGTCAACAACAGTTTCATCCCGGAATGCCTCGGGATACTCTGCCACCTGGTAACGTGGCTGCGGCTTTTCAGTGCAAGCCGCCAAAGCGATTACGCTTCCCATGATCAAAAGTGCTTTTTTCATTTTTTATACTTTATCAATGTATGTGTCGTCTTCAATCCTTAGATTGTCAATGATAAACCGCTGACGTTCAGGAGTGTTGTTGCCCATGTAATACTTGAGCAGCTCCTTGATGCCGAAGTCGTACTGTAAGATGACAGGCTCCAGTCGCATGTTAGGACCGATGAAAGTGCGGAACTCGTCAGGGGAGATCTCACCAAGACCTTTAAACCTCGTGATTTCAGCCTGTTTGCCGCATTTCAGGATGGAGTTGACGCGTTCTTCCTCGGTGTAACA
>JAEEGH010007003.1_pt1 | contig 27334 bp, 6 predicted proteins | sample 9134181 | NCBI WGS metagenome assembly JAEEGH01 (sample SAMN16246544, study PRJNA631951) | gut metagenome | biome: gut microbiome; feature: rumen; material: DP-attached | host: Bos | place: Iran: Karaj | collected 2018-10 | reverse complement strand
GGCCGTGGCTACTTGAGCAGTGCCCAGGGTGAAACCTTGCAGAAGGGCTACCTCAAGAACGTGGTCAATGCCGCTATCGAAAACGACATTTACGTGATTATCGACTGGCACATCGAAAGTGCAAACGGCAATACTTCTGAAGCTGTCAAGTTCTTCGAATATGCTGCTAAGGAATATGGCGAATACAACAACGTGATTTTCGAAGTCTGGAACGAACCTGTCGGTGCCGATATGGGAACGGTCGCTTCTCACGCGAACTCCGTGATTGCCGCAATCCGTAAGTATTCCGACAACCTCGTGCTCGTGGGCAGCCCGGAATGGTCCAGCCATCCGGAACAGTGCGCTCAGGCGGGCATTCAGGACAGCAAGAAAAACTTCGGTTGCACGCTCCACTTCTACGCTGCAACGCACCAGACAGGTAACGGCGGTTACAATGACCGTGCTGCTCAGGCTATGTCTGCCGGCGTTCCTGTGTTTGCTACGGAATGGGGTACGGTCAGCGCCGACGGTAATGGTTCCCCGAACCAGAGCGCAAGCCAAGCATGGATTAGCTGGATGAACCAGAACAATGTTTCTTGGGCCAACTGGTCTGCTTCCGCTATCAAGGAACAGTCCGCAGCTTTCCAGAACCTCGCTATCGACAACGGCCTTACCTTTACGACTTCTGGTAACATGGTCAAGGGCTGGATGAACGGAACGAGCGGCTATAAGGATTGTCACCTCCAGAACGGCAGCAGCTCTGGCAACAGCGGCTTCTCGACGGGTGTCGCAAACGGTGCAAAGACCGACATTATCGACGACCTCGAAGACGGGGATCGTTTTGCTTACTCTGGCGGATGGTGGTCTGCATTTGCTGATTCCGACGACGATACGGACGGCAAGGGTGAAACCTCTATTTCTAACAGCAAGTGGGAAAACGATTTCGGCAAGCAGGTCTATGACGTGCTCATGCCAAAGAAGGGCGACAAGAACACCTCCAAGTACATGGCCGGTATTGAAAAAATCAAGCTTGCCAAGGGTGCTTACAAGTACGCTCCGTATGTGGCAATCGGCCTCAACCTCAAGCGCGATACGACTATTATCGACCTTTCTGCTTGCAAGTCCATTAGCTACAAGTTCAAGGGCGCAAGCCACAACTTCCGCGTTGAAACCTCTCTCGTCACGAACTGGAACTTCCATCACGTGAACAAGGACGGTTCCGATGAATGGAAGGAAGTGGAACTCACTTGGGACCAGTTCACTCAGGAAAGCTGGGGCGATGATGACAAGCACTTCAGCCTCGGTGACAAGGGCATGAACAAGGTGCAGCGCTTTGCTTGGGAAGTCAAGGGCGCTCTCGATGTCCCGGATAGCAAGAACCAACCGAAGTATGACTACCTCTACGTGGATGACGTACGTTGCAATGGTGCTTCCATCACGGCTATCAGCGCTGGTGACGGTCCGGCTCCGACCTCTTCTTCTGCAACTGCAAAGTCCAGCTCCGCAACTGCAACGTCTAGCTCTGCAACGGCTCCGAAATCTTCTGCTACTGTAATTGGACCGACTAAGGACCTCTTGGTTATCGACGATGTCGAAGACGGTGACGAAGTTCTCAATGTTGGCGGTTCCTGGTACGCTTATACCGATAGTGCTTCGGGTGGCAAGTCCAAGATTTCTAACGCCTATGATCCGGAACTTCCGGGCTACGTCGTTGTGTTCCCGGGTACGAAGGATGCTACCAACGGTACTAAGGGTTTTGTCGGCCTCACGGAAATCTTCTGGAATCAGGCGGATTACGAATATGCTCCGTTTGTGGCTCTTGGCCTCAACTTGAAGGATACCACCACGGGTTATGATTTGAGCGCTTGCACTGCTCTCAGCTATCGCTACAAGGGTGCGGGTCACAAGTTCAAGGTTCAGGACGGCCAGGTGAAGGACTACGCTTATCATGAACTCCTCGCGACGGATGCTAAGGAATGGAAAACCGTCGTGATTCCTTGGGAAAAGCTCGAACAGCCTGTTTGGACGAAGGCGCCGATTGATTTGAACAAGGCCGCTATCAAGAAGATGGCTTGGGAAGTCGTTGGCTATGAAGGCTTTGACGAACAGCCGGAAATCAACTACCTCTATGTGGATGACCTCAAGTGCTTGAGCGGTGGTACGGGAATCAAGACTGTTGCCCGTGCAGCAAGCGGCATCAAGCTCGGCTTTGCAGGCAATATGCTGAACGTGAACTTCAGCAAGGCTGGCAAGGCTTCTGTGCAGGTGTTCGACATGATGGGTCACGTTGTTGAAAGCTTCAACGAAAGCGTTTCTGCCGGCGCTAACCAGTTCTCTCTCAAGAACATGAGCAATGGCAACTACGTTGTACGTGTTACGATGAACGGTGCAAGCAAGACCGCCCGCATCTCCATCAAGTAAAGACTGAAGCGTCTCTGGACGCATAAGTAACCATCAAAACGCCCCGGACGAATGTCCGGGGTGTTTTTGATGTATTTGCCTTTTGATTTCAAAAATCTCTTCGCCTTGCTGCTGCTACGTAATTGCTCCGAAATTTTTACTGATTGTTTGGTGCTCAGAGTTTCCGCGAGGCGTTGGACGACGAACTGTTTCGTTTTGACGGGCTGTGTTACGCCCCGCTGAAAGAAATTTTTTGTCACGAGCGGCTGTACCGAAGCTCTCAATCGTTTGAATAAGTGCAAATGCGAACCGTAAAAAATCCCGGCATTGCACGCCGGGATAGAATGACTATAAATATTTTTCTGCGTTCTTCTAGAATTTTACGCGGAATGTTTTTGCTCCAAAAGGCGTTTTGGCTCGAATAATGTAATTGCCTGTCGGAATACCCTCTAAATAAATGGAACTTCCTACTTGAGTCTGTTGTATGGAAACTTGTTTTCCGTTGTACGAATACATTTCAACTTGCACGCGGCTGTAATCATGCACATCTGGAATTTCTAGGATTGCACGGCCATTACTTAATTGCTGTAAGTGCATTTTGGGAGCTTTTGCGAGCGCATTTATGTTTGTTCGTCCTGGTGCACGCTCTGGAACGATCCCCTCATTTGAACTTGTAATTGTGTTTAGGTTTGTTGTGGGAGGGACAGATGCTAAGGCTGCGACAAATAGAATGCTGTCTTTTGTGCCTTCAAAAACAATGTTTCCTTTATTGGTGCAACTATCTAGTCTTACATAATCCAGGTTGTCCGTGTTACCGATTATTCCCGAAATCCAGCCTTGTATGAGACTGTCACTTTTTATCGTAATGTCGCCGGAATTTATAGAATTTGTCAAATCCAAGCTCTTTGCTCCAGGGCGAACAAATCCGGTAATCCCGCCGACTTGAGGGCTTGTAGCGTTTTCGATATAAATTTTCCCCTTGTTTTCTAGCCTGCTCGCTTGTTTGGTCTCCAAAATTCCAGCGATTCCGCCCACTTGTGCCAGTTCTTGTGATTTCCCGTGGTAAATCACGTCTCCATAATTGATGCAGCTGTCAAGCGTAAGGTTCGTGTTGCCTGTGACTAAACCATAGATTCCTCCCTCAGCCGCTTTTCCGCCAGAGACTTCGATTTTGCCGTAGTTGGCGTTGCCTACCACTTGCCTTTTTATCGACATTGAAGGATCTACGCCAATAAGTCCACCCACAAAAAGGTAATCGTTTCCTACGTTTATGGTTATATTTCCTTTATTTATATTGTTTTTGATTTTGGTGCCGTACAGAAGCTGACCTACAAGCCCGCCGAGATTGACGTAGCTTTCACCGTCTATTAAAATATCGGCTTCGTTCACATTGCCGATAAGGTCGCCTGGATCGACAAGCGCGCCGATGATGCCACCTAAAATGATGTCGTGCTTGCCCAAAATGGTGAACGAACCTTTTATCGTGTTGTTGTAAAAGCCGACCCACTCAGCAACGGTGTTGCCCATGATTCCGCCGACTTGATAGTCGCTGGTATGTTCGCTTGGCTGTGGCTTGCTTGAACCTTTGAATGTAAGTTCGATAATGTTGTTCTGGACAATTGCTTTTCCGGTAACGATTTGCGTCATGACGGTGCCCAAGATTCCGGAAGACCGGATGAACGCGTTCTTGAACACCATGTTCTCAAAGAAAATGGTGTCTTGTGTGTTATTGAACACTGTGCCGAAAAATCCAGGATTGCTGACGTTGCCGAGAGAGTCGTCGATGTATAAATTTGAAATTTCGTGGTTGTCTCCATCGTAGCTGCCCTCGAATGGTCCGATGGATGTCCAACTGCCGATTTGCGGTCCGCATAACGAAGAAAGGTCTAAGTCCGTAGTTTGTTTAAAAAATAATCCCTCACCACCGTTTTTCAGGACGACTCCCTTGTATGTGCCGCTGTCAGCCACAGCATTGCGAAATTGGACAAGTTCTTGCACGGAACTGATTGTGAGTGGATTGTCTTTGGTGCCGTCTTCGGCAGCCCAAGCACAGATTGCGGCCAAAAACGAGGCCATGAGTATGGAACGCATTTTAGAATCCCCCTTTATAAAGCATTCTTTTCTAATATAATAAATTAAAATGAGATGAATCTGTAAAATAAAAAATGAAATTTTAAGGAATCTTTAAAATCTAGCCAAAAGGAGGCTTTTTTTCTATCTTTGTCCGGCTAATAATGGTCGATGCTTTATTAAATAGATTCTATAAACCGTCGAAATTCAAGAAGAACGGAGATGTGAAGGATGTGCTTGTGGTGGCGCTCCCGATGCTTTTGTCAATGTCGTTTGATACGTTCATGACGTTCATCGACCGCTTGTTCCTCTCGAAGCTTGGCCCTGCCGAAATGAATGCTGCACTTGGGGCGGGGGCGGTGCAGCTTGCCCTCACGATGTTTTTTACGGGCGCGATTAGCTACACGACGGCAATGGTTGCACAGCGTCTGGGTAGCAAAAAACGTTGGGATTGCGCTCGCGTGTTCATGCAATCGGTGTATCTGTCGCTGATTTCCGTGCCGCTTTTGTACCTCACGATTCCGCTGGGACATTGGGCTTTTGGAATGGAGCATTTGCCGGCAGACCAGCTCGAATACCAGAAAACGTACTTCAACATTTTGATGTTCGGCGGTGTGATAAATCTTGTTCGCAATGCTGCTCCATGTTTCTTTAGCGGTATCGGTGAAACGAAAATTGTGATGAAGGCGGCGTTTGTCGGCATGCTTGTGAACGTGGCGTGCAACTTTGTTTTAATTTACGGGTGCGGCCCTGTGCCTGCGATGGGTGTTGCTGGTGCTGCCTATGGCACACTTATCGGCAATGTGGTTTCTACGGTTATCTTGTTTGCGAAATTTTTCAGCAAGAGCTGTCATCGTCGGTTCCGCACACGTTTTGCGTTTGCATTCAGTTGGCCTTTGACCCGCGAACTTCTGCAAAAGGGAATCCCTTCTGGCGTTGAAATGTTCTTGAATATGGCGGCGTTCCAGCTCTTGATTTTGATGTTCCATGCACTAGGCTCCGAGGCTGCGACCGCGTCTTCGGTGATGTTTAACTGGGACATGGTGGCGTACGTGCCGCTGATGGGGCTTGAAGTTGCTTCGACGAGCCTTGTGGGGCGTTACGTAGGCGCGAAAGATGGAGCTGCGGCAACGCGTTCGACGTATTCCGGGCTTAAACTGGGGTGGGGCTATTCCTTGCTAATGGGGATATTCTTCATATTCCTGCCTGGCGTATTGACGGATATTTTCAAGCCCGATGTCGCGGAGGCTACGGAAAGTGCACTTGCGATTTTTGAGGCGGCTCGTCCGATGAGCATGTTTATGCTGCGGATTGCGACGTTCTACATTTTTGTCGAAGTCTTGCTCGTGATTTATGCGGGTGCGCTCCGAGGAGCAGGCGATACCGTTTGGGTGATGTTCGCTTGTGCTATCATGAACTGGTGCGTGGCGGGTGCTTTGTATGTTGCCGCTTACGTGTTTCACTTGCCGGCGCATTACGCCTGGATTACAGTGGTTGCTGTCTATAGTACGGCCCCGATTATCTTTTGGCGCCGCTGGAAGAGCGGAAAATGGCGCAAGCACGTTATGAACGCGTCGTGAGCCGTGAGTAAAGTGCAATGGACAATGAGTGATGAATTGTTAGCGGCATGCCGTTAACTGTCATTCTGGAGCCGCAGGCGATAGGATCCATGCATAAATCGCCTTGAACCTCATGGATTCCCTCCCTCCGGTCGAGAATGACGCCTTGAGCCGCACTCCTTAACTAGTCATCCTGGAGCCGCAGGCGATAGGATCCATGCATAAATCGCCTTGAACCGCTTGGATTCCCTCCCTCCGGTCGAGAATGACGCTTCCAGCTCCCTTCCTACTTCCTACTTCCTACTTCCTACTACCCTTTCGTCTATCGTCTACCAGCGTAGCGGTCTTTCGTCTATGTAAACATAATGCTGTTGTTTTTCTCAACAACAAACATTTTTTAAAAAAAGTCCTTTTTGGAATACTCTCTAATATATTATATAAAGCATAACTATAATGTGAGGAGTACATTAGTATGAAACGTATTTCTAATGCGGCTAAATTTGGCTTGGCCTTGACATTTGGAATGGTGTCCGGTGCTTTTGCTCAGGATTTCTGTTCCAATGCCAAACATTCCGGCCAATCTGTGAAAATTTCTTCGAACCAGACCGGTAAGATCGGTGATATCGGTTACGAACTCTGGGACGAAAACGGCCATGGTGGCAGTGCTACGTTCTATAGCGATGGTTCCATGGATTGTTCCATTACGGGAGCCAAGGACTATCTCTGCCGCGCCGGTCTTTCCCTTGGTAGTAACAAAACTTATAAGCAGCTTGATGGCGACATGATTGCCGAATTCAAGCTCGTGAAGTCTCCGGCACAAAATGTGGGTTACTCCTACATTGGTGTGTACGGCTGGATGGAAGGCGTTTCTGGAACGGCCAGCAGATTGGTTGAATACTACGTGATCGATAACACCCTCGCTAACGATATGCCGGGTAGCTGGATCGGTAACGAAAGAAAGGGTACCATTACGGTTGACGGCGGTACCTATACTGTTTATCGCAATACCCGTACAGGTCCGGCTATTAAGAACAGCGGTAACGTGACGTTCTATCAGTATTTCAGCGTTCGTACCTCTCCGCGCGATTGTGGTACCATCAATATTTCCGAGCACATGAGACAGTGGGAAAAGATGGGCATGACCATGGGTAAGCTCTACGAAGCCAAGGTACTTGGTGAAGCTGGTAACGTCAATGGTCAAGTTAATGGTGGCCATATGGACTTCCCGCATGCTAAGGTTTATATTTCCAATGGCGAAGTGAAGCCCTCTTCTTCTGCTTCGACTCCGACTTCTTCTGCCTCGACTCCGAAATCCTCTGCCGGTGCTGCTGTTAGCGGTACGATTGACGCCTGCAAGGACGTTATGGGCCACGAAGGCAAAGAAACGAGGACCCAGGGCCAGAACAATTCCAGCGTGACGGGTAACGTCGGCAGCTCTCCGTACCACTATGAAATCTGGTACCAGGGTGGCAATAACTCCATGACCTACTATGATAACGGAACTTATAAGGCCAGCTGGAGTAATACGGGTGACTTCCTTGCCCGTGTCGGCTTCAAGTATGATGAAAAGCAGACTTATGAACAAGTTGGCCCCATCGATGCCTATTTCAACTGGAAAAAACAGGGTTCTGCCGGTGGCTACAACTACATTGGTATCTATGGCTGGACGGTTGATCCGCTCGTGGAATACTACATCGTTGATGACTGGTTCAGCAAGCCGGGTGCAAATCTCCTTGGCCAGAGAAAGGGTGAATTCACGGTTGACGGTGATACCTACGAAATTTGGCAGAACACTCGTGTAAACAAGCCCTCCATTAAGGGGGATCAGACTTTCCCGCAGTTCTTCAGCGTGCGTAAGAGTTCTCGTTCTTGCGGCCATATCGACATCACGGCTCATTTCAAGAAGTGGGAATCCCTCGGCATGAAGATGGGTAAGATGTACGAAGCCAAGGTGCTCGTCGAAGCCGGCGGTGGTACGGGTTCCTTCGATGTCACCTACTTCAAGATGACTGACAAGAAGCATCCGCTTCCGCAGCCGGAACCGGAATCTAGTGCCAGCGCTCCCAAGTCAAGTGCTTCTGCTCCGGCATCTTCTGCATCCGTTCACCATCGCAGCAGCAGTGCAACAGAAGCTCTCCACATGACTACGAGAATGCAGTTCAAGAGCGGTGACTTCCAGGTGTTCGACATGCAGGGCCGCTATCTCGGCAACATGAAGGTCGAAGCTGGTGCCACGGTGAACGAAGTTCTCAAGGCGAACTTCAAGAACTCCGGCATCTACATGGTGAAGCAGGGCAACTACATGCAGCGCTTCTCTGTGAAGTAAAGCTGCTTCAGCAAAAAGTCTCTCTTTAACGTTCTCAAAAGCGTTTCCCTTACGGGGAACGCTTTTACTTTTCGGTCGCAATATTTACTTTTTTGTGCTGTGATTTATCTCATTTTTTACGACTATTTACACATTGTCGTGTTGTAGGTCTCTGTTGTGAAAGCTATATTTTTCTTAACGAGTTTACTTTAGGGATCTTTTATGAATAAAAATCCTGTTTTGAGTGATGTATTTTTGTGGACTGCGCTTATGCCTGTCTATTTCAATTCCGTTCCGTGCATACAAAAAAAAATGCGGAGGGCTGTATGAATTCTAATTTACTCCGTCAAACAATCCAAGCGATAACTTTGCTTCTTGTTTCATTTGCGACCATGGCTTCGGCTGTGGATCCTACGTGGGAGTTCACGTCTTTAAGTAAGGATGCAGAAACGAATGAGCAGTATATCAACATGATTCCTGCTAGAATTAATAACTTAAGTAATTGTACGGCATATGTTCTTAGTTTTAGCGATTTAACCACACAGAACAGTGGAAATCCATTGCTGGGTTTTCCAGAAAATGAGGCTTTTACCTTCAAACTGTATGACCACGGTGGCAAAAATGGAAATTACAACAGCGATGTGAACGATACCTTGAGTATATGGATTGCTGAGGGCTATTCAATTCAGGTGACGGGCAGCATTGATACAAAAGAATATATAGACCGGCTTACTGTTTTCGAAGGCTATACTGATAAGCGTGGGAAAACTATTTTGGATGGCCTCAGCGGGAAAATTGACGATATCAATTTTATCAGTAAGGAAGATTTGGTTTTTGTCTTGAAGGGTGACGTCAGTGGTGGAGGCTACAGCGGCTTAGATCTGACGGTGCGTATCAAAAAAGATGAAGATCTTTCTGTAGAGTGCAAGAATAGCGTGGGTGATGTCGGTGCCATTGATCTGTGTCCTCCAGAGAATACGATTCATACTGGTGATACGGTTTCTCTTACGGTAACGCCCAAAGAAAACTATGTTTTTGAAGGTGTCGAAATCAAGGATGTTAATGGTGTACCTGTAAAGCCCCTCCTAGAGGGAACCTGGTATTCCGGAAACAAATTCTCGTTTATCATGCCGCTTTTTGGCGTTGTGGTGACTCCCAAGTTTACGAACGATGTTTCCCATTTCTCCGTCAACATGCCCGAGAGTGACACTCTTGAAGTTATTATACCTCAAGGCGTGACCTCGTTTAAACTGTACGATGACGGCGGTGCGGACAAAGATTACAGCAGACCGGACGAATTGCGACCTACCAACCGAACGTTGAGGTTGACTGCCCCCAGCGGTTATAGAATTTATGTGAGGGGGAGCATGGAAACCCTGCTCAATGAAGACAAGCTTACGGTTAAAGATAGCATTGATTGCAATGAAAACGTTGTTACGCTTATGGATAGCTGGAGCGGTGCGGTGGAAAACATCCATTTGCTCAGTTCTGGTAATGGTTTGACGTTTGATTTTGAAAAGAGCGGCTTTTTTACTGCAGCGAGCTACGGAGTCCTTGAGCATGTTAGCGGCTTTGATTTCACTGTGATGGTGGGGAAAGATGAACTGCATACGCTGGCTTGTGACAACGAAGATGTTGAAGGCGGTTCTATTAAATGTCCGGAGGGAGCTTTTTCTTCTGGTGATAAAGTATCTGTTGAAGCCATGCCTCAAGAGGGCTATGTTTTTGCAGGGCTTGAACTCAAGGACGCTTCTGGAAATGTGGTGGATGTGCTTGATTCCTGGTATCCCGATAATAAAGCATCGTTTGCTATGCTGCCCATGAATCTTGTTGTAAAACCGAAATTCACAAAAGATTTGTCCAATTTACATATCAACATGCCCGAAAATGATTCTATTGGCGTTGTTATTCCCGAAGGAGTGAATGCGTTCAAGGTCTATGACGATGGCGGCAAGAATGGATTCTATAGTATCAATGCGAATGGTGTTTTGACGTTAAAAGCTCCAAAGAATCATTTTCTTGAGGTTCTTGGTGACATGGATACGTGGAGTAACGCCAAACTTTCGATTTGCGATGGAGAAAGTTGTGCAGACTCTGTTGTAAAGCTTGTGAAAGCTGCATCTGGCTCAACTGCGATTCATACTATCAGTTCAAAAGGTTCCTTGACTATCAAATTTGCTACGGAATCTGCCTCGGCACATTCGGATAAAGGCTTTGACTTGCTTGTGCGTGTAGGGCCTAGTAAGGCTTATTCCGTAACATGTGTTGACGTAGTTGCTGGTGAAATTACATGCGAAGGGGTAAATCAGGCTGATTATGGACAAACTGTTGAATTGTCGATAACGGCGGAAGCTGCCAAAGGCTATGTTCTTGCGGGTGCCGAAGTCAGGGACGAAAGCGGAAATGTTGTAAAGACTTTTAAAGATTTCCTATGGTACAAACCCTCTCACAAAATTTCTTTCAAGATGCCGCTTGCAAATGTCAATGTGGTTCCTGTATTTACGGATAAAATTAATGATTTGTATATCAACATGCCCTTTAAAGGGACTGCTTCTATTGTCGTCCCTGCTTCAGTGGATTCGTTCAAGGTGTATGACGACGGCGGCAAAGACGGAAAATACAGTAAAGATGCGGATGGCACGCTGCAGATGATTGCTCATGATGGCTATGTGCTTCAAGTGACTGGTCATAAAAACATTAATCCACGTGATGATCAATATGATTATATGTCTATTTGCGATGGGCCAAACTGTGAAATTGGTACTCCTAAATTTATAACCGAAAAGTCCGGGCCTATAGATTCTATCATGTACATCAGTACCGGTAATGCCATGACGCTCTTTTTCCGTGCTTATGACAATTCGTCAAGAGGAGAGGGCCTCGACCTTACGATAAGGAATGCGGAAAAAGATGTTCCGCATAAGGTAAAATGTGCTGAAAACGTTGCAGGCGGGACTATCGAAGAGTGCGGTAATGAAGTGAATCCCGGTGAACCGGTTACGTTGACTGTAACCCCAACAACGGGCTATGCGCTGACGGGTATTGAAATCAAGGATGCTTACCAGAATGATGTGAAGGTGGTGGGTGGACAATGGTATTCTGGCAAAACTCATTCTTTCATTATGCCTGTTTCGGATGTTACTGTGACGCCCACGTTTACGAATAAATTGGACACTTTTTATCTCAATATGCCTAATTGGTCTGCGATGACGGCGATTATTCCGCCTGGTGTCGATTCAATCAAAGTGTACGACAATGGGGGCCAGAATGGGTATTATGTTAAGAATACTAGGGATACATTGCGGTTGTATGCGCCGGATGGCTATTTGTTGAAAGTGAAAGGCCGTATGAATACTTGGGATACAGACCGTTTAACGGTTTGCGATGGCGACAAATGCGACGAAGGTGTTACTAAGTTAATGGATGCTTATAAAGGTCTTAGAAATGATATCTTGTTGTTCAGTACCAGTAATGTTTTGTCGTTCTATTTTACTGCGAATGTAGCGAATGGAAATTACGATGGCTTTGATTTCACGGTGTATGCTGAAAAGGATGTACCGCATAAAGTACAATGCGCTTCAAACATTTCTGGCGGGAGCGTAGAGGAATGTTCTTCTGGAAACGACCTTGGTAATGTTATGGCTCATGCCCCTGTCTCGTTGACGGCTGTTCCTGCAAACACGGTTCTCAAAAGTGTCGATGTTACGGATGCAGATGGAAAATTGGATGTTGAAAACGGATTATGGTATCATAACGCATTTTCATTTGCTATGCGTACAAGCGATGTTACCGTAAAACCGAACTTTACGACAAATTATAGTAATTTGTATATAAATATGCCGACAAACGACACTGTAGAGGCTGTAATCCCTAAGGACGTAAAAACATTCAAGGTCTTTGACGATGGCGGAGTTTCTGAAAAATACAGTATCAATGCTAACGGATTTTTACGGATTAATGCTCCGAGAAACTATACGCTTCAGGTGAAGGCCGATGCGGAAGATATTGCAATGTGTGACGACGATACGCTGCTGGTTTGCAATGGCAGAAATTGCGATGACCCGAATTCGAAAATTGCGGAGTTGATTGGCGGCAAAAATATAGAGAATGTCTCATTGATGAGTTCTGGTACTACTATCTCGATCCGCTTTAAGAATAGAGGGCTTGCCTGCAACGATGATTACGTAAATGGACTTTGGGTTTCTACAACAGAGAAGGGTTTCAAGTTTACGGTGAACGTAGTCAAACAGCAATCCAACAAGTTGACTTGCGTAAGTGCTACTGATAAAGACGGCGTTGAAATCGGTTATATTCAGGATTGCCCCAATTATTCGATTGATGCGGGTAGAATTGTCTCGTTGTCGGCGGCTGCTAAAGAAGGCTATGTGTTGACGGGGTATGTCGTTCATGATAAATACGGAAATGAGCTTGTTTCGGGAAACAAGCCCTGGTATAGCAGCGATAAGACCATTTCGTTTGAAATGCCTCAGTCAGAAGCTTTTGTGAAACCATTATTTACGCATGAATCTGATTTGTATGTTAATATTCCTCAACAGGGTTTGTTGACGCTTAGCGTGCCGATATCAGTGACCTCGTTCAAGGTGTATGATGATGGCGGCAAGGATGGAAGCCCAGAAGGTAATACGGGCGGAAAGTTGCGAGTGCCTGCTCCTCAAAAGGGAAAAGTGGCTTTAGTGACGGGGGCTTTGAAAGATGATAATGAAACACGTCTTGAAGTTACCGATAACAATGGCGGTGAAATCTTTACAAGTAAATTGTCTGATGATATCAGCTTTGTGACGACTGATACCATGACGGTAGCCCTTGTTCCTCAAAGCGGAAGCAGCATGGCTGAGCTGGATCTTACCGTGGAGTACGGAGATTACCGCGATTATGCCGTAGAGTGTGTTGAAAACGTTGAAGGCGGAACGTTGGCTTGTGACAAGGCCAAAGCGAAACCGGGCGAGAAGGTAACGCTCATGGTTACTCCAGGAAATGACTACGTGCTTGATGGCATTGAAGTCAAGAAAAAGAACGGCAACGTGATAAATGTCGATAATGTGACGTGGTATGCCGGCAATGAGTTCTCGTTCACGATGCGGTTATCGGATGTGACTATAACGCCTATATTCAAGAAAGCGAAGACGATGAAACTGTTTGTCAACATGCCTATTACAGAATCGGATCATCCTCTAGTCGTCAATATCCCAGAAAGTGTAACCTCGTTCAACGTTTATGACGACGGCGGCAAGGATGGCGGTTATGCAATAAATTCAGATAATGGTATAACAGAGGTTTTGCAGTTAGTTGCTCCGAAGGGAAAAATGCTTCGGGTGACGGGTTCTGCGGTTGTTGATGGATCTACTGTATGGGCTTTTGGGTATGACGGCGATTTTTCAAAGGAACCCCCTTATTGGGGCCATGAATCAAAGGATGACATCATCTTTGATTCGGATGAAAATGGATTGCTGTATATATACTTGAATTCCCGTTATGACGCGACCTCTGCTGCGGGCCTCGACTTGACTGTGAATGTTGTGGATAAAGATGAATTGGAATTTGCCGTAATGTGCGATGCAGTTGTTGTTGGCGGAACATTCAGTTGCGGCAAGGAAAAATCAAAGGGTAACGAGTTTGTGACACTCACGGCTGAGCCTGCGGAGGGCTATAAACTTGTGGGTTATGAAGTTGCAAGTGCAAAAGAAAGTGTTGTGTACGCACTAGAATCTAGTGACAATACCGCGTCGTTTGAAATGCCTTATGCGGATGTTTCTGTAAAGCCTGTGTTTGTCGAGCAAAATTCCAATTTCTATGCCGATATGCCTAGGATTAGAACTCGAAAAGTTATAATCCCGGAAGGGGTGACAACGCTGAAAGTCTATGATGATGGCGGCAAGGATGGGGATTACAGCGAAGGTTCAGATGGAACTTTACAGCTAGTGGCTCCGTCGGGCTATGTTTTGGTGCTTTCGGGAACTGCCGAAACATATAGTGATGACTATTTGACTATTTACAATGGTGCTGAAGGGGCGAGTACGTTGATCAAGAAATCGTACGGATCTAAGAATTTCAATGACGCTCCTTTGGTAAGTTCGGGCAACGTGATGACTTTGTATTTTGAATCTGATTACAATAGTAATCTGAGCGGGTTCGACTTTACGATACGTGTCGGGAAAGATATCAAACATAAAATAACATGTGGCAATGGTGATGAGGAAACAATTGAAGGTGGAACAATTGCTTGCAGCAAGGCCGAATCGAAGTACGGTAAAATCGTGAAGTGGGAGGCCACTCCTGAAGAGGGCTATGTACTTGCGGGTGTCGAAGTCAAGGATAAAGATGGAGTAGTCTCGGACGTGTTTACATGGTATTCTGTGTACGGAATTTCATCTACGAATACAATGCATTTGCTGTCTGGAAATTCAGCCACGTTTAGGATGCCGCTTACGGATGTGACCGTAATGCCTACATTTGTGAAAGCGACTGATTATTATGTCAATATGCCTAAAAATATGTCGGATAAGTATTCTCCTGTGCAGGCTGGAGTCGCTATTCCAGAAGGTGCTCAGACCATCCATATTTATGACGATGGCGGCAAGGATGGGGATTACAGCGACAATTTGGGCGGTGCTCTGCTGTATGTGTATGCTCCAAAGGGTAAGGCTCTGCGAGTGACTGGTTCTGCGGCTTTGGTTGATGGTGACGATGGTGCTCAATGGGCTTTTGCGTATGACTGGAATAATTTATGGAATTTTGCCAAAGGTTATTCTTATGATGAAAACCTTGTTTATTGGGGTAAAAATTCTAATGACAACATCAATTTTGTTGCAGAAGAAAATGGGGAACTGTTTATTTATTTTAAAGCAGAGAATAGCGAGGCGACAGCGGCGGGCCTTGACTTGACGGTAACGGTCATCGACAAGCAAGAAATAGTCCCCAAAGATGAAGAATTTACCATTGCATGCAATGCCGCTGTTGATGGTGGAACAGGCGAGTGTGTAGATGACCGCGATAATGTAATCACAAGTAAAGTGAAAGTTGGTCAAACCGTCAAATTGAAGGCCAAGTCTGCGGATGGCTTTACATTTGTGGGTGTTGAATTTGTGGATGTTGATAAGAATGCTGTTATCAGTCGTGTTTCGTTTAATGGCGATTCAGCATGGTTTGATATGCCCCGTTCAAACGTCATGGTAAAGCCGATATTTACGACTATTAATGGGGATGGGTCCGTCAATGTGTCCGTCAATATGCCTAAAACCGGGATGAAAGCCGTAAGCTTTGCCGCTGGAGTAGATAAGTTCAACGTGTATGATGATGGAGGACAAAAGGCAAACTACAGCAGTAATGCAAATGGATACTTGCAGTTGATTGCTCCAGAAGGCCTTGCCCTTAAGTTATCAGGAAGTGCTGAAACGGAGTCGGGGTATGACTATTTGTCTATATACGGTGGCGGAATTGATGCGGATAAACTTGTGGATAAAAAAAGCGGTGATTTCGATTTAAACGATGGAAACGCATTGACAAGTGATATCCTTACGCTGTTCTTTGAATCGGATGGATCTTATTGCAAAAAGGGTCTTGAATTTGAGGTGACATTTGTGGAAAAAACAGAACACACCATAACGTGTGTAGCAAGTGTTGACGGTGGCACAGCCGCATGCGACAAGGAAATTGCAAAGGTGGGTGAATCGTTTACATTGACGGCGACACCGGTGGACGGCTATATTCTAGACAGTGTCGTGGTGACGGATGCTGATGGGCATGTGCTGAAATCGATGGCATGGTATCAGCACCCTGTGAATACAGCTTCGTTTACAATGCAACCGTCTGATGTGACTGTAAGGCCTGTATTTACGAAAATGACGGATTTGTCTGTCAATATGCTTAGTACTAATGATCAGTTGACCGTCTATATTCCAGAAGGCGTGAAAACGTTCAAAATATATGACAACGGCGGCAAGAATGGCGATTACAGTTTGTATGTGAATGGGAAGTTGAAGTTGATGATGCCAGAGGGCTATAAAATCCTGCTGAAGGGCTCGCTGCAGACTAGCGGCTCTGCTTATTTCAATATATACGTAAATTCTTCTTCTAATGCAGTTTATTCTAATGAAGGAACTGATGAAAATATCGAAAATATCGATCTCGTTATTGATGAATATGAAGATCCTGAGATTTATTTTAATACTTCGTATTACGCAAACATAGCTGCTGGCTTTGACTTTACTGTAACGCTTGTAAAGCCGGAGAACGACTTTGCGGCTGTATCTGTCGGGCTTGATGGAAGTCGGCTGGTTGCTGAAATTGACGGTGAGTATGGCCTTACCGATGTTATTGACATTCCAGAGGATATCAAGGTGGATTCTATTTTGTTTGACCGAGAATTCAAGACGGATTTGTCCGGGTTCTCGACGGTTATGTTGCCGTTTGACTTTGATGCATCTAATCTTGAAGGTGTGAAATCTATCATTGAGTTTGCTGGCGTTGTCAGCTTAAATGGCAAGGATGCTGTGGGAATGAAGTATGTCTGGTGCAATGAAGAGATTGGCGCTGCTCAAGTAGCCTTAGGTTATGATGATTGCAACAAATTGCCGGGTGTGTTGACGGCTTACACACCGTACATTGTTGAAATGGCATCTGAGACGATGGGCTTTAAAGGCGGTGCTACGATTAAATCTACAAGGGATGCCAAGACAGGCAAGTCCGTTAAAACAGGAATCCGCAAAAAAGAATGGGTATTCCAGGGTATGCTCCAGATGAAGACTTGGAGTTATGATGATACCAAGGATGGCAATGTTTGGGGCTATACCGGGGCGGCACGCAAAGGCTTTAAAATTGGCTCGTTCTCTCGGTTCGGTAAAGGAACTTATATCAATCCGCTACGTGCGTATTTGCTTAAAACTCCGGGAGTCACCTCTGATGAGCCGCAAGAAGATGCTGAACCGTCTTCGAAAGCTTCGCTTGTCGCAAGGCGTGTGGCGTCAAGTCCGTATGCAGCGGATGATTTGTCCGCCGTGGCACAACAGTTTGATGCGTCTGGCCGCCTGGTCATGGCTGATCGCACTTATACGGCTGGTATCGAAACGGCATCGGTTGGAAACATGGATGTGGTTATTCTCAATGGCGGCAAGGACGGCCAAGAACATACGACTGTTATTGGGCGTTATGACAGCCGCACCGGCGAAATCCGCATGAATTTCCGCCCGAAGCAAACCTACGACCTCAAAGGCCGCCGCGTGAACGAAGGCAAAAAAGCCAAAGGCGTGTACTATAAGAAATAGGCGTTTGAATCGTCATCCTCGACCGTCAGGGAGGGGATCCATACAGTACCCCTAGCATTTGTCACCCCGGACTAAGGTTGGTGAGCTTGCCGAACCATTCCGGGGCTAGCTTACACTGTACTCTTCATGTCATCCTCGACCGTCAGGGAGGGGATCCAGAGCTGAATCCTTTGCAGATACGATTCCTATTGCGATTGCTCATACTCCAAAGCCCGCTTTGCGGGCGACCCCATTCCTTAATTTCCTCTCTCATTCCCCTAACCACTAACCACTGTTTACCAACCACTGCATACTGCAGCTTTGCCACACGGATTCGAAATGCCTAACGGCATTTCATGGTGATTGAAATCGCTTACACGGCACTACTCGCAGATACAGTACCCCTCGCGTTGTCACCCCGGCCTAAGGTCCCTGAGCTACGTCGAAGGGCCGGGGCCGCCTTACACGGCACCAGTCGCAGTCTCTTTACCTGCCGCATACCTCTATTCTCATTATTTGCCACATGGATAGCAATAAATTACCAGAAAGAAAAAACGTTAGTTTTTTCACAATCCGTGTGGCATCATTACACAGTTCCATTTGCTGATACGGCACTAATTGCAGATACGGTACCGATTGTTTACACGGTACCCTCGCAGACACGGCACCGATTGTTTACACGGAACCAATCGCAGACACGGCATCGATTGTTTACACGGTACCCTCGCAGATACGGCACTAATTGCTTACACGGTTCTAACCGCAGACATTGCTCCGATTGCATTCTTCGAACTTCGTAGATTCCTCGTTAGTCTCGTTCTCCAGCGGCTTCTTGGACTTGCGGTCCGACGTTACTTAATCTGTTGTTGGACAACAAATTACAACCTGCTATTCCCGTTTTTTCCCTCTTTATTTTTTTTATGCACCCCGAAAATTACTCACATTTTCTTTGTAATTTTTTTTTGCTGTGATTTTGCCCAAATTACCAGACTTTTTTGCCCGTATCCCGTTGTTGGAACATGTTGAGAAAGTTATATTTTTGCTAACGAGTTAGTTTTTAGGGATTGTATATGAATAAAAATCCTGTTTTGGGTGCTATTGTCGCGGCCATCTTCATGGTCATCTCTTTCGTATCGACTGCAAGGGCTGCGGAAGTAACGTTTGATGCTTATCGATGCTTTGCCGATAATTGGTATTTCCATTTGGATTGTAGTAGCAATGACGAGTGTCATTTGTCGCAGATACAAATAACAGCTCCAAATACTCCCAATAGCGAACAGGATTTTCAATGCTGGGCGGACTTGAAGACTAAGCTGGATAACACGTATTCGACTAAAAAAGTTTTCTTAGATACCGACCTCGATTTGGGCGGTTATGACAATTCTGCAAACCAGTGCAAGCTTCAAATCGATGCTCTAGGTGGTAACCATGCCGGTTTCGATGGGCAAGACCACACCATCAATGGATTGTGCTTTGAAGGCATAGAAGGTTATGCTCTTTTTTCGGAAATTCAAGGGGCGTATGAATTTGGAAACGTGAAGTTTACCAACGTTCGTTTAAATTCAACTATTGACAATAGCGAAGTTGCCGTTTTTGCTTTAAAAATGCGCGAGGGGACAACTGTTGATAAAGTAACCGTTGAAAACGCCTTTTTGAAAGGAGCCCTCGTGGGTGGCGTAATTGGAAGCATTGAGAAGACATCTGCAAATAATATTTGTACAGTCCAAGATGTGACGGTGAAAAATGTTTCGTATTACATGTATGAGCGGCAGTACAAGGACACTGACCCGTTCATATCTTCGTTTGGAAGTGTTATTCGAAACATAAATGCGGGTATTGATGTTTCGATATCCAAAGTAGCTGTAACGAATTTGAGTGTAAAAGACACTGTTAATTATACAGTTCTCAATTACGCACTTAATGGGGGCGGCATTGTCGGTTCTATTTCTGGGTCTGCTTCTGACGCAAGCAGTGTGGTAATTACGGGTTCGGGTTCAGATTCAGACATTGTGTTAGGTGAAATCGGTCCTTCTTTTTCGGACGGTACTTTTGGCGGCGTCGTGGGCGATGTTTCTGGCGCTGAACTGACGATTTCCGGGGTCAAAGTCAAATTCAATAATGGCACACACTCCAACAAGATGGGTGGTGTTGTTGGATATGCAAGCGATAATACTACAAATATTTCCAATGTTGTAGTTGAAGGTGAAATGATTGCCAGCGTTTTTATTGTAGGCGGCATTTTAGGCGGCGTTGAAAATGTTGATTTGAATGTATCTGGAGCTAGCGTTAAACTCAAAAGAATTTTTCATGAGGGTGCAGCTGGAAAAGGAACTGGCGGTATCGTGGGATACGCCAAAAATAGTCATTTGCACGTATCCAAAGCCAGTGTTGATGCCGGCGCTGTTTTTGGGTTTTCTGCAGGCGGAATTATCGGCTTTGTAGATGTTGACGACACCAATAACCCTAAAAATATTGTTATAAAAAACACCTATTCTACGGGCGTGATTTATGGAGCAGATCGCAGTGGCTATATCATAGGTTCGCTAGCGGATACAAAGAAATTAAATGACAATGATTCCCTTTATAACAATTTTCACTTTGGCGAAAGTGAAGATTTGAGTGATAGGGGTGTTAGTCCAGTATTGCCTGATGCCGCAGAAAATGGCATTGGTGGTAATTACGTTTATGGAACGAATATCCCTTGGGTTGTGGGCAATTACGGCTCCAACGGGGATCAAGGCAATATCTTTGGCAACGTACGCAACGCGTTTAAGTATGATGACAATACTAACAATATACACGTTGACTATGTCGCTAATGGAAATCTTGGATTCCATGTGGGCATCATGAGTAATGACGGTTCGATATATGGTACTTATACGGACTATTTTGCAGGTACATTAGTGGATGGTGCTGCGACTTACTTTATGTCTCGTGTCGCGAACGGCATTGCGACCGAAGCCGATATGAAGTCGGGCCTTTTGGCAGCGCTTATGAATTACAATTTGACGTCTAAAGGGGAACCTGCTTTATGGATTTCTAAAAGTGGGGTGAATGACGGCTTCCCGACATTTGCTGAAAGCACCGAAAACCCGAACTATTTGGTCGTCCTGGATGTCACGGAATTGGGGATAACCAACTTACAAAAACCCCAATTGAATACTGAACCCGATGCTATACAAAATACTTTTTATAAAACAGGCACCGCTTATTCAGAATCTGTAGATAAGTGGGGCTTAGTCTCTTATACTGATAACGGCAAGCTAGTTAGCGGTTTCAAAACAGATGTGGGTACTACGGTTGTTGATTACGCCAACACCACTTTGGGCAAAAACGTTACGATTGTAGATGGCAACGGCCAGAGCGTTACCTCGCTTGATGGCCCTTTTGCCGCAGCCCAATCATGGAAAGCTTCATTGCATAAAGATTTCTTCTGCTTTAAAGAAGTGAGCGGTGCTTTAGAATTCCACCAAGAAAAAAATATTGGAGTTATACCTTCTGGCGAGCATTGCTTCGAAAACTGGTACGATGGAAGTGGTAACGACGCTGTCACCTTTGCAAACAACTGGTTGCGCAATAATCAGGGAACCTTGTATTTAACCTCGGATATCGAATTTGCTGGCAAGCAAATCAATGGAACCGATACGACTTGCATTGATGCCCCTAATGCGTTCAAGGGACAAAACCTGAGTTTGGGGGATGGGGATGTTCTTAGGAGCAAGGGGGGCGTGCCTTATCCGAATGGGCAAGCTTTCACTGTATCTGGACTTTGCAGCATAAACAATACAGGGAGTGCAATATTTGCCTCTGTAGATAGAGGATTTGTATATGATATTGTTTTCTCTGACGTTTATTTGAAAGCTCTTAATGATGCAGGTCTTTTTAATGGATCTGTTGGTGCTGCTCAGAACATTACGGTGGCGAATTCTGAGTTTCGTGCTAGTAATAGAGCCGGTACGCTTGCTGCAAATATTAAGTATTGCGAATGGTGTACGGATATCGTTGTAAGAGATGTTGTGGTTGAAGGAAAGACTGCGGGGGGAGTCGCTGGTATCGCTTCATACCCTGCAGATTGGCCCGCCGTTCCTGCTCATATTTCGAATATTGCGTTGCTTGGAGTGACTGTAAAGTCAACAGGGAGTGCTTTAGATTATGGTGGTGGTGGTGTGTTTGGCTCCCTCAGGGTTCAAGGGGGGACTGGAATTGAATTTGATAATATCTCTATAGATTCCTCCGAGGCTTCTCCTAAAGAACCTTCCTCCATAACGGGGGAGACTTCCGCAGGTGGCCTTGTTGGTTATGTTGCCGTTTCTGTAGCTGGTTACTCTTTTTCGATTCAATCTGCGAAAGTGTTTGCTGATATAAATGTTTTGGAAGTCGGCAATGGAAATTCCGGTGCTGATGCCCGCGTCGGCGGTCTTGTTGGGCGTTTGCATGCTAATGGTAGCAATGTACTGATTTGCAAAATTAAAGGAACGTACTCGAAAGGCAAAATAGACAATCATGGAACTCCTGGTCATTTTGGTGGGGAAGGTGGGTATTTGATTGGCGGGACTTGGAATACATCCAATATTAAGTTTAATGTGACCGATAACTACCATTACGGGTTTTCAGCTGTTGACTACGGTTACGGATTAACAGCTGTTGCTTCGATTGGAATAGGAGATACTGATACCGAAAGTAATATGACTGCTTTTCAGTCCGCATGGCGGGACGGTTCTCAAATAGGTGCAACTGGCAGTGTTATCAAGCGCAATTTCCGCAGTGCTATACCGGGTAGCAATGATGCCGATGTTGACGGCACTTTGCAGTATGGTGGCGATGCTACCATCAAAAATGGCAGTGATTCGTATTCCAACGGTGCTATCGATGCTGCCGAAATGAAAACCCTGCGTTTTGCGGCCATTATGAACATGGATGAGGGCTTCTGGACCTTTGTGCCGGGCGAAAATGACGACATGCCGGTGCTTAAGGACGCTAGCCATTCTCCTATATACGGGGTGAACTTCGATATTGACTACTTTAATGCGGTTAATGCAGACCCGTCTGAGGTGGAAAAACTGCAAAAAGCCGTTGACGGTTCCGACAATCCGCTCAATTATGATTTGGAATACGAATTCATGGACGATAGCCACAAGGGATTCGTCCTTTACACGGACAACACGAGCAAGCTTTCACAAACGGATATTGATTTTGTCTCTGAACTTCTGGGCAATAACAGCACCGCCTCTTGGGCGGGTACGCCTGCGTTGTCTGTCAACGCTAGCTACTCAAACGGTAAAACTGTATATTCTTACACTGCTCCAATCAAGTACCACTTCTGCTTTGCCGAAGACGGAAATGGCAAATTGAATTTCCACCAGCTTACAGACGCTGCCGATGTCACCGCTGCCGAAGCCGCTGGCGAACAGTGCTTTGACAACTGGACTGTGGATAACGGCTATTGCGGAGCGAACCACAATGGTTGTACCGATGCATTTAACTATCTCCAAGGGTGGTTGGCAGATGGTGAAATTACGGTTTACTTGACCTCGGATATCGTTTTCGCGGGGCAAGAAAATGGTGAATGTTATAAGGCTCCACACGCTTTCCAGGGTGAGTTCCTGACGCTTGGCGAAAATGACGCTCTCAAGAGCAAGGACGGCGAACGCCATACGGTGAAAGGCCTTTGCTTCGCGTCCAATGGCTTAAGCAACATAGGCTTTGTCAGATTGAAAGACATGACTGCAAGCTTGACCAACGTCACTTTTGACAGTGTTTATTTCAATGTATCTTCAAAAGCCGGCATTATCGATGTGGATACTCTTAGCCGCTTGAACGGCATTACCGATATCACGGTGAAAAATTCAGTATTTAAGGCGGTTAACGCTGCCGGTGCGATTGCGGGTTCTGTTGAGGGTGTCGAAAAAATCGAGAATATAACGGTGGATTCCGTTACTGTGGAAGCTTCTTCAACGGGCGGGGGCACGGGGGCTGCTGGTGTTGTGGGCTATTTGATGGCCTCGGTCTCGCTATCTGTTTCTAACGTATCGGTGCATAACGCTACAATTGGTATCAATCAGGATAATTACATCGGGGCTGGTGGCGTGTTCGGTCAGGTCTCTTATGCCGATAGCATTAAATCTATGTCGTTGACGGACATCTCGGTAAGCGGAACTGTGAACGGTAGCGATGCTGGTGGCCTTGTGGGGCATTTTGTGAGGAGTACGACCGGTGCGACCTTGAATAATGCTCTTAGCTTGTCCATTGAGAGAACTAGCGTGTTGGCAGATGTAGCCGCTGGCTATGGCAATAAAGTGGCCGGCGGTTTGGTGGGGGACATTGACGCTCCTTCGAATGGATTGTCTCTTAGCGTTAAACACAATTACGTGATTGGCGACGTCACTTCGGCTTATAGAAAAGGTTATTTAATTGGCTCTTGCTATTATAGTACTGTAGACGTGACGGACAACTATTACTATGGCGAAAACAATACTCAGGCTGTTTCGGGAATAGGTGATTTGTCCCAGTCGGATTGGCGCGAACCGCCCGTAAATTATAATGGTACGAACAGCATTATTGAGAGGAATTTCCGCAACGCTGTTGACGGAAGCCTTGCTGCCGACGGTAATTTGCGCAATGATATGTTCTATGTCCTTAGCTCCGACGGGACTGACCAGTATTTGAACGGCATCATTCCTGCAAATCAAATGAAGAGCCTGCGCATGGCCGCCGTCTTGAACAGGTATGATGATGTCTGGACTATACGACCGGGTGAAAATAAAGGATTGCCGGTACTGAAGGCGGCTGGCGAAAAAGCGATTTACACGATTGGCTTTAACAGGAGCGAATTCGAAGCCAAGGCGGGCGACTCACAAAGGGCAATATGGGAAACTGCCATCAATGCGAAAACCCGCATTGTGGAATATTGCGGCGTGGGTTGCGAGGGCATTGCGCTTTATACGGACCACGAAGGCAAGCTGAGCCAAGACGATATTGATTTTGTCCAGAGCTTGACCGTCGCGAATACCAGTTATTGGGGAAATGGTAATGGTGCGGCACCTTTGGGCCAGTCGTTTAGCAATGATGAGGTTTATCGCTACATGGATGGTACGGCACTCTTCGATGCTGCGCGCTGCCTTACGGGCGAATGGTATTTCCATGTGGATTGTAGCGATGCTGCCAATCCGGGCGACCCGCGTGAATGCCACTTGTCGCAGGAGAAACGTACTACAGCCGGAACCGGCGATTTCCGTTGCTGGTCTGATGTGTGGGATGTGCTGGAAAACAACGAAAACAAAACAAGCAAGATTATCTTGGCCGGGGACCTCAGCTTTGGCGGCTACGACACCCAGAACGACAAATGCCTTATGGCGTATAAGCCGATTGGTGCAGCCCATGCCGGGTTCGATGGCGATGACAAGCTCATTGAAGGGTTCTGCTATATCGCAGCGGACAATGCGGCCTTCTTTGAATCTGTGAGCGGCGATTTCGAAAAGGTGACGTTCAAGAACGCCTACGTGAGAGGCTTGAACGCCGCTATCGCTGCGGTGGCTTTGAATGGCGCGCACGTTTCGAAAGTGTCTATTGACGGTGCTAAAGTCTATGGTGCATACATTGGCGGCTTGGTCGATTTCGTCAAAAAAGATAATGCTAGCGATATAAGCGGTGTGAACATCAAGAACCTTGTGCTTGCAACGGATGCCGACGCTCCTATCACGGCGACCGTAAACGATGCGTTTATGGGTTCTGTCGCGGCGATTGTCGAGGGGGCGGGTAGCCTTACGGTTTCCAATGTGTCCGTCGAAAACCTTTCTGCAGAAGATCCGCTGATGCTTGCGAATATTGCTACGGGTGGCCTTGTCGGTGTAATCAACACAGCTTCGACTGTTAAAATTTCGGGTGCAACGGTCAAGGGACTTGTCGATGCTTGCTATTCCAATACGTGCAGCACTAGTCCGGTCAGCATCAATGCGGGCGGCCTCGTTGGGCAAAGCGATAAATCTAATTTGACGATTTATAAAGCCGGGTTCGAAGGCAATCTTTTTGGCGTTAATGTCGGCGGTATGGTCGGCTTTGCCGATGACAATAGCTCCTATAGCTTGGTCATCAAGAATACCTATTCTAAGGGCAAAATTGCAGGAAGCGGAACTTTGGGCTATATCCTTGGTGCACTGAAACAACGTGCCGGGGCCTTGGGTGTGTACGATTCCCTTTACAATAACTTCCACGTGGGTTCTGATGCTGTGGAACTCGGTGTCGGCAATTACGCTTATGCAAATGTCGATCCGTGGGCCGAAGGCAGCTACCAAGATCAGGGGACCTTCTTTGGCAACGTCCGCAATGTATCGACTGGCCTTACCGCAAGCGGCTCGCTCGGATTCCATGTGAGTGAAACGTACGTGTTCCATGCCCAGGCTCATAATACTCCGTATGGCCCGTATGTGGATTTCTTTGCGGGTTCTGTTTATAGCGGCACAGAAGATCACAGCCCGATGGTGCGTGTGGCAAACGGTATCGCGAACGAATCCGAAATGAAGTCGTCGCTGTTTGCAGCCCTTTTGAACTACAGCTCGGAAATGATGGGCGATACCGCAATGTGGGTCTCGGATGCGAGCGTCAATGGCGGTTTGCCGATATTTGCCGAAAGCGTTGACAATGCGAATCATCTGGTGGTTTTGGAAACGTCAAAGTTGAAATTGACTGACACCCAGAAGAACGCATTGATGAACGCACCTGTTGTTATCCACAATTCGTTCGTGTATGTTCCGGGGGCAAATCATGAGAATACCCAAAAAGCGGTTGAAGGGATTGTGACTTATACGGACGCAAACGGCAAGCTGCCGAACTCCCTCAATACGGATATTACGAAAATCAAGACGAATGGCGAAGCTAATACGGGCAAGACTGTTACGGTGATTGATGACAATGGCAATGCCGTTTCGACGGATGGTTTGTTCGCGGCGAATGCGGCGGCGTTGACAACGAATGTGTCTTGGCGTGCCGTCGTGCCGACAAAGCATTTCTGCTTTAAGATAAATAACGAGACGCTGGAATTCCGTCAGTTGGAAACTTTTGTAGCTCCGAACGGTGAAACGTGCTTTGAAACATGGTACAATGACGGATTCGGTAACGACGCTTACAGTTACGCTCAAGATTGGCTGGATGGTGGTGGTACTGGAAGGTCGATTGTCCTGAAATCGAATATCGAGTTTGCCGGGAAGAATCAAACTGGGACGTGCGTGGATGATGAACCGAACGCGTTCAAGGGCAAATATCTGGAATTGGGCTACAATGACGTGTTCACAAGCGAAGCTGGTAAGATTGATACGATAAAGGGACTCTGCTATACATCTGATACGGATGAGTCTATGGCCTTTGTCGAGATAAACAATGTAACCGCTGAATTGAAACGAGTTGCTTTCTCGCATGTTTACTTTAAATTGACTAAATCTGGTGCTGGAGTTGGCGTTATTAAGTTTGGCATATCAATTGACAATGTTATTAGCATTGGCGACATTTATGTAGATAGTTCTGAATTTGAAGCTGGAAATGCAGGGGCTATTACTGATTATGTCTCAATTAGCAGTATTTCTGGACCGATTGTTATTAAAGATGTCAAGGTGACCAGCACGATGAATGCTGGAGGTGTTGTTGGTATGATTGAGTATCCATACGCAGATCCACCTTTTGATGTACATTTTTCAAATATAAAAGTGAGCGGAGTTACCATAAATGGAGCTCGTGCTGGCGGTGTATTCGGTTCGGCCAGAACTACAGCG